>Ga0315279_10000530_pt1 | contig 75194 bp, 74 predicted proteins | sample YL17G06_20_MG_FD_203694 | JGI IMG/M metagenome (GOLD analysis project Ga0315279, IMG submission 203694) | Sediment microbial communities from Yellowstone Lake, YNP, Wyoming, USA - YL17G06_20 | ecosystem: Environmental > Aquatic > Freshwater > Lake > Sediment | place: USA: Wyoming | collected...
GGACGATCTGCCGCAAATCGCCGCCGGCCAGGAAGAAGAGCAATCCGCCCAGGATGAAAATGGTAAAGGTGGCGCTCAGATCCGGCTCGAGGTAGATCAGGCCGCCGAGGATGCCCAGGATGACGGCGAGAGGGAAGAGACCCAATTCTGTGTTTTGGAGATATATGCGTTTGCTGTACAGCCAGACCGAGAGATAAACCACTATGGCGAGTTTTGCCAGCTCCGAAGGTTGGACCGAGCCGCCGAGCAAGGATCGGACTGCGCCGAAGCGTACCTGGTTATTGACCAGCACGCCGACGAGCAGGGCGATTGTGACGCCCATCAGCGGAAGGGCATATTTTTGCCACAGGTGATAGTCCATGCGGGCTAGGATGAAGGCAATGCCTGTTCCGACGAACATCCACAACACCTGCTTATTGAACATGTAGTAAGGTTTATCGTAAACGAATAGAGAAAAATCCGTGCTTGCGGAGAAAAGCATCAGCAGGCCAAAGACCGTTAGTGCAATGGCAACCACCAGCAGAGGCAGATCAATGTTCGTCGGTTTTGCCCGACGAATAACGGCTGCTTGGCTCTTGGCAGGCTGGTTTACGTAAGTTCTGATACCCATGTGCGAAAAACCTCCCCGCGCTCTTCAAAGTCGCGGAATTCGTCGAAACTGGTGCCGCCCGGCGAAAGCAGGACAACATCGCCCGGCTCTGCGGCAAGGGCCGCCGCCTGAACGGCCTCTTTCAAACCTGAGCAGTGTACCAGCGTGTATGGGCGTTTCCCCCCGTATTGCGGGGGTTGACCCAGGACGGGCGCTACCAACGCGGCAATGATCTTCTCTGCCGCCTCGCCGAACAAGACAACGTGGTCAACTCGTTCGTGCACCAGGGCAGCCAGCTCTTCCCACGGCAGGTCCTTATCCCGCCCGCCGAGCAGTAGTACGATTGGCTCGTCGAAGGCGCGGATAGCGGCAAGCGTCCGCTCCGGTGTGGTGGCAATGGAGTCGTTGTACCAGTGCACTCCGTTCCACTCCCGCACAAGCTCCAGGCGATGCGCCACGCCGTGGAAGTCCTGGATGCCGGCCTGGATCGCCTCGACTGGTATGCCGGCCGCGCAGGCAATCGTGCAGGCCGCCTGGACGTTGAGCCGGTTGTGGTCGCCTCGTAATTGGATGTCAGCCTCGTCCAGCACAGCGGTCTCGCCGTCTTTCGTGCGCAGGTAGATCACACCCTGGCGGACGAAAGTCCCCTGACCGCTGGCCGGCATTGGGCTGAAGCCGAAGGAATACAGATGACCGCGCACATCGGCGCTCAGGCTCCAGGCGCCGGGATCGTCGCGGCCCAAGATGGCAGTATCCTGATCGATCTGAAATTGGAGGATGCGGGCTTTGGCGGCTGTGTAGGCCTCCATCGTCCCGTGCCGGTCTAGGTGGTTGGGCGTGACATTCAGGATAGCAGCGATGTCTGGCGAGATGGTCATCTGTTCCAGTTGAAAGCTCGAAATCTCCAGGATGGCGAGATCGTCCACCTCCATATCGTCCAAGTGGTTGAGCAGCGGGTCACCGATGTTGCCTCCTACGAAGGCAGAAGGATGAGGGATGACAGATGAATCAACTTTTTCTTCAGCCTTCATCCTCCTGATTCCATCCTTTTCTTTAATCGCCATGCGTCCTACCAGCGTCGTCGTGGTCGTCTTGCCGGCCGAGCCGGTAATCCCAATGGTGGGGCAGGGGACGATTTCCATGAAAACCTGCGTATCGTTGGTGAGTGGGATGCCACGCTTGATCGCCTCGGCAACGATGACATTGGCGAGCGGCACGCCGCCGGAGAGACAGACCACGTCGGCACCATCGAGCAGTTCGAGCGGGTGTCCGCCCAGCGCCCACATCACGGGCAGGTCGGCCAGAGCGGCCTGAGATGCGCGCATCGCCTCGCCGGACTGGCGGTCGTTCACGGTCACGCGCGCCCCGTGACGCGTCAGCCAGCGCGCCAAGGCCTGTCCCTGGCGGCCGCCGCCCAGTATCAATACACGCTTTCCTTTCCAGTTGGTTTTCATTCCGTCAATCGTCTTCAAACCTTTTGTATAACGTAATTCGTAAAACGTAAGATCGTTACGTTTCACGTTTTGCGTTCACACCAACGCCAATCCAATACCGATCATGGCTCCGAGCAGACCGATCAGCCAAAAGCGCTGCACGATCTGCGTCTCGCTCCAACCGAGTAGCTCGAAGTGCAGGTGGACGGGCGCCATCTTGAAGAAGCGCCCTCCATGGGTCAATTTGAAATAGGCGATCTGGAAAACGACGCTCAGGGCTTCGCTCACCGGGATGACAGCGATGAGAGGCAGCAGCGCCCATTGGCCGGTCATCAGCGCGACGACCGCCAGCGTAGCTCCTAGCGAAAGGGAACCGGTATCTCCCATGATAAGCTGCGCCGGGTGAACGTTGAACCACAAGAAGCCGAACAGCGCGCCGATCATCGTGAAGCAGAAACGCGCCAGGAAGACCTGACCTTGCATCAGCGCGATGCCGCCGTAGGCTGCAAAGGCGGTGGCCGAAATTAGCCCAGCCAGCCCGTCCAGGCCATCGGTGAAATTGATCGCATTGGACATACTGACAATGATGAAGGCCGCGACTGGGACATACCAGACGCCCAGATCGAGCGTGAATGGGACGCCCGGCAAGATGACATCTGGGGCCTTGAGCAAATATTTGAGCACCCACGCCAGCCCTAAAGCCAGCAGCATTTGCACCATGAATTTCGTGCGGATTCGCATCCCCTCGCCCATGCGTTTGCCGCGAATGCCTTCCCAGTCGTCTATGCCGCCCAGGATCGCGTAAGCGACCATTGCCACCAGCGGAACGAGCACGGAGCGTCCCAGCAGCCTCATTCCGACCAGTGCGACCGCGTTGAGCAAAATGGTCACGATTGCGACGGGTATAATGACCATCACGCCGCCCATGGTAGGGGTGCCCATCTTGATGAAGTGGTTGGCTGGTTCTTCCACGCGGATTTGTTTGCCAATTTTGAAGTGTCTCAGGATGCGCAGCAGGGGGCCGCCCCAGATGACGGTCATCATGAAGCTCAACCCAGCCAGGCTTAGCGCCATCGTAGAGTCGTTCATGGTTGAACCTCCAGCGCGGCGACGATGCGATCCATGCGGATGCCATGTGAACCCTTGATCAGAACCACGTCCTTTCCGGTGAGATACTCGCGAAGCCATTTGACGGCCTGTTCGGTGTTTTCACACTCGACAACTCTACTGGACTTCAGGCCTGCTCGCCGCGCTGCGACCGCGATCATGCGCCCAAGCTCGCCCACGGTAACCAGCATTTCAGCTACCCTGGCTGCCCGCACGCCGATCATCTCGTGACCCTGCTGTTCGTACGGGCCAAGCTCGAGCATGTCGCCCAGCACTGCCACCTTGCGGCCATCTAATTCAGAAAGCAGGTTGAGCGCTGCCAGGGTGGACTCGGGCGAGGCGTTGTAAGTGTCGTCCAGGAGCAGGGCGCCGCTTTGGCTGCGCACTGCGACCAGGCGCAGTTGCGTGAGGCCTGAACGCAGTCCGCACATGATCTCTTGCCAGGTCAGCCCATCCACCAGACCGACTGCCGCCGCCCGGAGGGCCGTGTGCACCGAGTGTTGGCCGATCATCGGCACGCGCACGTGCAGGGTTTCTTTGCGATAGTGCAGGCGGAAGCGGATGCCCTCCAACCCTAGGCCTTCCACATCATCGGCCCACAGGTCGGCGTCGGGATCAAGCCCGTAGTAGAAGACGCGCGCCTTCGTCTTTTCAGCCATCGGGCGCACGAGGGGGTCGTCATAGTTCAAGACGGCGACGCCATCCGGCGAGGGGGGCAGGGCCTGAACCAGCTCGGTTTTGCCGCGTGCGATGGCTTCTTGCGAACCGGCGCGCTCGGCGTGGACGGTTCCGACGTTGGTCACCACGCCGATCTGCGGCAGGGCGATGTCGCACAAGAAGGTGATTTCACCTGGGACGTAAAAGCCCATCTCCAGCACGGCGCGCTCGTAACCTGCTCCAAGGCTCAGAATGGTGAGCGGCAGACCGATCTCGTTATTAAGATTGCCAGGGCTTTTCAGCGTGCGATAACGCTGGCTCAAGACTTCGGCGATCACTTCTTTGGTCGTGGATTTTCCCACGCTGCCGGTGATGCCGACCACGCGCAATTCCAGCTTGCGCCTCCAGAACCGGGCCGTCTGCTGCAAGGCCGAGAGCGCGTCCTCGACCCGCAGGCAGTAGGGAGGCTCCAGCCCGGCCAGCGCGGCAGCGTTGAAACCGGCGCGCAGGTCGAGGGTCGGGAACGGTTCGGGAAGTTCGTGCTGGATGAATGAAAAAGAAGCCCCTCGCTGGAAAGCCTCGGCCACGAAGTCGTGACCGTCCACACGCTCGCCAGGGATTGCGACGAACAGCGCGCCAGGGATGACCTGCCTTGAATCAACTGTCGCCTCGGTGATGACCTGGGGGGGCATCTCGGGGCGGATGTTCGTCAGAGCTTCGATTACGTCAGCTAGGATCAGCAATTCGTCCTCACGGGCCTGCTGTTTGAAGGCGGACACTATCGGGAGGAATTCCCATCAGCACCACGAGCTTTTCGACCACTTGCTTGAAAACCGGGGCTGCCACCTCCGAGCCCCAAATGGAAGTCTGCGGTTTTTCGAGCCAGACGTAGACCAGGAATTTCGGATCGTCCAACGGTCCCCAGCCGATGAAGGAGGCATTGGTTGCGCTGCTATCGTAAACCCCATAAGGCGTTGGGATTTGCGCTGTACCGGTCTTGCCGGCGATGCGGTAACCAGGGACGAGGGCGTTGGAAGATTCTTTCTCTAATGAAATAGACAGCATGTCGCTCAAAGTGTGGGCGGTGGTGGCCGAGATGGGCGTTCCTGCGACCTGAGGGGAGATATTCTGCTGCCGTCCATCCTGTACCATTGCATGTACCAGGTGGGGATAGACCATCTTGCCGTCGTTGGCGATGGCGGACGCGGCCATTACCATCTGAATAGGCGTGACCGATACGCCCTGGCCGAAGGCGTTGGTGCCCAGGTCAACCGGATACCAGTCACTGTCGCCGGGGAGTTTCAGATGGCCGGTCGCCTCGCCTGCCAGGTCAATACCTGTGGTATGGCCGATGCCGAACTTCTGCATGTAGCTGTAGAAGCTGTCGTTACCCAATAGAGAGGCGACGTGGACCAGGCAGGCGTTGATCGAGTGCTGCAGGCAGCCGATCATATCCTGCTGACCCCAGACTGTATTGTTCCAGTTACGGATAGCGACGCCGCCTATCAGGATGATGCCGCTATCAAAATATGTGTCTTCAGGTTTAACCACGCCGTTATCCAGCGCGGCGGCCATGGTCAGGATCTTGTAAACGGAGCCGGGTTCGTAGGCTTGGCTGATAGCTCGATCGAAGGGCGTCTCACCGGGAAAGATTTCCTTGTATCTCGAGTATTCGTTCAGGTTCATGTGCGGCGTGACGGCCAGGGCCAGGATCTCACCTGTTTTCGGATCCATAACGACCACCGTGCCGGACGCCGCGCCGGTATTGAGGACAGCCGTGTCGAGGATCTCCTCGACGGAAGCTTGGACCTCCCGGTCGAGGGTCAGGATCAGTGTCGCGCCTGGTGGGATGTTCGGCAATTCCTCCGCCCGGTTTGGGTCAGCCGAGACCCATACATTGATCGGTAAGCCGGCCAGGAGGCTATTATATTTCTCCTCGACGCCATAATAGCCAATGCCCTCCTCGGTCACGAAGCCGATTATGTTGGCTGCCAGAGAGCCTTCGGGATAAGTGCGCACCAGGTGAGGTTTGGAATTCAGCCCTTCCAAGGTTTGATCGCGCGGTTTATCTTTCACTGATTCCTGTAAATCCATGAGTGCTTTCTCTTCATCAGAGGAGGCAAAATTGTCTAAAACAACGTAGCGGAGGCCTTCGGGAGGTTGGGTCATCCAGTTCAAGACGGTGGCGAAATCGAGGTCGAGGTAGACGTTGGCGGCCAGGGCTATTGTGTTCGCGTTGGCATACTCATTCTCCTTGAGTACCTGAATATCCACGCCGACTTCATAGACGATCTTATTGCCAGCCATCAGGTGACCTTTGAGGTCAAGTATCTCACCCCGCGCCGGGTAGAACGTTTGCACGCCTCCGCCAGGATCTTTATCGAGGATCGCTTTCGCCTCCGCGCTGTGCTGGATGCGGATGATCTGAGCCAAGATGCTGAAGCCGAAAACGACCAGCATGATCTGCACGGTCACGTAACGCCACGTGTGCGGATTTTTCATGGCTGACCTCCTGCCGCTGAGGGAGCGGTTTGCATCCTCTCGATGAACCAATCAAAGAGCGACTGTGTGTATTCCGGCGGGATGACCAGTACCGATGGATGAGTCTCTTGGGAGGCCATGTTGACGGCTGGCGGTGGCGCGTACCCGCTCACCGGCATGTACGTGATCTCGGCTGGGCCTACCGGCTGGAAGCCGATCGCGATCGCCTGATCCTTCATCTCTTGAGCCGAGGTCAGCGCGGCCAGTTGAGACTCCAGGTCGGCATTGACGCGCTCTCCGCTGCGGATCGTCGCCTCAAGGCTTTGGATCTCACGTCCCGTTAGGGCGGCGCGGGCCGAGACGCTCAAGTAAAGTCCGGCTACCAAGGCAACCGCCACCAACCCAAGCACGAACAGGACGAGCCACTGGAGCTGGACTCGCCAGGAGGCCTGCCGGTATTTCTGGACGAGATGCGAGATATTATTCATTGTTCACTTATGACTGATTACTGATTACTGGCAACTTCTCTGCTACTCTCAACCTGGCGCTTCGTGCGCGCGGGTTCTGCTGGATTTCTTCGGCCGCCGGTTGGATCGGGCGGCGGGTGATTTCGCGGATACTGGCTTTGTGCCCACAGGTGCAGACCGGCTGGCGGGGAGGGCAGATGCAATCCCGGCTCTCCTGGCGGTAGAATTCTTTTACGATGCGGTCTTCCAACGAGTGGAAGGCGATTACTGCCAGCCGACCACCTGGCTCGAGCGCCTGCACAGCTTGCGGCAGGACGGCTTCGATGGACTTGAGCTCCTGGTTGACGGCGATGCGCAGAGCCTGGAAAGTTCGCGTGGCGGGATGGATGCGGCCGTGCTTCCCGCCGCTGGCTCTTGCGATGACTTCGGCCAGAGCCTGGGTGCCACTTACGGGCCTGGCGCGGACGATGGCCTGCGCAATGTGCCGAGCAGCTTTTTCCTCCCCGTAGCGGTAGATCAGGTCAGCCAGTTCGGATTCGGGCAGATCGTTGACCAGTTCGGCGGCGGTGAGCGGGTTGGCCGGATCGAAGCGCATATCGAGCGGGCCATCGGCCTGGAAGGAAAAGCCGCGCTCCGGCGTGTCGAACGCCATCGAGGAGGCTCCCAAGTCGAGCAGGACGCCGCCTACGGTGGGCCAATCAAGGGCAGCCAGTTGATCGCTCAAGGTCGTATACGAAGCCCGGATCAGACAGGCACGCTCCCCGAAGGGAGCGAGCCTCTGGCGGGCCAGTTCGAGCGTATGCGGGTCCACGTCCAGGCCGAGCAAAAGGCCGTCGGGTGAGCTGGCGGCTAAAATCCCGGCTGCGTGCCCGCCTGCGCCGAGCGTCCCATCTACGCAACGCCCTCCGCTTTTCGGGTGCAAAGCGTGTATAATGTCATGGTAAAGAACAGGTTGATGAGCTTCAGCCATTTTTATGGCTTGAGAGATCGAGAGTCGCTAGGCGTTTAGTGTTGGCGTCGGTATCCTGGATTTGAGTCACCTGTTCGTTCCACAGTTCCGGCGTCCAGATTTCGAAGTATTCGCCCTGGCCAACGACATAGGCTTCGGTCTTCAAGTCAATGAAAGCCCGCAGGCTTTGCGGCACCAGGATGCGCCCGAGCTTGTCGGTATCGACTGGATAGGCCGTGCCCAGAATCTGGCGGCGCAGCAAACGTGCTTCTGGTAGTGCTAAATTCTGCGCATCGAGACGCTGGTAAACTTCTTCGAAGTAAGCTGATGTTGAAACCATCAAACAGCGGTCGAAGCCCTGGGTGATGAAGGCACCCCCCGCCAGTAGTTCCCGGAAGCGCGCAGGAATCGTAAGCCGCCCTTTTTCGTCCAGTGAGTGTTGGTATGTGCCCAGGAACTTCTGTAAGAGGAACATTAGTTCTAAACTCTCCTAAAAAGCGGCGAACGCCGGGAATGCCGACGTCCTCCACAATTTACCACAATTATCCACTTGTGACCCTATTGTAGCAAAAGATTCCATAAAAATCAAGTAGCAAATGCAGGTGTTAAGAATCTGTTAGCCGCCACCCCTGGCGGCTAAGTGCTATAGAGCATGACCGCATGTAGGACAAGAATCCATCTTGTCATAAGGCTGTGGCTGGAGGCCTCGCGATGTCCCTTTTCCCTGGAATTTCCCTGCTGGCTTCTCAGGCCTGGAAAGATTACGAGCTGCTGGATAGCGGCGATGGACAGAAATTAGAGCGCTTCGGCGAATATATCCTCGTCCGCCCGGAAGTGCAGGCGTTGTGGCGTAAGTCCCTGCCAGCCGCGCGGTGGGAGGCAGCGCACGCGGTCTTCCAACCGACGGGGGAGGAGAGCGGCGGGCATTGGGAATTTAGGAAACGAGTGGCCGAGAAATGGGAGATGGGGTATACCCTGCCCCCCTTGCATCCCCCCATTTCGAAGTTCACCTGTGCCTGCGGCACTGGCGCAGGCAGAAATGGGGGGACAGGAGGGGGGCTGAAGTTTACGGTTATGACCACCCCAGGACGGCATCTCGGCGTCTTCCCCGAAGGCGCGGCGCACTGGGATTGGATCAGCGCGTTGATTAGTAATGCCGCCCATCACCACAGAGAACACAGAGAGCACGGAGAAAAGCCGAATGATCTCTCTGTGAACTCTGTGGTGAATGTTCTGAACCTCTTCGGCTACACCGGCTTGGCGACCCTGGCGGCCGCAGCGGCCGGGGCGAAGGTCACGCACGTGGACGCGTCGAAGAAGGCTGTAGCCTGGGCGCGCGAGAATGCGGCCCTCTCCGGCTTGCAGGAAAAGCCCGTTCGTTGGCTCGTGGACGATGCCCTGAAATTCGTCCAGCGCGAGGCGCGGCGGGGCGTGAAATATGATGGAATTTTGCTCGACCCGCCCAAGTTCGGGCGCGGGCCGAAGGGCGAGGTGTGGGAGGTGTACAAGTCCCTGCCGCTGTTGTTGCAGGCTTGCCGATCAGTGCTGAGCGACCAGCCTCTGTTCGTGGTCGTGACGGTCTACGCGGTCAAGACCTCGGCTGTGCATCTTTACTACGCTTTGGAAGAGATGATGAAAGGGCTAGGCGGGAAGCTATATTGTGGCGAATTGGTGACGCAGGAGAAGAGCGTGGGACGGCTGCTCTCCCAGGCGGTGTATGCGCGGTGGGAAACATAGACCCAAAAGGTCTCTGAGACCTTTTGGGTCTATGCTACTGGTAAAAGATCTCTCCTCCCACAATTGTCATTTCCACGCGAAACTCTCCATCTACTACCACCACATCGGCATCACAGCCGGGCAGCAGGCGGCCTTTTGCCCTCACCCCCAGCCCCTTCGCGAAGCACCCCTGTGGGGCTCCCTTAGGGAGAGGGTGGAGTCCAAACACCCGCGCAGGTACTTCACTGGTGCAGATGGATGCCTCCGAGGGTGTCAAGCCGAGGCTGTGAATCAACGTTCGGAATCCAGTGTCTATTAACGCATATGCCCCGGCCAGGTTGCCCTCCGGCGTGCGGCAGGTTTGGCCGTCCAGGATGACGGTGTAGCCTTCCCATTCATATTGTCCGGCAGGCAAACCGGCAAAGGGAGCGGAATCCGAAACCAGGCAAACACCCTCTACACTTTTGGCATTGAGCAGGGCGCGCATCGCCCCGGTGTGTACGTGGTGGCCGTCGGCGATGAGTTGGGCGATGATCTGCGGGAAGGCCAGCACAGCGCCAATCACGCCCGGCTCACGGTGATGGAATGGAGGCATGGCGTTGAAGGTGTGAGTGGCGTGATTCAGGCCCAGGCGCACGGCCTCGGCGATCTGCTCGTAACTGGCATCCGAGTGGCCGATGGAAGGGATGACGCCTTGCGCTAGGAGATAGGGGATCAATTTCAGGGAATCGCCCTCCTCGGGCGCAAGGGTGATCATTTTGATGTGGCCTGCAGCGGCTTCTTGTAACTTGTCGAATTCTGCGCAGGTCAGCGGATGGCACCAGGCGGCGTTGGCCATGCCGGTGCGCTTTGGGGAGAGATGCGGACCTTCGATGTGGATGCCCAGGCAGCGCGCCCCCTGTGGCGGGTGGTGCAGCACTTCAGCCATCTGGCGCAAGCGCGGAAAGATCTCATTCATCGGCAGGGTGACGGTGGTCGCTAGGAAGGAGGTCACGCCGTAGCGCGGCAGCAGCCGGATGACTTCGGCCAGGTCGCGGCTGAAGGCGTCCTTGCCAAGCAGGCCGTGCGTGTGCAGGTCAATGAAGCCCGGGAAGGCTTTTCGTCCGGGCAGGCTCAAGCTGCGCGCCTGGCCTGGGATTGGCGCGCAGGCTTCAGGTCCGGCAGCGACGATTTTGTCCGCCTCGATGAGCAGCGTCCCGTTCGGGAAAATCTGCCTGGGTGTGTAGAGTTCGAGTCCGGTCAAGGCCAGCATCAGATTGATCCTTTCCTCTCTAGCACAGCGTATCCAGCAAGGCAAAATAGGCCGGTTTCGGGTTCAGGTTGTCATCGAATGTCGGCGTCGCGGCCAGGGCAGGCGCGGGCGGCGTGGATGGCGGCTGAACCATCACTCCACAAGAAATTAGCATGATCACGATGGTCAAAATGAGCGGCATTCGCTTTCTCATGCTGGCCTCCTTTCAAGTGGAAGGTAACTCGCCGGTCGTCATACCGTTGTGCTTTATGCAATGTAATACCGTTCTTAGTATAGCACGCCTGTCAAGAGGAGCTATGGTTCTTAAATAAATGTCAGACAATTGACATTTGTGTAGATTTTTGCTACACTAGATGCAGTTGTCAGACAACCTCGGTTAGTCTGATGGTCACGTAGTCTGATCGTCAAATAGTCAGACTATGTGCCTATCAGACCATTCGACCATCAGACAATGCACACCCTCCTCGTCAAAAACGCTACACTTCTGGTAACCATGGACGACCACCAGCGGGAAATTCCCGAGGGTGGTCTTTTCATTCGAGATGGCTTCATTGAGAAGGTCGGCCCAACGAAGGAATTGCCCACCACTGCTGATGAAATCCTCGACCTTTCCGGTCACGTGGTGCTGCCAGGTCTGGTCAACACGCACCATCACTTCTACCAAACGCTGACGCGCGCCGTCCCGGCTGCCCAGGATGCCAACCTGTTCAACTGGCTGAAGACGCTCTATCCCATTTGGGCGCGCATGACGCCAGATGACATATTTATCTCGACCCAGACGGCGCTGGCCGAATTGGCGCTTTCAGGATGCACGACCGCGTCCGATCATCTTTATCTCTTTCCCAACGGCTCGCGCCTGGACGATGAGATTGCCGCTGCCAAAGAGATCGGCGTGCGCGTCCAGGCTTCGCGCGGCTCCATGTCGCTGGGCGAATCCAAAGGCGGACTGCCGCCCGATTCGGTGGTGGACTCGGAAGAAAAAATCTTGAAAGACAGCCAGCGGCTCATCCAGCAATATCACGATGCCGGGCCCGGCGCGATGGTGCAGATTGTCCTTGCGCCGTGTTCGCCCTTCTCGGTGACCGGCGAGCTGATGCGCGAATCGGCGAAACTGGCGCGCGAATATGGCGTCCATCTGCACACCCACCTGGCCGAGACCCAGGATGAGGAAGCCTTCTGCATCCAGAAATTTGGTCACCGGCCGGTGGCTTACATGCAAGAAGTAAATTGGGTCGGGCAGGATGTCTGGTTCGCCCATGCTGTGTATGTCAATAAAGAAGAAGTAAAAACCTTTGCCATTCATGGCTGCGGCGTGGCGCACTGTCCCACGTCCAATATGCGCCTGGCATCCGGGATTGCGCCGATCGAGGAGTTTTTAGCTGCGGGTGTAAAGGTTGGCTTGGGCGTGGACGGCTCAGCCAGCAATGATGGTTCACACATGCTTGGTGAAGTCCGCCAGGCGATGCTTCTGGCGCGGCTGAAGGAAGGAATTACTGGTTTCTCCCTCACCTCTTCCCCTTTCCTGAAATCGGGAGAGGGGTTAGGGGTGAGAGCGTTAATGACCGCCCGCGACGCCCTGGGTCTTGCCACGCGCGGCGGGGCGTCAGTTATGGGCCGCACGGATATTGGCTCGCTCGAACCCGGCAAATGTGCGGATTTTTTTGCCATCAACCTCAACCGTCTCGATTATGCCGGCGCGCTGCACGATCCAGTCGCGGCGACCGTCTTCTGCCAGCCGGTGTGCGCTGACTATACCGTTGTCGGCGGCAGGTTCGTGGTAAAAGATGGTAACTTGGTAAGTTTGGAAATCTGTAAATTGATCGAGAAACACAACAAGGCCGCCAAACGGCTGTTAGGAAACTTGTGACCGATTCTCACGAAGCTCTCCTGAAACGATACCTGCAACTCCCCGAACGGCTGGAGGCTGCCATTGTTGGGTTGAGCGAATCCGAGTTGGATTTGACCAAAGGCGAGGGTTGGTCCATACGGCAGTACGTGCATCACACCGTTGAAGGCGAGTTGATGTGGCAGATATTCTTGCGGGCTATCGTCGGGAGAGACGGCATCGAGTTTCCTATTTCCTGGTACTTCGGCCTGCCGCAGGAGGATTGGGCGCGGTGTTGGGCTTACGATAAACGCGCCCTCGAGCCAACGCTGGCGCTCTTCCGAAGCAGTACGCGTGCCCTTGTGGAGTTGCTGCGGAATATCCCTCCGGAAGCCTGGGAACACTACGGCCGCGTCACCTGGCCGGGCGACGATAAAGAAATCCGCCTGACGGTGCACGATATTGTCTTGATCCATTTGCGTCATACGGACGGCCATACTGCCGATATCCGAACCATTCGTGAACTACACGGAATCTAGAAACATGCCGCCGACCATTACCCGAACCCTCATTGACGTCGCCATGGGCCGCGCATCCGCCGACCTGGTCATCCGCCACGGGACGTGGGTCTGCGTCCAATCGGGCGAGTTCGTGCCGGACACCGACATCGCCATCAAGGATGGACGCATTGCCTACGTCGGGCCGGATGCCTCGCACACCATCCATAAAGATACGTTTGTGATGGACGCGGGCAGCAAGTACCTGATCCCAGGTCTGTTGGACGGGCACATGCACGTCGAATCGGGCATGTTGACCGTGACCGAGTTCGTGCGCGCCGTAATCCCGCATGGCACGACCGGCATGTTCGTGGACCCGCACGAGATCGCCAACATCTTTGGCTTGAAAGGCGTCAAGATGATGGTGGACGAGGCTGCCCTCCAGCCGATCCACGTTTGGGTGCAGATGCCATCCTGCATCCCATCCGCACCGGGTTTCGAGACGCCCGGCGCGCAGGTCGGACCGGAGGAAGTGGCCGAGGCGATGAAGTGGGATGGTATCATCGGCCTGGGCGAGATGATGAATTATCCCGGCGTTGCGCGTGGCGATGAAAAAATGCTGGCCGAAATGGATGCGACGCGAAAGGCTGGCAAGGTCATCGGCGGCCACTATGCCTCGCCGGACCTGGGCAGACCGTTCCACGCTTATGTCGTCGGCGGCGCGGAAGATGACCACGAAGGCACCCGGCTGGAGGATGCCATCGCCCGCGCCCGCCAGGGGATGAAGGTCATGTTGCGGTATGGTTCGGCCTGGCATGATGTGGCTGCCCAGGTGGCCGCGATCACGAAGCTGGGCCTCGACCCGCGCTCTTTCATTTTATGCACGGATGATTCCCACGCCGCGACATTGGCGCAAGACGGCCACATGGATCGCGTTTTGCGCCACGCCATTTCGCAGGGTCTGCCTCCAATGAAGGCCATCCAGATGGCGACCATCAACACCGCCGAACATTTCAGCCTCAGCCGCCAATTGGGCATGATCGCCCCCGGCCGTTGGGCCGACATCCTGCTAGTGGACGACATGAACAACTTCCATGCCGAAATTGTGATCGCCAAAGGCCAGGTGGTGGCAGAAAAGGGCAAGCTGCGCATCAGCCTGTCTAGGGCAACCTATCCCGAATGGGTTACCCAATCGGTCCATCTGAAGCGGCCGTTGACGGCGGATGATTTCCGGATACGCGTTCCTTTACCCCTCACCCCTCTCCCAATGGGAGAGGGGAAGGGGGTGCGGGTGAACGTCAACGTGATCGGCGTCATTGAGAACCATGCCCCGACAAAACACCTGCAAATGGTGATGTCGGTCAACGATGCCGAAATCCATCTCCCCCCCCTTGCGTCCCCCCCGTCAAAGACGGGGGGGATTGAGGGGGGGCTGGCGAAAGTCGCGCTCGTCGAGCGGCATCGCGGTACGGGTGGCGTGCAAGTCGGACTGGTGCAAGGATTTGGCTTCACTGCGTCGTGCGCTATCGCTTCGACCGTGGCGCATGACAGCCATAACATGCTCGTCGTCGGCACGACCGATGCAGATATGGCGATGGCAGCCAATAAGCTGGCCGAGGTTGGCGGCGGGCAGGTGGTGGTCAAGGAAGGCAAAGTCATTGGCCTAGTGGAGTTGAAGATCGCTGGCTTGATGTCTGCCGAGCGCGCCGATCGAGTCGCCAAGAAAGCCGTTTCGATCTTAGAGGGTTTCCGCGCCTGCGGCTGTCAACTCAACAATCCCAACATGACCCTAAGCCTGCTGGCGCTGGTAGTCATCCCGGAGCTGCGCATTTCGGATCAGGGTCTGGTGGACGTGACCCGCTTTGAATTCCTGCCGGTTGTGCAAGGCCCTGCGGCCTAGAAGATGTGCATGTATGACCCATTATCCATATCGGCGTTTACAATCTGACCTGGCTGATCTGATCGCCTCTTTACCGGCTGAAAGCAAGCTGCCATCCGAACCTACCCTGGCTCAACAGTTGAAAGTCTCGCGGGCGACCTTGCGGGAGGCCATGCGCTCTTTCGAGGGCCAGGGGCTGATCCGCTGCCGTCAGGGCGTGGGGACGTTCGTCGTCGGTCAGGTGCCGGTCATTGACAGCGGGCTGGAGGTCCTGGAAAGCATCGAGACGCTGGCCCAACGCATCGGATTGGCCGTCTCGGTGGGGGAGATGCAAATTGAAGAACTGTCGGCTAGCGAGAATTGTGCCACGGCCTTAGGCGTTTCAGTCGGCTTGCAGTTGACGCGTATCTCGCGCGTGATCTATACCGACAGCCGCCCAGTTGCCTACCTGGTGGATACTTTGCCTGGTGACGTGCTCTCCGTTGATGAACTGGACGACAATTTTACCGGTTCGGTGCTGGACCTGTTACTGCGTCGCGGCACCCCATCATTGGCCTACTCCCGCACCGACCTCAAGGCCATCGGCGCTTCCCCGGAGGTGGCGCATAAGCTTCAAGTCCAGCGCGATGACGTTCTGCTCCACTTTGAGGCCCTTCTCTATGCAACCTCGAGCCGCGTGGTGGATTATTCATTCAGTTATTTCCTGCCCGGTTATTTCCGCTTCCACGTGGTACGCCGGGTGGGTTGACAAGCAAGTCATCAGTTATCAGTCGTCAGTACTGATAACTGATCACTGATGACTGATCACTTTTTAAACCTCGGAGGTAAAAATGCGTAGTTTTGCTGGTCGGGACATCCTGTCCCTGAAAGATTTTGAGCGTAACGAGTTCTTCCATGTCTTCGACGTGGCGGCGGAACTGGAGCCGATTGCCGTCAGCCGTCGCAACGACGATATGCTCGCCGAAAAGACGCTGGTGACGGCCTTCTACCAACCTTCCACGCGCACACGTCTGGCACACGAAGCGGCCATGCACCGTCTGGGCGGTCACGTGACCGGCTTTGCTGATGCCAAAATGACGCGTGCCGGAGACTTCTACCAGGAGTCCATCAAGGATACAGTCAAGATGCTGGAGTTCTACGGCGATGTGATCGTCATGCGTCACTTCCAGCAGGGCGCACCGCACGAGGCGGCCAAATGGGCCTCGATCCCGATCATCAACGGTGGTGACGGCTGGGGCGAACATCCCACCCAGATCCTGACCGACCTTTACACAGTGCTGAAAGAAAAAGGCACCATTGATGGCCTGACCTGGCTGGCGGTGGGCGACATGCGCATGAGGACGATGCACTCGCTCGGCTACGCCTTGAGCCAGTTCGACTGCCCGATCACCTTCGTCTCTCCGCCGGATATGTCGCTGACCGAGGAGTTCAAAGCTGAACTCAAGCAGTTCAGCGTCAACTTCCGCGAAGCCGAGCACGTCGAGCAGGCCATCGCCGATGCGGACGTGATCCTGGTCGAGCCGGTCGTCCAACCGGATTACACCAAGTCGCGTGACGAGCGCGCTGGAAAAGAGGTGGGCCTGACCCCCGCCAATTACAAGATCACGCGTGAACTGCTGGAAACGAAAGCCAAGTCGGATGCCATACTGTTGCACTCGCTGCCGCGCATGGACGAGGTTCCATTAGATGTAGATATTACCCGCTGGTCGCGCTACTGGCAGGAGGCCTTCAACGGCGTCGTGATGCGCATGGCGCTGCTGGCGTTGGTTTTAGGTGCGATGGAGTAATTTCACCACGAAGGGCACGAAGTTTCACGAAGGATTCTTTGTGCCTTCGTGCCCTTTGTGTTATGTTGCTTCGAGTCTTTGAGCTATGCCTGAAATGACCATCAAGGAGTGGGCAGCGGAATATCGGGCGATCAACGAGGCAGAGCGCGAGATGCTCAAGCAGGAGTTGCCCTTGATTCCTCCAAAGGAAGGCATTTTGCGGTATTTTCGTCTCTGTGAATTTGTCGCCAAACTGTCACTCGAGGCCCGTAATATCTTTGCCGAGGAGCGGCGAAAACATTACCTTGAATTGGAGACGCGGTTGAGAAAGGCGGCGGAGTATTGGAACTATGATTTTCCAAATTAGGATGCTGTGTAAAATAATCGCTTTCCTGAATGAGTACAAAATTCCTTTTGTGGTGATTGGCGGGATTGCCAATGCCGAAAGGGGACGGATGCGTGCGACAGAGAATGCGGACTTGAAAGTCCTCATTCAAGGTCGGACGATCTCGGAGTTTCGCAAATTGGCCGAGAGCCGTTTCAAGCCCTATCGCCGACCCTGGCTTGGAAAGGCCGAAAGCGGACTAATTGTTTCCGTCTAGGTTGAGCCTGGGATGGTTGTAGATATGCTGGCTGCGGTTATTCCCTATGAAGAGTTGGCAATCCAACGCGCCGAAATTATCGAAATTGACGGAGTTCCATTGCCGATTTGCACTGCCGAGGATTTGATTATCCACAAAGCTATCTCAAATCGCAGCCAGGATTGGATAGATATTGAAGGAAGGTTGATGCGCCAGCGTGGCAAACTGGATGTTGCCTACATTCGCGACTGGCTTTCGCAATTCGCGGAGGCGCTCGAAAATCCCGAAATCCTGACGCGCTTAAACCTACTGTACGAAACTGTCTAGATTCAGTCATTGCAGATAGGGCTCCCATGCCCTGTCGGGATGGCATGCCCGTAGGGTGCTCCGCGAGGAGCCATACCTGCATGAATTTCAGGATCAATTATCCATGTAAGGAGAAAAACAATGCAAACCTTTTTACATGGTCGCGACTTGATTAGCGACCTGGATTTTACGAAAGAAGAAGTCGAAACCGCCCTGGACGTGGCCTTCGACCTGAAGCGCAAGCGCGCCCTGAATGAGCCGCATCCCTACTTGCGCGATAAGGTGCTGGCAATGCTGTTCTTCTTTTCGTCCACGCGCACGCGCGGCTCGTTCGAGGCAGGCATGGCGCAGTTGGGCGGACACGGCGCGTTCATTGAGAGCAAGACCACCCAGATCGCGCATGGCGATACGCCCAAGGAGATCGGCGCAATTTTTGGCCGTTACTTCGATGGCATCGCCATCCGCCACGTGGACTGGGGCATCGGCAACAACTACCTGAATACCGTCGCCAAATACTCGCGCGTCCCGGTGCTCAACATGCAGTGCGACATTTACCACCCGTTCCAGTGTCTGGCCGACCTGATGACCATAATAGAGAAAAAAGGCCGTGACCTACGCCGCAAGAAGATGGTCGTCTCGTGGGCCTGCGCGGCCTCGTACCAGAAGCCGATGTCGGTGCCGCAGTCACTCATCCTGCAGATGCCGCGCTTCGGCGTGGACATGGTCCTGGCACACCCGCCCGAATTCAAACTGATGCCCGAAATTATGGAACAAGCGAAGGAACAGGCCAAGAAATTCGGCGCTGGCTTCGAAGTGGTGGACGACATGGAAGCCGCCTTCAAGGACGCGGACATTGTCTACGCTAAATCCTGGGGCGCCATGGTGCACACACCGGACCCGGAAGAGGGCGCCAAGATCATCAAGAAATATCCGCAATGGATCACCGACGAGAAGAAAATGGCCCTCGCCTTACCGGATGCCATCTATATGCACCCGTTGCCCGCTGACCGCAACATCGAAGTCACCGACGGCGTGATGGACGGGGCGCAGTCGGTCGTTTACGACGAAGCTGAAAACCGCCTGCACGCGCAAAAGGCTGTGATGGCACTAACGATGGGGTAGGAGGACACATGACCAATCGCAAACTCGCCGTCGTTGCCATTGGCGGCAACTCGCTCATCAAGGACGAAAAGCACAAGACTGTCGAAGACCAGTACCAGGCCGCCAAAGAGACCACCTTCCACATCGCTGACATGATCGAGGCCGGCTGGGACGTGGCCATCGGTCACGGCAACGGGCCGCAGGTCGGATTCATTCTGCGGCGGTCCGAAATCGCCGCGAAAGTGGAAGGCATGCATGAGGTCCCGCTGGATGTGTGCGGGGCCGATAGCCAGGGCGCCATCGGCTACGCCCTCCAACAAACTTTGCAGAACGAGTTGTACCGGCGCGACATCCAAAAAGCGGTTGCTACCATCATCACGCAGGTTCTCGTGGACAAGAACGATCCGGCCTTCAAGAACCCGTCCAAGCCTATCGGCAGTTTCATGGATGAACCCGAGGCGAAACGACGCGAGGCTGAGATGAGTTGGGCAGTTGTCGAAGACGCCGGGCGCGGCTGGCGGCGCGTGGTCGCCTCGCCGATCCCGAAAGAAGTGGTGGAGCTTGAGTCGGTCAAGACCCTGCTGGGCGCTGGTGTGGTGGTCATCACGGTGGGCGGCGGCGGCATCCCGGTGATTGATGCGGGGAAGGGTGTCTATCAAGGCGTGGCGGCTGTTATTGACAAAGATTATGCCTCCAGCCTGCTGGCTCGTCTCATCCAAGCGGACTTGTTCCTGATTTCCACTTCTGTGGAAAAGGTTGCCATCAATTTCGGCAAGCCTGAACAAAAGTGGCTCGACCGTATGACCCTGGCTGAGGCCAGGAAATATCTCGCCGAAGGCACGCATTTTGCCAAAGGCTCCATGGCACCCAAGATCCAGGCCATCATCTGGTTCCTGGAAACTAATCCCAACGCCAAAGCGCTCATCACCAACCCGGAGAATATCGGGCGTGCCCTCAAGGGCGAGGCTGGCACCTGGATTGTGCCGTGAGCGTGTCCAGTGAATGTGTTAGAATTGTTTAGTGAAATTTGACTCAACGATGAGAGGAAAGGAGGTGAGCTTCTTACGGGGACCGTTGGCACGTGATCTGTTTCAACACATCTTTTGTTCCACTATTCTGTAAGGAGGATTACCTGATGTTACGAAAAATCGCTTTACGTTTCACCATACTCTCGATGATCTTTGTAATGGTGGCGGCCTCTTGCGCGCCGAAACCCGAAACGGTGGGTGGTTTCCAGATCCCCGAGATCCAGAAAGGCAAGATTAACGTCGCTGCTGTGTTGATTGGCCCGCACGATGACGGCGGCTGGTCACAGGCCCATTATGAGGGGCTGGTCTATGTCGAGCAGAACGTGCCCAACGTGCACGTGGCTTATATCGAGAACGTGCCGGAAGGCGCCGACTCCGAGCAGGTTTTCCGCAGCCTGGCTCGCAAGGGCTTCAACCTGATTCTGGGCACATCCTTCGGCTACATGGATCCGATGGAAACTGTGGCTGGTGAGTTCCCCGATATCACCTTCGTCCATATCAGTGGCTACAAGTCCAATACGACAAACTTCGGCAACCTGTTCGGCGCCATGGAAGACATGAAGTATCTGGCCGGTATGTTGGCTGGGTCTCGCGCCAAACTGGATGGCAACCCCAAGCTCGGTTACATGGCCACCTTCCCCATCCCCGAGGAACTGCGCCTGGGTAACGCCTTCGCGCTCGGCATGCGCAAAACCTGCCCAGAGTGCACCATGGATGTGCGCTGGATCAACACCTGGCACGACCCGGTGGCTGAAAAGGACGCGGCTGCCTCACTCTTCGATGCAGGTGCGCAGGTGGTGCTGACCGGCGCTGACACCCCGGCCGTGGCTGATGTGGCCCAGGAAAAAGGCAAGTGGGGCATCACCTACGACTACATCGGCTCGTGCAAGGTGGAACGCTGCCTGACGACCATCTACTGGAATTGGGGCCCGATCTATGCCTCGATCACCCAAGGCGTTGCCGACGGCACCTACAAAGTCGGTTGGGACTACTTCGATGCCGATAGCGGCAGCCTGGGCCTGTACGGCTTCATGGAAGGCCAGTCGCTGACTAAGGGCGAATCTGACCTACCAGCCGCTGACCTCCAGATGGTGCGCGATATCCTGGCTCAGATGCTGGCTGGCAGCTTCAACCGCTTCGATGTCTTCTCCGGCCCGATCTTGGACAACAAAGGCAACACCGTTGTCCCGGCAGGTGAGAAGTTCTCGCAGCCGGATATTGACCAATTCCCGCCCGGAGCGCCCGGTCTGGAGTGCACTTACTGCATGTACTGGTGGGCTGAAGGCATCACCGCTGAACTGCCCTCGCTGACCCCGTAAGTATTCGACGCAACATGGGGCCGGAATCACCTGGAGATTCTGGCCCCTTTCCTTACAGAAGTTGCAATTTGAAAAAGGAAATTACTATTGGGTGAAAGGCCAACCGGCCGGATATAAACTCATCGCAGGAGCGAGAATTGGACACACTGGAACATAGAACCACAAATCCATCTGTTAATCCATCTATTAAAAGAGAGACTACGCTCTTTGTGGAGATGAGCGGGATCGTTAAACGCTTTCCAGGCGTGCTGGCAAACGATCACGTGGATTTCGACCTGCGACATGGTGAGATCCATGCCTTACTGGGGGAAAATGGGGCGGGAAAGAGTACGCTGATGAATGTTTTGGCCGGTTTGTACCGGCCTGAAACCGGTTCAATCCTGGTCAAAGGAAATGAAGTCAATTTTTCATCCCCTCGGGATGCGATTAAAGCTGGCATTGGGATGATCCACCAACATTTTATGCTGGTGCCATCTCAGACGGTCACCGAGAACATTCTTCTTGGATTGGATAAACCGCGCTTTCACCTGCAACTGCACGAGTACGACCGTGTGGTGGCGGATTTCAGCGAACGCTTTGGATTGAAAGTGGAGCCGCGGGGCAAGGTATGGCAGTTATCGGTCGGTGAACAGCAGCGCGTCGAGATCCTCAAAATGCTTTATCGCGGCACCGACATCCTGATCATGGATGAACCCACGGCTGTTTTGGCTCCGCAGGAGATCGAGGATTTATTCAAAACCTTGCGGGCAATGGTGGCCGAGGGAAAATCCATCATCTTTATCAGTCATAAATTGCACGAAGTCATGGATATCGCCGACCGCGTCACCGTATTGCGCAAAGGCAGGGTCACTGCTGCTGGTCTGGATGTCAGGAAGACGACACTGCAAGAGCTGGCGCGGCAGATGGTGGGGCGTGAGGTTATTTTTCACCTGGATAAAAAACCGAGAGAGCCTGGCGAGATCGTACTGGAGGTCAAAGACCTGCGCGCTGAAAACGACAAGGGCTTGCAGGCTTTGAACGGTTTATCGCTAGATGTGCGCGCCGGTGAGATCGTCGGTCTGGCCGGGGTGGCCGGCAACGGTCAGCGCGAGCTGGCGCAGGTCATCACCGGGCTGCGCAGGTGTACGGATGGATATGTAATCCTGAGTGGTGAAATTATTTGTAACCGGTCCGCTTTGGTTGGAATTCAGCGCGGGATTTCTCACATTCCAGAAGACCGTACCGGTGTTGGCACTGCGCCAAACCTTAGCGTTACCGACAATGTGATCATGAAGCAGTACCGCCGTCCGCCCATTGCCCAGCATGGCATGTTGAATATGCAGGTGGCTACGAAGTTTGCCAACGAACTCAAAGAATCCTACGATATCATCGTGCCAAATGTCGAGACGCCGGTGCGCCTGCTTTCGGGTGGAAACTTGCAGCGCGTCATCCTGGCGCGCGAGATTTCCAGCCAGCCTTCGTTGATGGTAGCGGTGCAACCCACGCGCGGGCTGGATGTGGGCGCGATCGAGGGTGTCCACCGTCTGCTCCTTGCGCAGCGCGAATCGGGCGCAGCCATCTTACTGATATCGGAAGAACTCGAAGAATTGCTCTCGCTCTCTGACCGGGTGTATGTCATTTATGAAGGCCGTATTATGGGCGAGGTGAAAATCGGCGCAGAAGGATCATCACCTGAGATGGTGGATACGGTCGGCTTGATGATGACCGGCACGCCGCTCATACAGATCCGCAAAGGAGAGGCAGAAAGAAATGTCTGAAACCACTCCTTCTCGACCGACCGCACGTAACAGACGTTTCCCTTTTATTCTGCGCCTGGAACCACGTCTGGAAGAGCCGCCGCGCTGGTATCCGGCTGCGATTTCCCTGGGAGCAATTGTGGTAGCGCTGGTGTTCGGCGGAATCCTGATCGCCTTTGCGGGCGGAGACCCTTTTCGCTCTTATGCCCATATTGCCAAAGCCTCTTTTGGGAACATTGGCGTTCTCTCCGATACGATTGTCAAGGCCACGCCGATCCTCTTGACAAGCCTGGCCTGTTCGATTGCCTTTCGGATGAAACTGTGGAACATCGGCGCGGAGGGACAATTTATCATGGGCGCATTCGGCGCCGGTGCCATCGTGCTGACCCCTATCCTGCCAGCAAATACCTCTCCCTGGATCTTCATCCCGATCATGATGCTGGCGGGTCTTATCATGGGGGCAATTTGGGGCTTCATCCCAGGTTTCTTGAAGGCGCGCTTCAATGTCAACGAGATCATCAGCACGCTGATGATGAACTATATTGCCATTTCTTGGCTCAACTTCTTCATATTTGCAATTTGGAGCGAGGGGGGATTCCAGATGACTCCCAAGTTTCCTGAGAACGCTTGGCTGCCGCGCCTGCTTGATTATGCAAAAACTATTCCGATCTTCAGCGGCCTGACCACGCACCTGGGCTTGTTGATCGGGATAATCGCAGCCGCCATCTTGTGGTTGATCATCTATCGCAGCCGCTGGGGTTACGAAATTCGCCTGATTGGTGATAACCCGCGTGCGGCACAGTATGCCGGCATCAACATTGCCCGCAATACTGTGTTGGTGATGATGCTTTCGGGTGCGCTGGCGGGCCTGGGAGGCATGTCTGAGGTCACCGGCGTTGTCCATCGCCTTCAAACCTCACCGCTCGCGGCCGGCTACGGTTTCACCGGCATTATTGTGGCCTGGCTGGCAAAGTTGAATCCGTTTGTGGCTATCCTGGTCTCGATCTTATTTGGCGCGCTGCTCCTGGCAGGCCGTGAAATCCAACCTTCCGGTGTGCCCAAGATGATCCAGGGTGTCATCCTGGTGTGTTTGATCGCCAGTGACTTTTTGATGCGTTATCGGATTCGCATTGTGCGCGCCGGAGAGGAGGCCTGAGTCATGGAAGCGATCATCAATATACTGCAAGCGGGTGTGGCCTCAGGTACGGTGCTTTTGTTCGCAACCGTGGGTGAACTCTTCGCTGAACGCTCTGGCGTCCTCAACCTGGGCGTGGAGGGGATGATGTTGGTCGGTGCGATGAGCGGTTACAGCGTTGCGCTGGCAACGGGTAACCCATGGTTGGGCGTGCTTGTCGCCATGCTGGCGGCTGGTCTGCTCAGCCAGATCCACGCTTTCATCGCCATCACGCTCCAGGCGGATCAGGTCGTCAGCGGATTAGCACTGACATTCCTAGGGGCTGGCATAAGCCTGGTTTTGGGTGAGGGGTTGAGCAAGGCGGGTACAGTTTCGCTATTACCTTCTGCTTCAATCCCGCTGCTTTCGCAAATTCCTTTTTTGGGGCCAATCTTTTTCAAGGAGCAGAGTTACCTGGTTTACATTGGTTACCTGTTCGTCCCGTTGGCCTGGTACTACATCAACCGCACCCGGCCTGGAATGCACCTGCGCTCGGTGGGAGAATACCCTGCCGCCGCGGATGCCCTGGGCATTAACGTATTTCGCCTGCGCTATTTCTATGTTTTTGTTGGTGGTGTGCTGGCTGGTCTGGCTGGAGCCACGATCAGTTTGGCTGTCTCACCCGGCTGGTTCAGCGAAATGACAACCGGCGGCCAGGGCTGGATTGCGGTCGGTCTGGTCATCTTCGCCCAATGGGATCCCTTCCGTGCGGCTATCGGTTCTTATGCTTTTGGCGCACTGCGCCGCCTCATTCTGGATATCCAAGGGCCGACCATGCTGTTGGGGATGCGCAATCCTTTTTACTATAATCCATACTGGGGATTCTTCCTGCAAATGATCCCATACGCCTTCACAATTATTGTGCTGATTATCGGTTCGCGCGAAGCGATGCGCAAGCGTCTCGGCGCGCCCGCTGCGTTGGGCACTCCCTATATTCGTGGCGAGAGAGGATTATAGTTGCGCTACCGATGAAACTTTGGCAGCAATATCTCCGTCCTAAGAGTTTAATTGAAGCATTACAGGCACTCAAGGCAACTCCCGGCCCCGCTTGCCCCATCGCAGGCGGGACTGATTTAATGCTGGATTTGCAACAAGGCCGTCGCGCGCCCGTGCACACGCTGGTGGATCTGACTGCCATTCCTGAAATGACCGTTCTGGAAATACGCCATGGGGAGCTATATGTGGGCGCAGCCGTGCCACTCAGCCGCATAGCCACCTCGCCCATCGTCAAAGAGCAAGCCCAGGCATTGATCGAAGCCTGTAGTTTGATTGGCGGCCCACAAGTGCGCAATGTAGCCACGCTGGGAGGCAACGTCGCCCACGCTCTGCCGGCTGCCGATGGCACGATTGCACTGCTGGCGTTGGATGCTCAAGCTGAAATTGCCAGCTTGCAAGGTGGTCGCCGGGCACCGCTATCGGGGCTTTTCTTGGGGCCGGGACAATCCGACTTGAAGGCCGGGGAAGAATTATTGGTGGGGTTTTATGTACCCTTGTGCGCCGCGCGCCAGGCTTCGGCCTTCACGCGCATCATGCGAGCGCAAGGGATCGCTCTACCAATCCTCAATTTGGCTATTTGGCTGGAACGGCGCTCTGGCTTGATAGCCAATATACGCATTGCTGTAGGGCCAGGTGGGCCAATACCATTTCGAGCATATGCAACAGAGAAAGCTTTGAAGGAAAAGCCTCCTACGACTGAGGCAGTATCTTCGGCGTTGGATGTTATGTTGCAAGAAGCCAAGTTCCGCACCAGCCCGCAGCGCGCCAGCGCAGAGTATCGTCGTCATTTGGCGGGGACGTTGTTTAGAGAGACATTTCAGATTGCTTGGGAGAGAGCGAGTGATTAACCACGGAGTCGCCTAGACACTGAGTATTAGATTCTTCCGTGTCTCTCTGTCTTAGCCCGCAAGGGCAGGCAGTGAACAAACTATGGAAAAGAAAATTTCTATTATAGTTAACGGTAGAAGTTGTCAACTTGAACCCATCCCCAGCGAGACGTTAGCCGACTTGCTTCGCAAGCGCCTGCGCCTGACTGGGACAAAGATTGGCTGTAACGAGGCCGAGTGCGGCGCATGCACTGTTCTAGTGGATGGTGAGCCGGTCATTTCCTGTATCTATCCCGCCGAACGAGCACATGGAAAGCAGGTATTGACGATCGAAGGTCTGGCCGAGTCGCAAGAGGGGGGCATTAAGCTTCATGCGCTTCAAAAAGCCTTTGTACAATATGGGGCTGTGCAGTGCGGTTTTTGCATCCCAGGCCAAATCATGACCGCATACGCGCTCCTGCAGCGCAATCAAAATCCAACTCAAGCCGAGATACGTTATGCCCTCAAGGATACGCTCTGCCGCTGCGCGGCATATCCCTCCATCGAAGGCGCGATCCAGGCCGCGGCCCATTCGCTGAGAACCAGCGAACCTGTTTCCTCTCCCAATGTTCAGGAGTCAGCAGCCGATTACAAGATTGTCGGTCGGACACATGTGCGCCCGGACGCGGTTGATAAGGTCACCGGCAGCGCAAAGTACACCGATGACCTGGTATTCGATGGGATGCTTTACGCCTCTGTCCGCAGGGCCGGCGTGCCGCATGCCTTTCTGCGGCGCCTGAATGTCGAGAAAGCTCGCGCTGTTCCGGGTGTGGTGGCCGTGCTGACCGCCGCAGACCTGCACGCTGAGAAGAATCACGGCCTGGTCATCTACGATTGGCCGATCCTGGTCGGACTAGGAGAACGCGTCCGTTACGTGGGAGATGCACTTGCCATCCTGGCCGCTGAAACCCAGGAGATCGCCGACGAAGCCGTGGGCTTGATCGAGGCTGAGTTCGAGGAACTTCCAGTCGTCAGCGACCCGATCCAGGCGCGCCAGCCGGATGCGCCGGTTCTGCATGCGAACGGCAATATGCTCAAGCACATCAAGGTGCGTAAGGGTGACATTGATCAAGGTTTCGCCGAGGCTGACGTGGTCTTGGAGCATACTTTCCACACGCCGATCATGGATCACGCCTTCCTTGAACCGGAGTGCAGCATTGCCGTGCCAATCAAGAGCGATAATGTGACAGTCACATCAGACCGGATGGAAATCTACGTTGGGTCGCAGATCCCCTACGCCGACCGCGAGCAGGTTGCTAAGGCTTTGGGATGGCCGGAAGAGCGAGTGCGAGTCGTCGGTCAGTTGATGGGTGGAGGCTTTGGCGGCAAGGAAGACATCGCCGGGCAGATCCATGCTGCTTTGCTGGCCAACGCAACCATGCGTTCGGTCAAATTGCTCTTCGACCGGCGCGAAAGCCTGCTGGTTCATCCTAAGCGCCATGCGACGCAGATCCGCGTCAAGATTGGTGCAAAAAGGAATGGTAAGCTGACTGCCATCGAAACCGAATTGTACGGCGACACCGGCGCATATGCTTCATTGGGAGAAAAAGTGATGACACGGGCCACCACCCATTCGGCTGGCCCTTATGACGTGCCTCACGTGCGCGCCGATTGCTATGCCATGTATACCAACAATCCTCCGGCGGGGGCTTTCCGGGGATTCGGCGTCCTCCAGTCAGCCTTTGCGGTGGAGGGCATGATGGATATGCTGGCGGTGGAATTGGGCCACGACCCAGTGGCCTTGCGGCGGATAAATGCCTTGTGCGTCGGCAGCGTGACCAACACCGGTCAAGAGTTGCGTGAGAGCGTGGGCCTGATCGAGTGCATAGATAAAGTGGAAGCCGAGATGCGCCGCCTGGATGGACGAGAGGATATCTTTGAGTCCAAGGCGGTCCCCGATGCGCCTCACCTGCGGCGAGCTTGGGGTTTTGCCGCCGCGTATAAGAACACAGGTCTGGGCGGCGGCGCGCCCGACAAAGCCGGCGCCGAGGTGCAGCTCTACCCAGACGGCATGTTGGAAGTGCGCACCTCATCCGCAGAACTCGGGCAGGGATTGGTGACCGTCTTGCAAATGATCGTGGCCGAGGAATTCTCACTGCACCCGGACCATATCCGCGTCCTGGTTATGGACACGGATCTGACTCCCGATGGTGGGCCGACTACCGCCTCGCGCCAAACCTATGTCAGCGGCAACGCGGCCCGCCTGGCGGCTCGCTCGCTACGCGCCGCAATCGTCTCTACACTGGCTGAGAAATATGACCAGCCTCCGGAGCAGGTCACTTTTTCCGATGGTTTGGCATATGTAGGTGATTGCTCCATTCCGTTGGGGAAAGTGGTGGAAGAAATGCACCTGGCCGGACAGGAGCCGCGTGCTTTGTACGAATATTGGGCGCCAGCCACCTTGCCTTTAGGTGAGGGCGGTGATATGCACTTTGCCTACTCGTTCGCGGCACAGGCCGCCGAGGTAGAAGTCAATACATTTACCGGAGAAGTTCGTGTCTTGCGAGTGATCGCTGCAAACGATGTTGGCCGGGCAATCAACCCCTTGGGATTGCAGGCTCAGGTCGAAGGCGGTGTGATGATGGGGCTGGGCAATGCCCTTACCGAGCACTTTATCGTCCAAAACGGTTACGTGATCACGGACCGGCTGACGCGTTACCGCATCCCGTCCATCCTGCACACCCCTGAGATCATCTCCTTCGTGGTCGAACAGCCGACCACCGACGGACCTTACGGAGCCAAAGGGATCGGGGAAATCGTCAGCATCCCAACCGTCCCGGCCATTGCCAACGCCATCTACAACGCTGTGGGCGTGCGGATCGACCGTCTGCCGGTGGATCAAGAGCAGATCGCGAAGGCGCTGGAAAAAAACGAATTTAAGGAAGAGGGGGTGATAAAATAAGGGCGTAGAGGCTGTTGATATGGACAAATTCATCGGTTATCGCTGCTCCCTGTGCAACGCTGAATACCTGCCCGGACAGGTGACTTATACTTGCCCGAAAGATGGGGGCAACCTGGACGTGGTGTTGGATTACGATGCCCTGCGCCAGAAATTCCAGCCTGAAGATCTGACTTGTCGCTGTGAAGACTCGCTCTGGCGTTACCTGCCGCTCCTGCCCGTTCCGGACCCCGGCGGCGAGGGGACGCCTCTGCGCGCCGCTGGCTGGACGCCCGTCTTCTCGCTGTCGCGCCTAGCCGAGAAACTCAGGCTGCGCAATCTCTGGCTGAAAGACGAGAGCCGCAACCCAACAGCTTCCTTCAAGGATCGCGCCAGTGCGGTGGTGGTAGCGCGTGCGCGCGAGATCGGTGTGGAGGTGATAGTAACTGCCTCCACTGGCAACGCCGGCGCGGCGCTGGCCGGTATGTCCGCTGCCATCGGGCAGAAGGCGGTCATCTTTGCGCCTAAGTCCGCGCCCCCGGCCAAGGTTGCCCAGTTGCTCGTCTATGGGGCGCGCGTCCTGCTGGTGGATGGCAGCTACGACGACGCCTTCGACCTGACCATCAAGGCGGCTGACGAGTTTGACTGGTATTGCCGCAACACCGGCTACAATCCCTTCACCGCCGAGGGGAAGAAAACGGCTGCGTTCGAAATATGGGAGTGGGCGCGGAGCGAGATTCGAGACTCGAGAATCGAGAATCGTGATTCGTTGCAACTCACGAATCTCGAATCACGAATCACGATTTTCGTCTCCGTTGGTGATGGCAACATCATCTCTGGCCTGCACAAAGGCTTCAAAGATTTGCACGCCCTGGGCTGGTTAGATCAGTTGCCTCGCCTCATCGGTGTGCAGGCCGAGGGTTCGGCGGCGATTGCCAACGCCTTCCATGCCGGTACGGAGCGGATCACGCCCGTCTCTGCCAAGACTCTGGCTGACAGCATCTCCGTGGATTTGCCGCGCGATGGCGTGCGCGCCGTCCGCGCCGCGCGCCAAACAGGTGGTTCGTACATAACTGTGAGCGATCAAGATATCCTGGCTGCTATAGCCGAGTTGGGTAAGGTGGGCATCTTTGCCGAACCGGCCGGGGCGACTGCCTATGCCGGGCTGGTCAAGGCTGTGGAGCAGGGGATTGTTTCGGCGGAGGATCCGATCCTGGTTTTGAACACAGGCTTCGGGTTGAAGGATGTCCGCGCCGCTATGCAGGCGGTGACGGAAGCGCCGATCATCGAACCGACGCTGGAGGCAGTCAAACGTTTGCTATGAATAAAACATGGAGTGTACAGACGCGCTATTTTGTGCTGGGCCTGATCATCGTTTGCGTGGCAATAGTGGCCTGGTACATCCGGACGATCTTCCCACCGCTCATTATTGCCGGGCTGGTAGCCTATCTGCTTTATCCGCTGGTGGAATTCATGCAATCACGCCTGCACCTGCGCCGCAAGGTGGCTGCCAATATCGTCTATTTTGTCTGCCTGGCGCTGATGTTTGCTATCCCTGCCACGCTCGTTCCGGTGCTGTTCAATGAGCTTCAGACGGTGACGGCTGACTTGAACCACATGCTGAACCAGGTTCAAGATTATCTTGCCAAGCCGATGGTCATTGCAGGGACAAGCATCCATTTGGAGCAGCTTATTCCAACTTTGAAAGTCTCACTTGCAGGCCTTGCAGCTCCTTTACCCCAGGATGCCTGGCGGCTCATCGAGAGTACGTCCAGAGGAACGCTCTGGTTACTGGTCATTGTGGTTTGCGCGTACTACTTCATGACGGATTGGGAGCGCGCCCGCGAATGGCTCATCAGCCTGGCTCCTGAGGCATACCAGGCCGATGGGCGCCGGCTGTACCTGGAAATAAAACAGGTTTGGATGGCATACCTGCGCGGCCAGGTCACACTGATGCTCATCGTCGGCGTGGTCTTCTCGGCCATCTGGTCTGCCATCGGCCTGCCCGGCGCGCTGATTTTGGGTATCCTGGCTGGATTCTTAAGCCTGGTTCCGGAAGTCGGCCCGTTTGTTGCGACAGCCCTGGCATTCATTGTGGCCTTGCTGGAAGGCTCCAATTGGATACCCTGGAACAACTTCTGGTTTGCAGCCCTCGTGATCGGCATATACATCGTGCTAATAAACATCAAGAACATCTGGCTGCGTCCCCATATCTTGGGACGCAGTGTGCGTATGCACGAGGGCCTGATCTTCATCGCCATCATCGCCGCAGTGGTCTTCACCGGAGTGTTAGGGGCGCTGCTCGTCGTGCCGGTGCTGGCCTCGGCGGGTGTGCTGTATAAGTACCTGCGCAACCGCATCCTGGGATTGCCGCCGTTCCCGGGGGTGAAACCAGCTGCCCCGGAGGAAGGCCCGCTAACCGGTTCAGGAAAGGACGCCGGGCTGAAGCCGAGGGTTTTACGGAAGGAGAAGGGGTAATATGACCGTTACGTTTTCGATCGTCGTTCCGGTCTATAACGAACTGGAGAACATTCCTGAGCTTTACCGGTGCATCCGCGCGACCCTGGAGTCGGTCGGCGAGACCTGGGAATTGGTCCTCGTTGACGACGGCTCGACCGACGGCTCGACCGAGGTCATCCGAGAACTGGCTGCCCAAGATAAGCGCGTCCGCCCGGTCATCTTTGCCCGCAACTTCGGCCACCAGGTGGCAATCACTGCCGGTTGGGACTATGCGCGCGGCGATGCGGTGGTCATCATGGACGCCGACTTGCAGGACCCGCCCGAGGTCATCCCGGAGCTGATCGCCAAGTGGCGCGAGGGTTACGAAGTGGTTTATGCCGTGCGCGCCGGGCGCGAGGGGGAGAACTGGTTCAAGAAAGTCACCGCCTCTCTGTTCTACCGGCTGATCTATCGCATCACCGATGTGAAGATCCCGCTGGATACCGGCGATTTCCGCCTTTTGGATCGCAAGGTGGTGGAAGTGCTCAAGACGATGCGCGAGCGCCACCGCTTCCCGCGCGGCATGGCGGCCTGGGTGGGTTTTCGTCAAATTGGTGTAGAATACGCGCGCGCTGTGCGTTTTTCCGGCGTGACCAAGTATCCCTTGAAGAAGATGTTCAGGCTGGCGATCAACGCCATCACCGGATTTTCGTACTTTCCTCTGCAACTGGCCACGTATTTCGGTTTCGTCTCTGCCGGGATCAGCATCATTGCCATACCAATCGTGATCGTGACGCGCCTGACCGGTTCGCAAGCCTTTCTCGGCCAGGCGTCCACGTTGATCGCGGTGTTATTCTTGGGCGGGGTGCAGTTGATCTCGCTGGGGGTGTTGGGTGAGTACATTGGCCGCCTGTATGACGAGGCCAAAGGCAGGCCGCTGTATGTCGTCCGCGAAGCGCCGGAAAAAAGTTAGTCGTTTGCAAGCCAACGCGTTCATTCAACGCAGGAAGTTATCACGGCTCGAAAAACCAACCGTATGTCGGATAGATCCTACCAGTTCATGGTCTGGCTGTTCAAGCCCATTGATTTCCTCTTGCCCGGTTTCATTGACAGGCGGGTAAGTAAATTCGGCATCCGCGAAGGTAAAACCCTCGTAGATTATGGTTGCGGCCCGGGGCGTTACACCACGCGCTTCGCCAAACTGGTCGGCAAGGAGGGCAAGGTTTACGCCGTTGAATTAGGAAGAATCACCAGCAGCGGGGGAAAATAACAAAAGCGTAAAGCCGGGTCAAGGGTGGTTAGGCTATAATCCTGATAGTTTCCGGGCCACCTGTTGAGGATTTCTGCTCATGTATACATTCGCTCCCGACGAAAAATCGTCCCCCGTCATGATCTATACACCGGCCACACTTGTCTATGGCGAGGTGGTGACCAGGCAGAATATCCGCGTCAGCACCTGGTTGCGCACCGAAGGCGCGCCAGAGTACCTGCACCTTCTCAAACCCCAGATCATCAGCCTCATCAGCAGCCCGCCCAACGTGCTGACCTATTCTGAAATCTACCTGCCGAATGCGCAAGTTGTTGGCTTTCATCTGACCCCGCCAGCGCACGATCCGTTGGATTACGATGAGAACGAGCAGAACCGCATCATGCAGCCGATAATTATCCTGGTCGGCACTTTTATTCTTAATGGTCACCTTCGCATCTCCCCCAAAGTTGATCTAGGCACCAGCTTCTCGACCGCGCGCAGCGCCTGGATGTCCGTCTATGATGTGAGGGTCTCCAATCCTTTTTTGCCGCAAATGGGGGAAGTGCGAGTGCCGATGCTGGTCGTGCGGCCCGGCCTGGTCAGCTTTGCGCTGCAGTCCTCCTGACGTTCATAATATTTTTAATCGAACAGGCGGAGGGGGGATACCCATCCGCCTGTAGAACGACTTGCTACTGGAGGAAAGAGCAGGTAAGACCACGTTCATCGTGGGAGACTTCTGGCTCAAGTGGGAAACCTGGTGCCAGGATTTTGTCACCCGGTCTTCCCTCCGATGTGTATTCCAACCAGTTCTTCGATGAAAAACCTCCTTTCCAGACCAAAAGAAGTCTATCCATATCATACAACGGATTTGTGTAGATTGCATTAAAATCAGCCTACATATCTGAAAGGGATTGTCCAGACAGAGGAGGGATTGGCTCTCGTCCTTCCCGCCGAGACCGGGCTTGGAGAGGCGCGAAAGAGCATAAAGTAAAGCTCGAAAGAATCGAAAGTGATGTATAATAGTGATGTATAGCGGAGGCTGTTATGGGTGATACGATGGTACGCAAGCAAATCTACCTTCCCAGGAGGCAGAACCAGTTAATCAAACGGCTGGCAAAGCAACGCGGCATCAGCGAGGCGGAAGTCATCCGCCAGGCATTGGAGCGCGAGGCAGAAATGTCCACGCCTGTGGCACGCGACAGCAAGAAGGCGTTGGATGAAATCATATCCTTTGCGCGATCCCTGCGTGAGCGTCCCGAATTGATGCAGGGGGAGCCTGTTCGCTGGAACCGCCAGGAACTCTACGAGGAACGCGAAAGCCGTTGGTTCAAGAAGGATTAGGGGGGCTAATTCATGCCGACGATATTGATGGACACCAATATTCTTGTCTATACGTTCGACCCGCGTGACGTGGAACGCCAGGAAAACGCCATTTCCCTATTGCTTAAACTGGAAGGAAATGGGGCGGGCTGCTTGAGTGTGCAATGCTTGTCGGAATTCGTGAATGCTGTGATTGCAAAGCGGCGTCTTACCATTGACCAGGCTATTGTTCAAGTAGAGAAGTGGAGTAATTCATTCCCCGTGTTCAACCTGACCCCGCAGATCGTGCTGGAAACCGCCCGGGGCGTGCGTGACCACGGACTGGCTTATTATGATTCCCAGATTTGGGCGGCGGCACGGCTCAACCAGATCCCGGTTGTTCTTAGCGAGGATTTCCAGGATGGACAGGTTCTGGAAGGCGTGCGCTTCGCCAACCCCTTTTCCGGGAAATTTAATGTGGGGGAGTGGGTGTAGGTCCACCCGGCGGGGCGGGGGTGGGGAGCAAGGGTAGCGAAATTGGTTGACTTAGTCCACTGGTTAGTCTATAATGGGGATGGAGGCTGGAATGACCGTATTCAATATTCACGAAGCAAAGACACACTTCTCGAAACTGCTGGCGCGTGTTTTGAGTGGCGAGGAGGTGGTGATTGCCAAAGCGGGCAAGCCGGTGGCGCGCCTGCTGCCGTTCATGCCTGCCGATGCCGCCCCGCGCACGCCGGGCCTTGACAAGGGTAAAGTCATCATCCAGCCCGATTTCGATGCTCCCCTGCCGGAGTTCGATGTATGAAGGCATTGATTGATACGCACACGTTTCTCTGGTGGAACACAGAAGACCCGCGGTTATCCTCGCGCGCCAGAGAAATCATTGCGGACGGGAAGAATGAGATTTTCCTTTCCGCGGCCAGCGCCTGGGAGATTGCGATCAAGACCGCGAAAGGGAGATTGGTTTTGCCGGAAGAACCGGCGCTTTACGTTGCCAGCCGAATGAGCCTCCATCGCATCCAGCCGTTGCCGGTCCAGGTCAGTCACGCGCTGCGGGTGTACGAACTGCCTCCCTATCACGCCGACCCATTCGACCGGCTGCTGGTGGCACAATGCCAGATGGAATCCCTGCCGCTGATCACGAAGGATGAGGAAATCCGGCGGTATGAGTTGGAAACGATCTGGTGAGTTGCAAGTGATACATTTTGGCAACACAGGCGCAAAGAAAGAGAGAGTGCCATGACCGAAGATTTGCTCAAGGCGATTGAAATCAACCCCGCCGTGATGCTCGGCAAGCCCGTCATCAAGGGCACGCGCATCCCGGTTGAATTGATTATGCTCAAATTGAGTGAAGGCGCAACCGAGAGTGACTTGCTGGATGCCTATCCCCGCCTGACCAAACTAGATATTCAGGTTTGTGCTTGCCTTATGGATTGAACTGTTGTATATTTGCCGCAAGGGAACGACCGCATGAATTTTGAATGGGACCCGCGCAAAGCAGAAATCAATCTTCGCAAACATGGCGTGTCGTTTGCTGAAGCAGGGACGGTGTTTGGCGATGATCTGGAATCACGGTTCCTGACCCCGACCATTCCAAAGATGAAGAGCGGTACATCACAGTCGGATGGTCGAACCTGCGCAGATTGTTGATGATTGCACATACTGATCGCGGCGAACTAATCAGAATTATCAGCGCCCGTGAATTAACCAGAAGTGAGCGAAAAACCTATGAAGAAGAAAACGACTGAACTTAATGATGAATTGCGCCCCGAGTATGATATGAAATCTTTACTCAAAGGCGGTGTGCGCGGGAAATATGCACAGCAATACCGCGAGGGAACAAATCTTGTTTTGCTCGAACCAGACATTGCCAGCGCCTTTCCGGATGAAAAGGCGGTCAATGAGGCCTTGCGGCTGGTGATGAAGTTGAATAAGGTGCAGGATAAAGCCAGGCAGGGCGTGAGGCAGTAAGGCGGGTGATGGAAAGGTATTTGACATCGTTCCAATCGGGCGCGCGATCTGGCCGGGAAGTTGAAAGCCGCGTTGTAAAGTGGGTTTGGAGCAGAAAAAAAACCCCGTCGTTGAGGCGGGGACTTGTGGTTCTTGATAAACGAAATGGCGGACTTACCTGTGGAAGGCCAGGTTCTCACAACTCTCCCGCCGGGACAGGTTTTGGAGAGGAGCGTAATCGCGGAAAGCCGCGCGCGGCTTGAGCCGAAACAAAAACTCCGAGGGCGATTGCCTCGGAATTTTGATTACCGGCTGGCTAACAAAACTTCATTCAATCGTGTTTCGAATTGCGTTTTGGTCGTTATCTCGTTGTAGAAGGGCATTCCAATCAGCCGGAATTCTTTGTTCTCAAACAATGTTTGGATTCGGTATTCTCTTTCAATTTCACCCAAGAAATCTTCTTTCCACTTGTCTTCTACCAACAGATTACCGCCTTTCGGTTCGATGAATAATTGATAGGTGATGGATTTGCCAGAGTTTTTCTCGGTTACGAATAAGACAAAATCGGGCTGCATGGCGCGGCTATCCGAGAAGCGGTAGATGGTGAAGAGTTGCTCGTTTCGCAAAATGTAGATTTCGGCGTACTTTTGCTGTAGCCGGTCTATGGCACTGTACATAAACTTGATAAAGTATTTTTCTTCGGACGTGCCATAGTTTTCGTCATAGACATACCAGGCTTTATCGCGTAAATCCAGATTGAGTGCCAGATTCGAGGTCTCGCTCATGCCGAGGCCGCGTTCCTGTTCGCCGCCATCGTTGTAACTGATTTCCAGTGATTTGTCTTTTGCGCAGACCCGAATCGCCAAAGGTTCAAAAACTTTCGTGCCAACGACTTCAGGCGTGGCATTGGGGATTTCATGAGCGATTTTCTCCAGCGCTTTCACGGCTACCTTGAGTTTTTCGTCTGCGGTTAGACTCTTGATCTGTTCGGGATTGCCTGAAACTTCCACGCTGACAGGCTTCAAGTAATCATCCGATGTGATGAATTCGGTGATGGATTTCAGGTGCGGGAAGTAACGCTTGAGATTGTTGAATTGATAGAAATCCAATTTTGAGGTGGCTTTACGGACGATAGCATCGCCAAAATCAATCAGGCTGTAGGTTAGAGTTTTGGTTTCCGCCCCTTGCACAGGGACATCACCGCCCAACAGCGCGGCTTCCTGCGCGAAGCCAGTGGAGAGGCGATAAGTATGTCGTTTGGTGAATTCAATGTTCTTCAAGCCGAAAATATCTTCACGGGGATTGCCCACACGCTTGTTGACGAAAACTACGCCATTTTTCCAAAAGTCGGTGTGCTTGAACGAATCTTTGACGCGCATGTGAACCGTGCGCGTGCGCGGGGCGACAATGCCGGTTTGCACCAATGCCTTGTGCAATTCGGAAATGTAATCGGGGTTGTGCTGGCTGTGATAATACAGCTCTTCCAGAACGCGCAGTTCGTTATCCAGGTCGCTGTCGAATTTGCGTTGGTCGGCGATTTGGGAGTCGTTGAGTTTGAAAGGGAAGTAGCGCGCGCCGCGACCGATGAGTTGCGCTTCGGAGATTGTCGTTTTGCCTGGAATGTTGCGCTTTGCGTCGCGCGTGTTGTACAGGCGGACAATATCAAACAGGTTGAGCACGTCCCAGCCTTCGTTGAGTTTGTCCACTGCAAAGATGACGCGGATTTCGTTGGAGTGGTCTTCCAGCGAGTTTACGAGCAGTTGTTTCTCTTCGCTTTCTTCCTTCGAGTTGACCGAGAGACAGCGGCTTTCTCCAAAGTCTTCGCGCAGTTCGATGGCAAGATTATCGAGCGCGATATTTTGTTTCTCGAAATAATCAAAAGCCTGTTTCAAAACGGGCGCGTTGGCTTCACGGCACAGGCGCTCCAAATTGTTTGCAGTAAGTTTTGCAATGACTGCCTTGAATTCCGCCTCAAACTTACGTGACTCAACAATGAGACGGGATTTCATCAGCAAAACGGGCTTGAGAAACAGGCTGTGTTTTTCCGCCACTTTGCGCCGGTATTGACTCAGGATGACGGCTTGCAAAGCGCGCTCCATCGGTGGAAGGTCAAATTGCATGACATTTACTTCTTTGGAGTAGCCGTCTTCGCGGTATTTCTTTAACGGGTATTCGTACAGGATTTTGTCTTGATATTTAGCGGCGATAGCCTCGTTGTCCAGTTCGACCGTAGCGGTGAATTCGAGCAGGATGTTATTGGGGCGGGTGTTGAAAATCCGGCGGACGGTCGCTTCCCAGGTATCCAGAGCAAAGAGTTCATCCTGCTTTAAATCCTTTTGCGATTTGGTCAGGGCGTTGATGTGATGGGCTTCGTCGGAGATGAGGGCGATGTTCTTATCGGCGAAGTCTTCGTAGGTGAGGGAGTTTTCGCGCGGGGTGTTGAGCCGCGAGTGCAGACCCTGAATGGTGGTAAACAGAATGTGAATGTCATCGGGATGGACGCTCTCGAAGTTTTCCACTTCACGAATCTGGATTTCTTTGGGACCGAATTTCAGCCGCTCGGCCAACTGGTATTTGGACGAACGCGGGTTGAGGAAGTTTTCGCGTGTCTTATTGATGATGTTGTCTCTGTTTACGAAAAAGATAAAGTTGCGATAGCCCTGTTCGTAGAGATGGAAAATGGACGCCGCCATGATGAGCGTTTTGCCTGAACCGGTTGACATGTGAAAGAGTAAATGGACGGGATTGACGCGCCTGGGATAGCCATTGAAATAATAAAATAGCCGTGCCAGGGCTTCCTGCTGGTAGGGACGCAAGGGCATGGCAGGGTTTAGATTCTGGAGAACAGAATTAGGGATGGCTTTGGGGATATAGCCATCTTCCCAATAATTCGAGATTCGTTCGCGAAGTGTTGACATAGATGATTCTTCATCTCAAGTGTCGTTGCGAGCGATGGTCGAGTAGCCCGTGCTCTTCGTGCATACCGAGACCGAGCGAAGCAATCTCCTGTTATTGGGGGACTGCTTTGGCGGAAGTGCACCGCCTCACAGTGACACTAGATTCCGTAAAACACTCGGTTCAATTGTTTATCTTCTTCACTCACGCCGTAGGTTTCATCGTCCATCTCGCTCAGGTTGACGTAGAGATGGTTTTTATCGAGCACTTCGAGCAGGAAGCGTTTTTGCTCTTCGAGCGATAACTCGCCGAACCCGGCGGCGTTGGCGTTGAATTGCTTCACGTCCACGCGATAACTCAGGAAGGCGCGCTCCTGCATGTCCTTCCAGATTTTCTGTAATTCCTTTTTGTCTTTCGCCTGCATGATCCGCTTTGCGTAAACTTCATTCCATTCGAGCAACTCGCAATACACAAAACTCCCGCCGCCCTGCCAGTTGACAGTTTTAGAAATACCACCTTGGTCTCCGGCAATCACTTTCTTCAAGCGTTCGACGGGGATTGACAAAATGTAATCCATTTGCTCAATGCCAATATAGTGTCTGACCATTTTGTGAGCAACAGCGGCAGTTGTGCCACTACCCAAATTAAAATCAAGAATAATATCACTTGGAAAAGATCCGATATGAACAATCCGTTGTAAAAGCCGTTCTGGCTTAGGCGTATTAAAAAACTCATCACCCAGAATTTTTTTGTTTCTTGTTTAGCCTCTTGATTATCTCCTACTTCATCTCTAAACCAGATTGTTTTGCTAACTGTACCTTCCTGAACTTCGGACAAGAATCTTTTAATAGACGGTACATTGTTCCCATCTTTTCCAAACCAAATCCTATTGTCTCTTACCCATTCTTCAAACCTTCCTTTAGAAACGCGCCAGGAATAACCCTTTGGCGGATTTACGATTCTGCCTGAAGGCGTCTTTATCGGATAGTCATAAGTTTCTGAATAAGTTTTTACGTCCAACCCGCTTGATTTCCACAATCCCCTTGGATCATTGTCGAGATTTTTATAGCGGCGGTTCATTTCTTCTGTTCGTGGCAACAAGTTTGGACGCCAAACTTGCTTATTCCTTGCATAAACTAAAATATGATCATGGCTGTCAGAAAGCCATTTTGCATCATTTTGAGGAGAATACTTTTTTTCCCAAATAACATTTGCAACAAAATTATCTCGACCAAAAATATCATCACACAAAACTTTCAAATAATGGCCTTCGTCATCATCGATGTTTATCCAAATAGAGCCATCGTTGTGTAAAAGCGCTTTGGCTATTTCTAAACGATTCTTCATGAAAGTAAGCCAGGATGAATGGTTGAAACTATCGTTATAACCGAAGCTATCATTCCCTGTGTTATACGGCGGGTCAATGTAAATCAACTTCACCTTTCCCCCAAAGCGTTTTTTCAGGCTGTGCAAAGCCAGCAGGTTGTTGCCTTTGATAATGAGATTGTCGTTCCAGACTTCCGAAGTCTCCGAGACTTCGGAAGTCTTCAGGCGGTGTTCGCCCTTTGCGTTGTACCACTTGAAATTGGTTAATATTTTAGGAGCCAGGAGGCGGTCAATTTCATCGGGGGCGAGGATTTCATTCCAGAAGATTTCGTTGCGCTTGGCGTCTTCCTTGTCCTGTCCGCCTTCCAGCACACAATCCTTGTAGGGCCAGGATAGAACTACTTCCTTGCTTTCGGAGAGGTAATGCCCTTCCGGGGTGGTCAGGCCGATTTTGTTCTTGAAGGTGGTGAACGAATCGGGCAGGAACTCCTTGTTGCTCACGAAGCGCATGAATTTCTCGCGGTCGAAAACCAGAACGCCGTCCACATCCGCGAAGAAATGCTCCTTGATTCGCTCGTTGGAGAGTAACAGGCGCAGCAGATCTTTGTCCAGTTTGAGCGCCAGTTCAAGGATTTGATTCTTGAGCAGTTCGCTGTCCGCCGTCAGGCGCGGATCTTGCTGGAGGAGGGATTTGAGTTCGTCGAAGAGTGTAATGGGCATGAATACATCTCCATATCAAAACGCGTGAGGTGACAGTCACTTCGGAAGTGACTGTCACCTGCTTCTAAACAAACTCAAGGCGGCTTCATACTCGGCATGCAGGTCAAAGCCGATATCCTGCCCCGGCGAGAACTGCCTGAAAGCCACGTATTCGAAGCAAACCAAATTCAAGCCGCTGTAATTCCCCTCCAAACTTTTCAGCGAATACTTCGCTTCGGGACTGTTCACGTCCAGTCCGCGTGTGCCCAAAAAGGCAATCTCGACCCCAATCTTCCGCACCTGCTCCGCTGGCATCCCGGCGAACTTCTCCAGCGCTCCCAGGCAGTACATCACCGCATCCATGCGGGGGGCCGCGCCATGAAAGGCTTGCTCTGCAATCTTCGAACGCGCCTGGCGCGCCAATTCCGCGATCTCGCTGAACTCGTCAAGGTCAATGGCTTGGATGTAAGCCTTGTCTGCCGCCAGGGTTTCGCCGTTCAACCCCAGCGCCTGGGCATAGCCGAACCAGGCGGCCTGGTCTTCGGGTTGTAACTCTACGGCGCGGGCAAAATGCGTCACTGCTTCGGCGGGATTGTTTGCTTGCAACAGCCCTGCGCCCAAATTGCGACGCGCCCAGGCGTTATCGGGGTCTTGTTCCACTGCCGTCCGAAGTTCGCGAATTCCCTCTTCGGTTTTGCGTGTACGCAGCAACGCCACACCCAACGCCACGCGCCCGTTGACATTTCCCGCATCCTGTTTGACCAGCCGCGAGAGCAGTTCCTCGGCGCGTTGCAGTTCATCCTGGTCGGAATACGCCATGCCCAGGTTGTAGAGGGCGGTCACATTTTCAGGGTCATCGCTCAAGAACAACTCCAGCAGTAAAACGCCGTCGGCGTAGTTCCCGCCGCGCAATAAATCTGCAATCTTCTCGAACGGATCGGCGTACGCCTGCCAGCGGACTTCGATTTCCGCCGCGCCCGTGACCATGCTCTGGATCACGCCATCCAGCAGATTCAATGCCTTGCGGATCTTTTGGTCCGTGCCTTTGGCGGATGTCCGGTATGTGAAGTGATAGAGTTTGCTTGTCATATGTCCCTCCTATGGCGCTTTGTATTTGACCCAGGTGAACCAGCCGCGCAGCCCAAGCACGTCGGCCCAGCCTTCGACCAGTTCATAATCGTGCGCCGGGTCGCCCGGCGTGGATTCTGAGACCCGCAGTAATGTCTGTCCCGCAGCCTCGTAACCTGCCAGCCGGTAGGGGTTGACGATCTCGGGCTGTTCCAGCCGCCCGGCCCAATAGAGGGCATAGGCGGCGTTGATGCGCTGCGTGGGGGTGTAGACCTCCGCCGGGAGCGCGGCGCGCACCTGCTCCGAAAGCGTCTCACGGTTGGTTTGCAGTTCGCGTTCCGTGAGTTGCACTTCCAGGTCAGCGAATTCGGGGTAATCGAGAGTCAACCGGTCGCTGACGCGCAGCCCCACTGCGACCGAATACAAATGCGTGACCAGCCCCTGCAGGAGTTGATCCCTGAGCGATTCAACTTGAGATGCTTTGAGGCCGTATGTTTCCCTCAGACCTTGCGGCGCGTTGAGAATGTTTTCTAACTGCCGGGAGCTTTGCGGCGAACTGGCAATGAGGAAGCGCTGCTCCGGTGGGCGCTCGAACAGCCGCAGCGCCAGGGCGCACTGCCAGGCAATTGTATAGTCAACGGGGGGGGGGTGAGTTTTATAAGATAGGACGTGCGCAGGCACGCCCGCGCGCGCAATGCGGATTGTTGCAAAAGTGGAGAGATCCGCCTCCTCCAGCACTTGCACCGGATAGCCGGATTTTTCTTCCAATTGGGTGATGATCCTTCGGGTTGAGTCGCGCAATCGCATGATTATCTCCGCAATCTGTGGTAAGTATACAATAAAACCCGAGAAGCAGGATACTTATCTTGCTATTCTGGATGCACCGTAAGACCGCCATCCAGCGCGCACGCGAGCGGGACATCGTCATCCCCAAATAAAGACCTCCGAGTTTTTGAAAAACTCGGAGGTCTTTCGTTTCGTCCGCCGCAATCGGGGCAAAGAGAACCAGGTCTGTTCATGGATTTTTCAAACACTCGTCGTGGTTATCCACGTTGCGCAGGGTGCAAATTGTCTCACCGTCTTTCTGTTCAACTTGGAAGGTCAGGCGATATTTTACATCCACCCGCGCTTCCCAGACGCCCGTATAACCCTGTACTTTTTTGACTACCAGCGATGGATAGGAGAGGTCTTCTGCCATCAGGCGTAAAGTTCGCCCCGCCTTTTTTTGAACCTCTTTTGGCAAAGATCTGAATGCCCGCTTGAACCGTTCGGAACGGATGAAGATCATCGGTCAGATTCCAGATCGGCGATCAAGTCCTCTACACTGTCGAACTTCTTTACGCGCCCGGCTTTGATATCCTCTTCGGCTTGGCGTTCCCCTTCCTGCCAGCGGGGCGTCCAGAAATAGGCCTGGGAGCGTTCGATGGCAACCTGCGGGACCAGGCGTACGGTCCCATCTTCTTCGACAACAACTTCCAGCAGGTCACCTTCCTTCAGGTTGGCCTTGCGGCGCACGGCGGTGGGCAGGGTGATCTGCCCATTGCTTCTGATTTGTAGCACCATCTTATAGAACCTTTCTTAATCTCAAATTTGCGAAATCTGATAATGGAATTGTAGCACAACGCATCTCGAACAGCAAGCCGGTTTTCCAGACTATTTGAACAATTCTGCTATGTCATCCCACAGGGCAGGCATTTCTAAAACTTCACCAAATGATTTGATCCAATGTTCGATACGGGCAATATCGAGATTGGGGTATTTCTCAGCTAGAATGCGAATATCTTCCATGTCTTTTGGACGGTGTGCGACGGCTTTGAGGATAATCAAGTCTTCAGGCGTAGGCAGTCGAATTTGTAACGCCGCGTCAATTTGATGCAATACACTGCGTTCGACAATTTCTTGCTCAAAGGGCAAAACCCCGAGAGAAATGTCAATGTTCGTATTTGTGATGACATGCTTCAGGAGCACAACGCGGTTTTTCCTGGCAAACTCAGCCGCGTTTTCAATGCGTGGTTCGATCCCCTCTTCTTTTGCTGCTTCCAACAAACGGGGAATATCCTGAGTGGAAAGCAGGAACATTGCGTCCAGGTCTTCGGTGAAGCGCGCTTTTCCCAAAACGCTAACAGCGATTCCGCCAATGATCACCCCGCGATCATCAAAGCGTGTAAGAAGTCTCTGCAAAGACTCTAAAGGTTCAAAGAACGGCTCAATTCCTTTAGGTTGATTCATACTTCCTTCGTAATGCAGCCCAACGGTTAAAGATTTCCATTTCACCGTCATCATCGCCGCGCGACAGACCAAGTCGAATGGATCGCCGCAGAATGGAATTAAGTTGCCGCCAATTTGTTTGAACCGTGGAGGCGCGCAACTCCTGTCGTTCGATTTCTTCAACGGATTTCCAGCGCTCGCGATAGAACCTGACATCGAGATTGGCGTCCATTTGGTAATTATAGCACTTTGAGAGATGCGGGATGCGAGGGGGTTGCGTCCGCTTTTAGAAGCTGTGAGGATATTTTGCGATATAATCTAAGTTGTCAGACAACCTCCCCCTTTCCTCGCAAGGAGTTTCCCGAAATGACCACGATTGACCTCACCATCCACAAAGACCGCCGCGCGCGTGCCATCCGGCGTGCCCGCGAGCGCAATATTATTATTCCCACCTTTGCCCAGATGAAGGACCCATCCAAAATCCCCGCCAAGATCAAGGAAGAATTGAAAGGCGTCGGCCTGTGGGACGTGGATCCGCGCAACCTGTTCCGCATCACATGGAAGAACGAGCCGAAGGTGAAAGGGGGTGGGTTCGGCGGTGTGAACTGGCTGGAATTACCCTCCTCGCTGACCGGCGTACCGGTCCGCATCGTCGTGTTGGTGGGGAAGTGGTTCCCGACCGGGGCGCACAAGGTCGGGGCGGCGTTCGGCTGTTTGGTGCCGCGGCTGGTCACGGGTCAGTTCGACCCGACGGCGCAGAAGGCCGTCTGGCCGTCCACGGGCAACTTCTGCCGCGGCGGCGCGTACGATTCAGCCCTGTTAGCCTGCACCTCCATCGCCATCCTGCCGGAGGGCATGTCGCAGGAACGCTTCGATTGGCTGTCGAAAATCGCCGGCGAAACCATCAAAACGCCCGGCTCCGAATCGAATGTCAAGGAAATTTTCGACAAGTGTTGGGAACTGCGCAAGTCCGGCGAGGACTTGATGATCTTCAACCAGTTCGAGGAGTTCGGCAACTATTTGTGGCACTACGAGGTCACCGGCCACGCGATGGAAGAGGCGCTGAAGCAGGTCATGGGGCCGAAGGATAAATATCGCGGCATGGCCTCGGCCACCGGGTCGGCGGGCACGATTGCCAGCGGCGATTACATGAAGCAGCTTTTCCCGGACAGCAAGATCGTGGCCAGCGAAGCCTTGCAGTGTCCCACGCTGCTGGAGAACGGCTTTGGTGCGCACCGCATCGAGGGCATCGGCGACAAGCACGTGCCGTGGATCCACAACACCAAGAATACCGACATGGTCGTTGCGATTGACGACAACGCCGTGGTCAACCTGGCGCGCCTCTTCAATGAGCCGGTTGGTCGTAAATATCTCGCCGCGCAGGGCATTGACCAATCTCTACTCTCTAATCTCGACTTGCTCGGTTTTTCCGGCATCTCGAACGTTCTCTCGGCGATCAAAGCCGCCAAATACTACGAGATGGGCGAGAACGACATCCTGCTGACCGTGCTGACCGACTCGATGGAACTGTACCAGTCCCGCCTGAAGGAGATGCACACCGAGTTCGGAGAATACACCGAAAAAGACGCCGCTGCTGACTTCGCCCGTTACCTGCACGGACAGTCCACCGACAACCTGCTCGAACTACGCTACACCGACCGACGCCGCATCCATAACCTGAAGTACTTCACCTGGGTCGAGCAGCAGGGCAAGACTTATCCTGAAATCCTTGCCCAATGGCATGAGCCGGATTACTGGACAACTGTCCAGAAGCAGGGGGATGAGATTGATGAGTTGATCGTGGAGTTCAACAAAGAAGTTGGATTGAGCTAACCAAACTTACTACTCGAAAGAATCGCCGAGGATGGGTGTTTATTCCCGCCTCGGCATTTCTGTTTACTGCGTTCTCTCGTTCCAAAATAAGAGACTATCAAAAGAGTAAATCGATACTAATGCGGCTTTAAGCATGTGCATTGCCTTTTTGGGTATAATCTGCCATCTTTCACCAAATATTTCAAGGAGAAATGGTAACAGCGAAATGAAAATCGCATCGAATATACACATCATCCCCGGAGTCACAGCCAATTCTTATTTGCTGGTTGACTCCGATGGGTTGACTTTAATTGATACTGGTATTCCCGGCAGTGCAAATAAAATCCTAAAGTATATCAAACATGCAGGATATTCGCGCAGAGATTTGAACCGCATCCTTCTCACTCATGCCGATTACGATCATGCGGGAAGTCTGGCCGCGCTTAAAAAGGCAACCGGTGCGCGCGTCTATGCCAGCCTGTTTGAGGCCAGGGCGGTAGCAACCGGCCAGTTCCCGCGCTCGCTGAAAACCGATAACATTTTCCTTAAACCTGTCTTTGCGCTGGCAGAACGTCTGGGAAGGATATCCCCCGCCCATGTGGACGAGCTCTTATCCGATGGTCAGGTATTGCCGGTTATGAATGGACTACACGTGGTGGATACCAAAGGCCATACGCCGGGCCATTTATCGTTTTACGCACCATCTGCTGGGGTCCTGTTTACCGGTGATTCAATTTTATCTGTAAAAAAGAGGCTTGTCGGCTCGCACGGGGCGATTACGTGGGATCAGGATAAGGCTGACGCGGCCGTTCGCAAACAATTAGCACTCAGAGCCCGGATTGTTTGCTCTGGGCATGGAAACGTGGTGATGGATGGAATAGCCAGGTTGCTTCAACTAGGAGATGGTTTCGCAGCGTATGCAGCATATCAGAGATTGTGAGACCGAAACACCGGTTTCACGGTTCTTTCTGGACCTTGAAAACGTAACCGAGGCTGGAAAAGTTCTCCGGTCGGGGCGTTTTCTAGCGCAATTTTTACGTTGAGTCTTTTCCCGTTTTGGTGTAAAGTTAACTCATGCTGACTCCCGCCTGCCTCGTTCTGGTCTGTCTTTTGCCGTCCCCGCGTGACCTGGAGATTGCGCGGTTGCTGGGCTGGTACCGCATCCCGCTGCGGACGGCCCCCAAGGTGGTCGCGGTGGATGCCCTGGCCTTTTACCAGCCCGGAACGTTTGGCCAGGCTGGCGGGCGGATCGAGTTCACCGCTGAGGTGCGCGGCCACGAACTGACCACGCGCGCTGAACTCCTGCGCGATGAGCTGGAGCATCCGCGAGCGCGAGAGGAATATTACAAGCTACAAGTCGGACCGTTGGAACGGTTAGCCCACCCCATCGTTGCCGAGAAGTGGCGGCGGTTGACTTTCCTTTACACGACGGGGGAATACCTGCTGAAGGCGCGCACGCTCAATGAACTGGTCGTCGCTTCGGACGAGCGCGCCCTGCTGTGGCGTTCCTTGCGCGAACGCGCTGCCCAGGAGCAGGTTTACAAGACAGACCTTCCAGATATGGATGTTGATCCAACCCTTTTAGCCTTGCTGTTGGGGATCAAGGAACCGCCGGGGATTTATGATCCAGGGATTTTGGATTAACCTCAGACTCCCGGTGTCTGTGAGACACCGGGAGTCTAAATTCATAATCCCCAGAAGAAATGCAGCCCCAGCAAAATGACGGGGAAGAGCAACAAGGTGAGCGACCAACCCACGCGTAGGAAATCTTTAAACGTGTAGCCGCCCGAGCCCATCACGATGACGTTGACCGGATGGCCGATGGGCGTTGGGAAAGCCAGTGAGCAGCCCAGCGCGATTGCCATCAACAACATGCGCGGGTCGCTGCCGGTTGCCTTGGCGATTGCCAGCCCGATGGGCGCCAGGACGATGGGCGCGGCTGCCTGTCCGGCCATGATGTTGGTCAACACCATCGTCACGAAAAGCAGCAGCGCCACCAGGATCAACGGGCTTGTGCTGCTGGCCGCGTTCAGCAGCGCATGCACCAGTTCGTCGCCCAAGCCGCTGGCCTGGATAGCCGTGCTCAGAGGCCACACCCCGGCGATCAGGAATATGGCCTTCCAGTCAATGGACTGATAGGCCTCGTCCATGCTCAGGCAGCCGGTCACGATCATTGCCACCGCGCCGGCCATGCTGACCAGTGAGATGGGGAACCATCCGGCAATCGCGACGGCCAACGTCACCAGGCCGATGAGGGCAGCCAGGCGTGCCTTGTGGGGGCGCATGACGGCTTCGGGGTCTTCTTCCAGGATGATGAAATCGCGCTCCCGGTATAACATGCGCAGGTTAGCCGCCGCGCCCTGGACTAACAGCCCATCGCCGACGCGCAGCGGCATACTGGCAAAGCCGATGTGGACTGGTTTACCCGAACGCCACAACGCTAGTACGGTCAGGTTGAACTTCTCGCGGAAGTGGATCTCGCGCACCGTCTTGCCGACCAGGTTGGAGTGGGGAGCCAGCACGATCTCGGCCAGGGTGGCCTCCCCGTTTACCACCTGACCCGGCGCGGGCTTCTCTTCGAGCAGACGGAGGCCGTAGTCCGCCAGCCCCTCGGCGGAAGGCTCTCCCTGCGCCAAAACGGTATCCCGTTCGTCAATGATCACGTCTGAGGCCGGGGCGGAGATGAAGTTGCCGTTGCGCGTAATCCCGATCACGTTCAGGCGTGTTTTTGTCCGCCAGCCTCCGTCCCGGATGGATAGTCCGGCCATCGCTGAACTGCTCAAGACAGCCACTTCCCACAGCGAGGCGGTCAGCCGGTACGTGTTGAGCAGCTCCTCGCGCAGTTGGTGGAAACGAGCCGCCTGCCCGGCCGGGTAGCGATCTGGCAGAAGTCGGCGACCGATCAGTAGCATGTAGAGTACGACGATGAATAATATTGGCAGGCCGATAGGAAGGAAATCCAGCACACCAAAAGGCGCGAAGCCCGCATCTCGCAAGGCACTGCTGGTGATGATGTTCGAGGTGGTAAAAAGAGTGGCCATGCCGCCTGCGACCACGCCGAACGCCAGTGGCATCAAGAGGCGGGAGGGCGGTATGCGCACCTGGCGGGCCAGTCCCATCGTGGCTGGCAGCAAGACGGCCATGGCTGCGATGTTGTTCATGAACAGCGAAAGGGTTGCCCCTGCCAGCATGACCACGATCAGCAGGCGTCTTTCGCCCTGCCCGGCCAGGCGTTTCATTTGCTGGCCGAGACGGTAGGTGATGCCTGTCTGTTGCAGGCCTTCGGCGATGATCGAGATAGCCAGGATGGTGATGACGGCTGAGCCGCTGAAGCCTGCCAGAGCCTGCTCTGGCGTGACCAGGCGCGCCACGCCCAACACGACCAGCACGAGCAGGGCCACCAAGTCAGGCCGCAGCCAGCCGCTGATCAAGAGTACCGTAGCGATGAATGTGACGATGAGAGTGAGCAGAGCAGGAGTGGTCACGCCATAATTATACCTTTGCCTTATGGATTAGTTTTGTATGTATCTTCCCATTTTATTGAGATGTTCCTTTTGTATTGTATAATATGACGTATTATGTCAAAATTCCTTGGTCAACCTTATCTCTTAGTATTTGTGGTTTTGATGTGCCTGTGCTGCTGCACGATCCTCGTCCTTTGTGGCATGGCGCTCGCCGTTGTGAGCATCCCGTTCGTTCTTCCCACCGTCATTTCGCCGATGCCTTTCGTCACCAGCGACCCCACCCCCACCGTTGTGGTGCCCAGGCTGCCGGTCGAGAACGTACCGCTCGACACGCGCGTCCTGCTCGAAAACGCGGAAGTCCCCATCAACAACCTGACCGACCTGGCCTGCCGCCTGGAGGGCAAATGCAATATCCCCCTGACGCTCAACCCGCCGGCTGCCCCGCGCCAGGTCGGTGAGCAGGAGACTTTCTGGGTTACAAACACGGACACCAACCAGAACTTCCAGATCACCACCATATTGCGTTACGTGACCGATCATGCCTATTTCTGGATCGAGGAGGGCGTCCGCTTCAAGGCGACCGACCTCCAGCAGATTGCCGAGGCGTTCGAAAGCAAGATCTATCCCACCGACCGCGAGTTCTTCGGTTCGGAGTGGATACCCGGCGTGGACGGCGACCCGCACATCTACATCGTCTTCGCAGGCGGATTGGGCTACGATCTCGCTGGTTACTATTCGTCTGCTGATGAATACCACCCGTTAGCGCACGAATACTCCAACGCCCACGAGATGTTCCTCTTCAATGCGGATAACTCACCGCTGGATGACGAATACACTTACGGTGTGCTGGCGCATGAATTCCAGCACATGATTCACTGGAAAATTGACCGTAACGAGGCCTCCTGGCTGAACGAGGGCTTCTCGGAACTGGCTGTTTTTCTTAATGGCTATGATGTTGGCGGTTTCGATGGGTGGTACATGTCCCAACCCGATCTGCAATTGAATGATTGGCCGAACGATGATAACGCCACTTCACCGCATTATGGCGCCAGCTTTCTTTTCACAACTTATTTTTTGGATCGCTTCGGCGAGCAGGCCACCCAAGCCCTGGCACGCAACCCGCTGAACGGCCTGGAAAGCGTGGATGACAGCCTGCGGCAGGTCGCGGCCGCCGATCCGCAGACAGGAGCGGCCATCTCTGCCGATGACTTCTTCCTGGATTGGGCCGTCACCAACTACGTGATGGACGGCGCTGTCGGTGATGGACGCTACGTTTATCATAATTATCCCAGCGCCCCCCAGACCTCGGCGACGGAGACGGTCTCGACTTGTCCCTTCGAGCCGGCCACTCGCACCGTCCACCAATATGGCGTGGACTACGTTCGCATCACCTGTCCTGGAGACTACAGCCTGCACTTTACCGGCGCCACCCAAACCCGGCTCCTGCCCGCCAACCCTCATTCGGGGACCTACGCTTTCTGGTCGAACAAGGGCGACGAATCGGATATGACCCTGACGCGTGAGTTCGACTTCACCAGCCTCTCCGCCCCGATCACGTTCACTTATTGGAACTGGTACGATATCGAAGAAGATTACGATTATCTCTACCTCGAAGCCTCGGCTGACGGCCAGCGCTGGACGATCCTCATCACCCCCTCCGGCACGGCGGAGGATCCCACCGGCAACTCCTTTGGCTGGGGTTACAACGGCCTCAGCGGCGGGTGGATCCAGGAATCGGTTGACCTCTCGCAGTTCGCGGGTCAGAAGGTGTCGCTGCGCTTCGAGTACGTGACCGACGCGGCGGTCAATGGCGAGGGATTCCTGCTCGACGATGTTGCCATCCCTGAGATCGGCTACTTAACCGATTTCGAGAACGATGACGGCGGCTGGCAGGCGGCTGGTTTCATTCGCATCCAGAACATCCTGCCGCAGACCTTCCGCCTGGCGCTGATCCTGAAAGGCAACCAAAGCACAACTGTCCAGATCATTCCCGTCAGCGCCGACCTGACGGCTGACATTCCGCTGCATCTCAGCGGCGGCGAGGAGGCCACGCTCGTCGTTAGCGGCACGGCGCGCTTCACGCGTGAGCTGGCCGCCTATCAATTCGAAGTTCGATAGGGCGGGTTTTCGAGCAGCACCCCCGTAGTTGGCTTACCCGCTGTGCATGGCCGGTATAGAAACCGGCCCTACAGGAGAAACCATGACTACTACCCCCACTGCCCAAAATCTATCCATTGCCGGGCTGATCGGTTACCAGGAAGGCGCCATCGTCAGCCGGGTCATCCTCAAAGCCGAAGCCGGCAATGTGACCCTGTTTGCCTTCGACACTGGCCAGGAACTGAGCGAGCACACCGCCCTGTTCGACGCCCTCGTCCACGTGCTGGACGGCGAGGCTGAGATCAGGATATCCGGCCAGCCTTTCCACCTGAAAACTGGCGAGGCGATCATCATGCCCGCCAACCAACCTCATGCCGTGAAGGCGACGAAGCAATTCAAGATGCTCTTGACGATGATACGGGCATGATTTATAAAAACCCAGGAGGTTGCCATGAGCGAACAGTCTACACCCAAAACCAGCAAGGAAGGCATTGCCGCCATCATCATGGTCGGCGTTGTGAGCATTGTCTGCATCCTGGCCTGCGCGGCGGTGCTGATCACATTTCTCATAAATCCGCCATGGTAGATCTGTGAGCAACCAGCAGACTTCCGAAGTCTCGCAGACTTCGGAAGTCTGCTGCCTAAATATGTATTGCTCTTCCGACTGCAGCATGTGCAGCTTCCATCAGCACCTCGGAGAGCGTCGGGTGGGCATGGACATTGCGGGCAATCTCAGCCGGGGTCAGTTCCATGCTGCGCGCCAGGGTCAATTCGGGCAGCAGCTCGGTCACTTCGGGGCCGATCATGTGCGCGCCCAGGATTTCGCCGTATTTCTCATCAACGACGATCTTCACCCAACCGGCGTAATCGCCCAAGCCGAGCGCCTTGCCGTTGGCCTGGAAGGGGAAGCGTCCCAACTTGATTGAGTGGCCGCGCTCCCTGGCTTGCGCCTCGGTCAGACCAAACGAAGCGATCTGCGGCTGGCAGTAGGTGGCGCGCGGCATCATCTCGTAATCCAGTATGACCGTCTCAGCGCCAGCGATGTTCTCGGCGCATACGATGCCCTGCGCCGAACCGACGTGCGCCAGCATCAGCTTGCCGGTCACGTCACCGATGGCCCAAATGCCGGGAATGTCCGTCGCCATCTTCTCGTCAATATCGACGAAGCCGCGCTCGGAGATCTCGACGCCAACATCTTCCAACCCCAGACCTTTGGAGTTGGGCCGGAAGCCAATCGCGACCAGAGCCTGCTCGGCTTCGAGGATTTTATTTTCCCCATTAGCGGATACCATCACCTTGACGCCCATTTCTGTCGCCTCGACCGCCTCGACCTTGTGCCCAGTCAGGGACTCGATGCCGCGTTTCTTGAAAGCCTTCTCCAACTCGGCGCTAACTTCTTCATCTTCCAGCGGCACCAGGCGCGAGAGCATCTCGACGATGGTCACGTCCACGCCGTAGGAACTCCATACGGTGGCAAACTCCACGCCGATTGCGCCGGAGCCGATGATGATGACCGACTTGGGCAGCTTCTCCTGGGTGATCGCTTCCAGGTAGGTAACAACCTTCTCCCCATCCACTTTCCACGCGGTGGGAACCATAGCGCTGGCGCCTGTGGCAACCACGATATTCTTGCTCTTTAGCTTTGTCAGGTTGCTGTCCTTGTCGGTAACAGCCACCGTGTCCTTCGCTATGATTTTTGCCGTGCCCATGTGGACGGCAATGTTATTCTTCTTCAATAAAAAGCCGATGCCCTTAACCAGTCGGTCCGAAACCTGGCGCGAGCGCTTGATGGCAACGCCGTAATCGAGCCTCAGGTTCTCGAACGAGAAGCCGAATTCCTTGCCGCGTTCGCGCAGAGTGTAGGCGACTTCGGCGTTCTTCAAAAGCGACTTGGACGGGATGCAGCCCACGTTCAGGCAGACGCCACCCAGCCACTGCTTGTCAACGATAGCGACCTTCTGTCCAAGCTGTGCGGCGCGAATGGCGCAGACATAACCAGCAGGCCCGGCACCGACAACGATAACATCATATGATTCCATGATGGATCTCCGTCATAGAATATGCTGGTCACAGACCAGGCGAAAGTGATAACCGTAGATCGCAAAGGTGATTGCCAGCGGAAACAGGCGTGGGCGGCGAAAGAGCGTCCACAGGAAAAGTTTCCAATATTGGAGGCGTTCCTTGCCGACGATCCCTAATTGGACAATAGAGCGGAAAAATGCCCAAACATATTGGAAGTTAAAGGGAATGGTGATCTTTGGCGGCTTGTATTCTTTCAGGAAGGTTTTTACGCGGGCATAGTAATTCTTGGGAGCGTAGAGATACCCAACAACAGCCCGGTAGCCCCTCTGCAGTGTTTCGAGTCTCATCTTGGGGATAATGTTCGTTGCGCCGTCTACGTTATCGCCTGAGAATGCCCCAACCAGGCGCTTCTCACGCTTCAAGCGTTCGTAAAGCCGGGTGCCGATGGGTGCTTGCAGCAGGCCAACCATAGCGGTCACAATGCCACTTTTTTGAATGAATTCGATCTGCCGCTGGAAAATGGAAGGGGTGTCGCTGTCGAATCCGATGATGAAGCCGCCCTGAACTTGTAAACCGGCGCGCTGGATGCGTTTCACGTCTGCGACCAGGTCGCGGTGCTGGTTCTGTGTCTTGTTGCACTCGGCCAGACTGTTCTCGTCCGGGGATTCGACACCGATGAAGACCGTGGTGAAACCCGCCTGTGCCATCAAGTTCATGAGCTTTTCATCGTCAGCCAGATTGATGGAAATCTCCGTATTGAACGGCATGCCGGTTTTCCCTTTGCGCCATTCGATCAAGGCGGGCAACAGGTCTTGCTTGAGATGCCTCTTATTCCCCATGAGGTTATCGTCAACGAAAAAGACGCTCTCACGCCATCCGAGCTGGTACAGCCCATCCAACTCGCGAATGATCTGTCCGGCGGTTTTGACGCGCGGCCGGTGTCCAAAAAGCACGGTAATGTTGCAAAACTCGCAATCGAAGGGGCAGCCGCGCGAATACTGGACCGACATGGTGGCGTAGTGCTTCAAGTCAGCCAATTCCCACAGCGGTGCAGGGGTTTGTCGGATATCGGGAAATTCCGTCGAAGTGTAGACGCGCCTTGCCCGACCCTGTTCAAGGTCTCGCAGGAAAGGCGGGAGCGTCACCTCGGCCTCGTTCAGAATGAAATGGTCTATGTCTTCAAACTGTGCATACTCTGCGGTGAAAAGCGGCCCGCCGGCGACGACTTTCAATCCGGCCGCCTTGCAGCGGGTGATGACCTGGCGGGTGGATTCCCTCTGGACGACCATGCCGCTGACGAAGGCGTAATCTGCCCAGGCCAGATCCTTGTCCTTGAGTTTTCGCACGTTCAAATCCACCAGACGCTTCTCCCATGGAGAGGGCAGCATGGCAGCTACAGTCAGCAAGCCCAGGGGCGGCGTGGAAGCCTTTTTGCGGATGAATTTCAGGGCATGCTTGAAACTCCAGAACGTATCTGGAAACTCAGGATAAATCAAAAGTATTTTCATCTTATTTCCAGTCAAGATATGACGAGGAAGCCATTATCATACATTGCGCCCCGTTGACCTTGTCAATTATCATCAAAATCGCCCCCATTATAGCGCAGGAGACAACAGAAAGTACGATGACTACCACTATTCTTAGGGAATTCTAACCTTGATTGAGCGCGTCTCCAATAAAAGCAAAGGGAGGCAACCACACCCTAATAAAACTCTTACATAAACTTATGGGGCGGTAAGGAGATAGGTCAAGGTGCTGGATGTGGCGGAGATTGTGGCGGGGAGGTTGGAATAAGCCGGAAAGCAAACCTATGCCCCGACAGCCTCTTCCACGACTTCGTTGACCCAACCATTCAAACTCTTATTGGATAACCGCGCCTTGATGAACGCCTTGCGATGCAATTCCGGCGGCAATCGAACGACGAATTTGCCCGAAAACGGTTTCGCAGGCTCTTCGCCGCGCGCCGCGCAGAATTCCAGATAATCGTCAACCGAGTCTTTGAATGCCTGGTTGAGTTCTTCGACCGAACTGCCCTCGAAGGTGATCACGTCGCGGACGTTGATTACTTCCCCATGAAAGATTCCCGCTTCACTATCGAACTCGACTTTACCGATATAACCTTTATGTTCCATCATGGCTGAACTCCTGCTTCCTCTAGGAAGCGCCTCACTGACTTTACCATTGCTTTGCCGGCTTCCTTGCGCGGATGGGGACGATGGAAAACGGCTCGCACGTTATTCAAAGCCACACGGATCCTCGAACCGCTTCCTTCGGAAACGTCAGCGTCCAGGGCAGCGATAAGGGCTTCGATGTCACGCCAGGCGATATTTGCGCGCTCCGGCTTCTCGAAGATGGCCTCCAAAGTTTTGCGGTGTTTGCTGTCCACGATGGAATAATATCACATGTTGATACTATGTGCAAGTCCCTTCTGCATGGTGTTGCTGACCGACGCCGCGAAAGCCGATGGGGAACAGGTCAAGGTGCTGGATGTGGCGGAGATCGTTGCGGCGAGATTGAGATAGACCGGAAAGCAAACCTCCCGCGGGCGCAAAGTCTGCGGGAGGTTCTTGATCGCACTGCTATCATCAGTGGCGAAGCGTTGCCAGGAAAAGAAAAAACCGGCCGCGAAAAGTGCGATGAAACCCTCATCACCATATCCTTCCAAGATTGACTCCTCCGACCTTTTTTCTTGTATAATCTCTTATATCAGGATCGACTCAAGGAACTGTCTTGGATTAGCGGTTACACATAATGGTAGCCATATTTCGGGCAACCATAATCTCCACGCAATTCCTTGACCTCCCTAAGGCAGCTTACTGGTTGCCTATGGGCCACCATAATTCAACTCGGATCGATGTGGCGGCGCAGTGAACCGGAGCCTCGACTTTCTCTCTTTCCGCTACATCAATCCTTAATCGTTCGGCGGCTTAAATCCAATTGCTGACATGGCATTAAATAATTGACCAATGACAAGAAAGGAAGTTATGTCCATATCTAAACCCCAACCAACAGAATCTATTCCTCTAAAGGTCAACAGACTGGCAAATATCGCATTAATAGTCAACATTAGCGCCATCGGGGTAATTCTGTGTGGTATCGTCTTTACTCTTATCATTCCCTATGCTTTGTACTTTTCCGAAGTAGTTTGTGGGTGTCTTGGTGCAGTTATCAGTGCAATCGGTTTATTGCTAGGCATCATCGCCCTTTTCCAGATTAAAAACGAGCCGACTCAAAAAGGTACGACAGCGGCAATTATTAGTATCATTGCAGGGCTTCCAATTCTACTCTTTGGTTGCTGGATAGCATATTTATTCGTCCTCGGTCCTGTCATAACCTTCCCAACCACGCCCTGAAACAGAGTTGTTTTGAAATCAACGCCGCCGAACAAAGTGTGTAGTGGTTGACAGATTGTGCTTTTTAGTGATTGCCAAAGATTAAGTTGTGTGTAAAAATTTGTCAGGTTGGCAGTGGTATCTTTTTTTCAGTCCGCGAGTCTCGCGTTCATAGAGCCACCGAACAAAGCGTTCTCAGAACGGAGGTCTCCGTTCTCTCGTATAAAATGATCGCCTGCCATCATCATGGGTGCAGTGGACGGTGGGGATTCTGCCGCATATTCAAGCATTTTTCTGGCTTCGAGTTTTTTCTGCTCCCAAGCAGAGTCCACGCCCGCCCCACCGCCACTAACGCAAACCGTTAGTGCGCCATTCAAATACGCTTGCGATTTCGTATGAGAACAGTCGAATGAAAAAATATTTTGTCTTATCAATTTTAGTGTTAACGATGCTGCTATCCTGTAAATCGAGCATGTTGACGGCTACGCCGACCTTGGTTATGCCCGTGCCCGAAATCATTGTACTTACTGAAGTGCTTCTAAAATTCGATGACTGTAGAAGTGTAGCGGGGGTTGAGGCGGGGGATAACACTTATTCGTTCTCTTGTAGCAATAGCGCGGATACGGGCTACACTGTTTCAATAACACGCTTTAACAGCGAGGCAACCGCACACACTCAATTCGAGTCAAGTCGAGGCGATAATCCCGTTTTATGCTTTCATGGCTATGATCTTTATGAGACGTTATCGGAGAACCCAAACAATCGATATATCGCCCAAGAGCAACTCCGCTGGCAGGCGGGGCAATGGGTTATTTCGATATACGCCAGTTATGACTATGGTTACTTTCACTTCACCGCACGGGGTTTTTCGGAGGCAGTGTATACATCCAGTGGAGAACACGACCTGTTTCTGGCTGGAACATGTCCATGACGGCCTCTCCGCAGCCAGATTTAACTCCCGCGTTGAGTTCGCCGAAGGGTAAAATCCAAATTACTGTGTGCTGCGTAAATAATTGAACCTGGACACTCATTTTCCCTGTCAAAAATTGGCATCCAAGCTTGTCTATTTATGCAGGAAGCAGTAGAATAAAAGCGAACATGAAAACATCATCCGTGAATCCGGAGTGTAACCATGAGTTCTCCAAGTGTCAATAACTCTCAAAATTCCACAAAAAAGAATTCCAAAGTTCCTCGCCTGGTTGGTTGTTGCGCAGGCCAGGCGTTGGGTTGCGGCTTCTCCTTCCTGGCAAGCTGGGTTGTTGCCTGGATCTTATCAGCGCTGCTGGCTCCGCTCTTTGGCCAATCTCAGGGAGGCAATACGGCAGTCGGCGTGTTGCTAGCCGGGCTTACCTGCGGAGGGAGCCTGATGATGGGCACTGTGCTCTCCTTGCTGACCGGGCGTTTGTTCCCGATCTTTAAGAAAAAGGCGGGGTAACTCCATGAAACAACGAATAATAATCTTACTTTTCGGTTTGGGATTTTTCCTAGGCCTGTTTATTTTCTTTGGCATGACGATTAAAACTGTAAAGGCAGAATCCGTATTCCAAATCTCTCCTTGTGAAACCATGCTTGCAGATGCAGCCAACCGGGCGGGTATTTCTGCAGACAATGTCGAATGGCAAGGAACAGAGAGTTGGGGGAACGACGGCCCGATTCTCTTGGATGAATTATGGAGTTGCAGCGGAAAGTATTTATGGGATGCAGATGAGTATGTGGAATTTTCTGTAAATCCTGTTATGACATTTGATGCGCCCGATTGGTCTAATTATTGTACAGGCTTGGATGATCAATCTTGCGAAGCGGATATCTTTCATGGCAACTCTGCCAAGTTATCTTTGTGGAAACCCGTTGATTGGGATAATCCTGATGCAAATGAAGATGTCGCCCTGGAGTATCGATGGTCTCAGCAGAGTGACGGACAAAGATATGAATTCTTTGTGTATTACGACCCGGTAGATAGAAATGCCGAACGAAATGAGGTGATGGCCATTGCTGAAGCACTTTGGGCTGCTGCTAATGAAGCCGCGGATGCGATTGAAAGTGACCCCAGCGTTTTGCCACCCGGTGATGAAGGTGCAGATCAAAACCCTAATGAACAAAACCCCGAAGATCAACCTGAATGGGATGTACCCATTATTCCCGGGGACCCAATCGGCAGCGATCAACCCAAAAGCCTGGGCCCGCTGGTGACAACCCCTCTGGTGCCGCTGGCTGGCGCGCTGATTGGCACCCTAGTTGGTTGGCTGGTTTCGGTAGCGGCGACTTCTGGAAATGTACTTAAAACGTTGTTCGCGCCTCCGTTTAGATCCGCCCAACCTCCCTCAATAGCGGCTGGCCCCGAAACTGGCAACCTGATCCTGGATATTATTCAAAACAATCCCCAGATCAACGGTGGACCGGGTGATAACAGTGCCACCCGTTTCGATGGCGGCGAAGGACCGGCGCGCTGCTCGCCGAGTGGAGGCCTGCCCAACTATTGGGTCAATACCGCCAATCTCAACCTGTACGTGGAAGACCTGGTCTATACTTATCGCGGCCTGGGACCGGATATCGTGCTGAAGTTAAATTATAACTCGGCGCCCGGCAATGCCGGGATGTTTGGCCGAAATTGGCGCTTCTCATACGATTCCGCGATCCAGCAGCTACCCGACCGCACCCTGCTTTGGAAAGGCTCCGGGCAGCGTTTGGGCTTTCGAAGAACAGCGCGGCCTGGGGGAGGGAACCCCAATACACCGCAGGATGTCGTCTCGTTGGATGGCGGCCGGGAACGGCTGTTCGATTATGGCGCGTACTTTTTATTGATCGAGTCCGAATTTCACCTGAGATACCGCTACGATAAATCCCCCGGCGCGGCCTGGGCTCGTCTGACCGCCATCGTCGACCAAAACAACAATGCCGTCAAACTGACCTATAGCCCGGATGGCAGCCTCCACTCTGTGACCGACGCCGCTGGGCGTGTCACCAGCTTTGTCTACGATCCCAACCGTCGCTGCGTCGGCTTTTCACTGCCGGATGGACGTCAGGCAAAGTATGTCTATGATGGGCAGGGTAACCTGACCCAGGCAATTGACCTGCTGGGAACGACCGTCCTCTACGAGTACGACGATAAGGACAGCCTGACGCGCATGGTCGTTGCCCGCGACCAGAAAACCACCACGTTTACCTATCAGGACAACGGGCAGGGCAAGTACCTGGCAGGCGTAACCGATGCTGCCGGTAACAGCGTTCGATACGAACTGCTGTCGGTGACCCCGCGTCACGTGCGAGTGACCGATCCGGAGGGGCAACCCACCTCGTATTACAGCATGCCCCAGGGATACACCGAGCGCGTGGTGGACCCGCTGGGCAACACGGTAGTGACCGGCTATGCTAACGGGTTGCCGGTCAGTTTCACCAACGCCAACCAACAGACCAGCCGCATGGAATATGATGCTTATGGCAACATGATCCGCCTGACAGACCCGCTTGGCGCTGTATGGGTCAACACGTATGACAATAACGACCGCTTGATTTCCAAGACCGACCCCTTGGGGGCAGTCTGGCAGTATGGTTACGACGCGCGCGGCAACCTGGTTCGTTCCGTTTCTGCACAAGGCCGCGCCTTCTCGCGGGAGTATGATAACAAAGGTCAACTTATCGCCCTGGTCAATGCCGGGGGGAACAAATCCACCTTCGCCTACGACCGTTTTGGTAACAGAACCGTTGTCACCCATCCTCTGGGAGACATCACAAAACATGCCTATGATGGATACGGTTTGAATCGAGTTGCCACCACGGACGCAAATGGGAATACCACGAAATATGAATATGACCCCAATCATCGCCTGACCCGCCTTATCCATCCCGATGGCACTTCGCGGATGTATGACTATGATTGCTGTGTAGGGACTGCTGTCATAGATGAAAACGGTCATAAGGTGTCGACCAAACGCGATCCGTTGCTCCAGATCATGGAAGAATATGACGCCCTCGGGAACGCCAATTTGTTCGTTTACGACCGTAATATGCGCCAGGTAAAAGTCCAAGACCCACTTGGGCATACCTGGAAACTGGCGTATGATCCAGCCGGGCGCATGGTCCAATGGGCCGATCCTTTCGGAGATATAGGTCGCTTGGCTTACGATCCTGAAGGGAATTTAACCAGTCTTTGGGATGAGCGTGGTAATAAGACCGGCTTTGTGTTCGATGGTAATAATCAGCTGACCGGAACGACAGATCCATTGGGTCACAACCAGCTCTATACTCGCGATACATTAGGCCGCCTGACAGCAGTGACCAATGCTCGTGGCGGCACAGTTAAAGTAGATTATGACCATGCTGGTAGAGTGATCGAAAAATCCTATGATGGCCTACAGTTGGCTGCCTATGAGTATGACGATCTGGGTAACCTCATCCAAATGACAGATGCCAGTGGCAAAACCAATTTTACATTTGATGGCGGGAACAAAGTTACTTCGATTCGTTACCCGGATGCTTTGATGGTGACGTATTCCTATGATCCGAATGGCAACCTTCTTACGGTCACCTATCCAGGGAAACAGGTGGTTCGCTATGTCTATGACATGCTGAATCGAGTCACCCAAATGGCCTGGGGGCAGCATTCCATATCTTATCGTTACGATGCGGTCGGGAATGTAATTGGTGTATCACGTTCAAATGCGGCACAGACCGCCTATGAATACGATGCCAACAACCGTCTGCTCAAGGTAACCCACCAGATTGGGGCACAAGTCTTCGCGGAATTGATCTACTCCCGCGATCAGGTTGGCAATATCATTAACGAAAGCGGGGTATTACCTCTCCAGTACCAATTTGAAGAGACTCCTGTTCCCATCACCTATAATGACCTCAATCAGATCGTACGCCGAGGCGAAGAAGCCTACACCTACGACGCCGACGGAAACTTGATTGGCATTGGAATGGGGAGATGGCAGGCAAAGTACGATCTAGAAAACCGGCCTGTCGAAATTGTCCAGAATGGCCGGTCGCGTGGTTTCGCTTATAACGGCGCCGGCCAACGTACTCTTGTCGACATGGGAGAAGGGAAGCGTTTTTATCACCATGATACCCAGGGCAAACTTCTCTTTGAAACCGATCAGAGCAGCAACTTGATCGCCTCTTATCTATACCGGGATGCCTATTTGGTAGCCCGCGTAGATGCATTGGGCGCGGTGCTTTTCTATCACTTCGATAAGACGGGCAATACCCTGGCTCTCAGTGACCAGGCCGGTGAAGTGGTAACAGCCTATGGCTACGCTCAGCATGGCGCCGTGATAAACAAGTTTGGAGAAGTGGACAACCCCTTCACTTATGTGGGCGAGTACGGTGTCATGGATGATGGGTACAGCCTCTTCTACATGCGTAACCGTACCTATGACGCACTCACCGGTCGCTTTGTCCAGAAAGACCCGCTCGGGTTTGTGGAAGGAACCAACCTTTACACTTACGTCTCGAACAATCCCATCCGTTACATTGACCCGGCGGGATATTTTTTGGGCGATGTCACAAGCTTGACTTTCTGGGGTGGTACACTTCTTGGATTGGTTGGTGCGCCTTTAGCCTTAATCCCACCTACAACCGTAATCGGCCTTACAATGATGACCGCAGGTGGTGGCTTAATAGTTTACTCTACTTCCCAAACGGCACCTCCCGAGGGTATGGTAGCCAATATCAAAAATATAGCAGGTATAGAACACAACAAGTACTTAATTCAAGATGGCCCCGAATGGGGACCCGATCGCATTCGTAGGTGGAAGCCGAACGAGGAATATGAAATTTTGAGTACAGCGGGTCAAGAAAAAGTAGATGAGTTGATGATGCGGTTGAATGCCCCACTGAATGACCCGAAGAATCACCCGCTTAAATCCCCGCCGAAACCTTGCCAGCCATAAAGGATTGATATGAACCGCCAATCGTATGCCATAAAACTGAACTACACTTACGACAAACTGGGCCGTTTGACATCCGTGGAACCCACGGGCGGCCAGGTAATTTCCTATACCTACGATACCGCCGGGAACCGAATATCGGTCACGGTCAAAGGTGAGGCGGCGCCGGCTCCCGCGCCGAAGGCGCCCAAGCAGAGTAGCCAGCGGAAACGTTCCTCCACACGCTCACCGAAGTGATGCCGCCCGCGCCCTCGCGGATTCAGCCCCGAACCCCACAAAGAACGTGGGGCAGGGGCGAGATCTACACTTTGGGTTTTTCCCGCCAAATCCCCGCCCGCAGGCGAGCTGTACCGTCAGGAAGTAACAACGCCCCAAAACGAACTTCCCGCAGGATGTTGAACCCTGCGGGAAGTTTACGTTTTACGCTTTGCGTTTTACTATAGCGCCAGCGCCTGCTGCAACTGCTGCTTCAGGTGCGTAAAGATGATGCTCAACGGCAAATGCTGCGGACAGGATTGCTTACACATGCCGCAACCAGCGCAGGAGGCCAGCCAGGCGGTCACGTCCTGGCGGCGGTAGCGACCCTCGACCTGGCGCGGGGTTTCCACCGTGCAGATCGGGCAGGAATCCATGCACATTTGGCACGAGCCGCAGTTCTCGAACTGGTCGAGCAGGGCTTCTACGTCCGTGGGCAAGACTTCCATCAGCCCGCTGATGACGCGTTCGCGCGTACGCGTGTGACGCTTGGATAGTTTTGCCAGCATGATGTCGCGCTTCGTGGAGAGGGCCGGGTCAGCCGCGCCATCCGTGAGGGTTTTCCAGTCCAACGGGCCGTTCTTCACGTCCACCAGCACCGTCTGGCGGACCGGCAAGCCCAGGATGCCGATGTTCACATCGGCCTCGGTCGCGCCGGGCGAGACGCACATCTGGCAGGCGGCGCGGTAGCGGTAGGCGCTGATGCCGCCCTGCGGGGCGAACTGCAGGGCTTCGCCTGACAGCCCCTTCTCCAAGCCTTTGCGTGCGGCGCGCCACTCGAACTCATCTTCCGGGAAGGTGCCCAGGCAATCCACACACAGGGTCAGCAGACTGTTAGTCTGGATTGCGCCGCGTCCGGCAATCTCGGTCAAAGCGCGCATCTCGCACGGGCGCAGCAGCACACCGACGCGGCCATCCTTGTGTTCCTTGAGTACATCTGGAATCACCCTGGCAATGTTCGTCAACATCAACGGCTGGAAGGGGTTGACCTCCTCCAATCCGGCTGGATCGGTCAGGATGTGTTCCTGGCCCTTGGCGTTGGGGGGGACGACCAGCGCCTCGAGACCGGCAGCCTGCCAAACGTCTCGGACGAAGCGGTGGACCGTCCCCAGCGGGTCGCCTTTGGTTTTCAGCATCCAGTGTGTACTCATCAGGCACCTCCGAAAAACCCGTCAGACACCCGGCGTCTCCGAGACGCCGGGTGTCTGAGTCTCACGAACGCTAAACCTCTAACTGCGCGGCCAGCAGCTCGGCAATATCCATCACCTTGATCTGCTCGCCGATGCCCTTCGAGCGGATGGCGTCGTCGAACATCAACAGGCAGTACGGACAGGCGGTCGCCACAACCTCGGCCTTGACGTCCAGCGCGTCCTGGAGACGACGGTGGTTGATGCGCGTATTGGCATCCGTCTCCAGCCACATCCCGCCGCCTCCGCCGCCGCAGCAAAAGCTGTTTTCATTGTGACGGGCCATCTCGACGCGCTTCACGCCGGCCTTGTCCAGCAGGGCGCGCGGCTCGGCGTAGATGTTGTTGTAGCGGCCCAGGTAACAGGAGTCGTGGAAAACGACCCTCTCCCCTGACCCCTCTCCCAATATTGGGAGAGGGGAAGGGGTGAGGGATGCCAGCAATTCACTGTAATGCAGCACCTCGTAGTCCCCGCCCATCTGCGGATACTCGTTCTTGAGCGTGTTGAAGCAATGCGGGCAGGTGGTGACGATGCGGTTGAACTTGACCTTGCCAAAGGTCTCGATGTTCTGCTTGGCGAACTCCTGGAAGATGTACTCATGGCCCATGCGCCGGGCGGTCTCGCCGCAGCAGGTCTCGTCGAAGCCCAGCACGGCGAAGTCCACGCCCGCCTTCTGCATCAGTTTGACGAAGGCGCGCGTGACCTTTTTATTGCGTTCGTCGAAGGCCGCCGCGCAGCCGGTGAAGAGCAGTATGTCGGTTGAATCGCCGGGAGCCAGTTCGTGCACGTTGAGTCCCTCAGCCCAGGCCATGCGATTTTCGGGCGGCATACCCCACGGATTGCCCTGGCGTTCCATGTTGCGCATGGTGTCGCCGATCGACTTGGGCATCTTGCCGGTGGTCAGCAGTTGGTAGCGGCGCAGGTCAACCACTTCGTCCACCGGGTTAATAAAGGCCGGGCACTTGACCAGGCACGCGCCGCAGGTGGTGCAGTACCAGGGATATTCCTCGGTCATGACCGCGCCAATGATCTCAGAATCGGGCTTCATCTCGCCGGTCACCAGCCCCCCGACCATCGTCTTGCGCAGCATCTGGACGAGTTCCTTTGGCGAATAGGGCATGCCGCTGAAATTGGCCGGGCAGGCTTCCTCGCAGCGTCCGCAGCGCAGGCAGGCGTCGAAGGAGAGAAGTTGCTGGGGCGTGAACTCGGTCACCTTGCCGACGCCCAGGATTTCGGTCGTCTTGATGGCCTCGATCTTCGCCAACTCGCCAACTTTGCGGGATGGGCGCACCAGGATGTTGAGCGGCGTGTTGACCAGGTGGCGCATCTTGGTGAACGGCAGCATGGCGACCAGCGTCAACGCCAGGATGACGTGGGTATAGACCAGCGCGTCGTGAACCGCCGCGGCTTCCTGGACCGGGAAGCCGGTCGCCGTCATAATGGACGCAGCCCAGTTCCCGACCGGCGACCAGGCTGCCCAGGGTGGATTGGTCACCATCAGACGGATGCCCTCGTTGGTGAAACCCACGAAGGCGATGAGGAAGAGCAGCACCAGAGCCACCGTATCATCCCAGTGCGTTTCGAGCGTCTTGGGGCGCAACACGTAGCGTCGGAAAGCTGCCATCAGCACACCCAGCAGGATGAAGGCTCCGGCAATGTCCATCACCAGTTCGTAGCCCAGGTACCAGCCGTTGCGGGGGAAGGTGGTGACCCAGGGTATAAAGAGTTTCATGTTCAGGATGTTGATGATCGTCCCGAGCACCTGGATGGTCACACCCCAAAAGATCATGAAGTGCATCACGCCGGGGTAGATTTTCTTGAGAATGCGCACCTGACCGAGGATGTGCACAAAGAAATCCTTCACCCTTGGCATTGCTCGCTCCAGCCACTCGCGGAAAGTCAACCGACTGGTCACTGATAACTGTTCACTGATTACTGTTTCCGCAGTCATGACTAACCTCCAACCTTGACGTAGACCTGTCCATCCACCACCTCGGCAGCCAGCGCGAGAAGCGGCTTGGGCGGTGGGCCGGAGATCACGCTGCCGTCGGCGGCATCGAAGTAACCATCGTGGCAGGGGCATTCCAGTCGCTTTGTCTCAGGATTCCATTTAACGAGGCAGGCGAAGTGCGTGCAGACCGCCGAGTAGGCTTTCAGGCCGCCTTCGGTATTGACGATGATGGCCGGGTAGCGGCCAAACTCAACCGTCTTAGCCTGGCCGACCGGCAGGTCTGCTTCCGGGCAGACCAGCACTGGCTCGGAGGGCATCTCGATCAGTTTGGGCGGGTAGAAATAGGCCACGACAGGCGTTGCCACGGCGCTCACGCCGATCAGCGCGCCGGCTCCTTTGAGCAGTTTCAAAAAGTCGCGTCGGGTAATGTCGCTCATATCAACTCACCTCTCCCCAGATGGTCAGGGCAATGACAAGGATCAGGCCGAGGATGGCCACAGCCAGGCGGATCCACGTGGCTTTCTTGGAGTCCTCCTTTTTATCGAAGAAGGGCCACAGCATGACTACGACCAAGGCTGCCATGATGGAAACCACGCCGAAGGCTGTCCCCTCGATGCCTAAAATGTTTGGCGGAATGATCTTGAGGATCTGGTACAGGAACAGGAAATACCATTCCGGCTTGACGTGCAGGGGCGTGTTCAACGGGTCAGAAGGGGCTTGCAAGCCGACCGGGAACAGCAGACCGAGAAAGCCGACAATGACGGCCAAGACGACAATCCCTATCATCACGTAGAGTTCGGTCTTGACGTGATCAGGATAGAAGGGGATGCTGTCTTTTTCAGTTTCAGGATTAGGTGTGGTCATGGTCTCCTCCTATAGCGGCTTCTTGACGCCCAGCCGCCGCACCATCATAAAGTGCACCAGCATGAACGCCACCGTCGCCAGCGGGATGACGATGATGTGCAGGGCGTAGAAACGGCCAAGGGTCGCCTCGCTCACGTTCCAGCCGACGCGCAAAAAGACGAGCGCCAGGTTGCCAATGGCCGGGATGACGCCCGCGATCTGCGTGCCGACGGTTGTGGCCCAGAAAGCGCGCTGATCCCAGGGCAGGAGATAACCGGTGAAGCCGAAGGCCAGCGTCAGGATGAGCAGCAGCACGCCGCTGACCCAGTTCAGTTCGCGCGGCCGCTTGTACGCGCCCATGATGAAGACGCGCAACATGTGCGCCACGCACATCACGATCATGCCATTGGCCGACCAGGAGTGAATGGCGCGGATGGCCGATCCGAAGCGCACTTCGTTCTCGATGAACTGGATGCTGGCGTAGGCGCCCGCAGCAGTCGGCTTATAGTAAAAGGCCAGCATGATTCCGGTCAGGCCTTGGACGACGAACAAGAAAGCCGTAATACCGCCCAGGCAGTACCACCAGTGCAGCGCATATTTCGGCACCGGTTTCTTGAGGATCTTGGACAGCGGCTCGGAGATCTGGTAGCGCTCGTCCACCCACGCGGCGGCGCGGACGGTGAGCGGTTTCCACGGCTTACGCTGCGTCCAGACCGAGGCCGAGCGGTAGACGCCGAAGGCGAAGACAAGTCCAAATGTGCCGAAGACGAGCCAGCGGGCGAGCGGCGTCCAGAGATTCTTGTTCTCCCCCGTGATGTGACAGGACAGGCAGGGTTCCTGCTTGGGCGGCGGGATGGTCGCCGCTGGACCGGAGGCAGGCTGGTTCGTCAATGCCGCCTCGACCAGCGGCCAGTTGATCGTTCCCGCCTGTACGGCCGTGGACATGGCTTGCACGTGGACGGCTGTGGCGATGAGCAAAACTCCCGCAACCAGCATCACGGCCAACCCGATGATGAATTTATTACGTGACGAATCGGTCATGGGTCACCTCGAAAATTGGATTTTGGCGATGGTATTCCATTCACCGCAGAGTGTAAGGGCGTGAAACGGAAATCAAAGTGGCTCTACCGTTAATCCACTCTAAGCATACTGTAATAGAGACTGTCTGTCATCCGCCTCAGGCCTGAACTGCTCTCGGACGCATGCCTTATATCACAATTATACATTACCTACCGAACGGTCGGTAGGTTATATTTCGATGATTTTCTTTGACAGAAATCAGGTTTCTATTTGAAGTTACTCCCCAATATCCCGGCCATTCCGCGCACCGCGTGTGGATCGTTTTCATCTGCTCATCTCACGAAAGCCCTAATAAAGAGCGATACACCAAGCAGAGAAACAAACCCAGCCCCGACAAGCCACCAATCCAGGCGGCCGACCCGGATTGGAGTTATCCTGCCCCGATCAGGACGAAAAGCCCGCGCCTCGGCCGCCAGCACGATGTCTTCCGAGCGGCGCAAGGCGTTGGTCAGGATCGTAAGCAGGAGCAATTGCAGGCCGCGCCACCATTGAGCGCGCATCCCTCCCCGCATCCGCAGGCTGTGCCAGGCATTCATACTCGACTGGCGCAAGTTCGGCAGCAGGTTTGCAGCCACGCCAAGCGAAAACCCCAGTCCTTGAAGCCCGGCGCGTTCGAACAGCCCGGCCATCTCGGTGATGTCCATCGAGGTGGCTAGGCCATCCGCAGCCAGGAGGATGACGACGGCGCGCAACGTCATCTGTATTCCAGAAATTACATTCTCTGTGGAAATAGGCATGCCCCACAATTCCAGGTCGGGTTCACCGCTGCTGAACAGTACACTGACGACTAGTAAGACCCCCAGCAGTATCAGCCAGCGGGGCCGCAGGATGCGTCTCAGGGCGAAGGGGTAGAGCAAACCGAGAAGCACCAAGCAGAGGCACGCGAAAATGAAACCGCCTCGTAACGGGGTCAGCAGGACAACCCCCAGCGACCACAGGAAGATCGCCAGGTGTCCCACGCTGCCGACCAGCGGCCTGGTTCGCCCGCTCTGGAGCGAGGAGGTGTGGAGCCTGCTTACCGTCATGGGATGGCGTCTACCTCGACCAACATGCGGGGGTTCAGCTTTCCGCCCTGGTCGGGGACGACCATGCGGAAAGTACCTTCATCTTCGGCTAGAGGACCATCCGCGCGAGCATAAGCCACCAGCGTATTATCAGCCAGGAACAGAGAGGGATCATAGTTGGCAGTGAAGCCATCCGAGGCAACCGCCTTAACCGCCGAAAGCCTTGACGGGTCTATCCCGGCGTCCTGCAACAAGACCTTCAACGGCACGCCGACATAGCTGACACCTTTATCTGAAGCTTGTACATCTCCCAAGGCTTTCAGATCGTTGACCGAGTAGGTCTTCTCAACCGTACCATCAGTCACTTTCAGGACAGCCCCGCAGGAAGCGTCCTGCTTTGGGGCGCAGGCCGCCAGGGTCAGCGCCAGAACGAGAAGGACGAATAAAATGCGTTTCACGGTGATCTTTTTTTCATACATAATGGATTGAGACTAAGCAGCCGTGGGGGAATGACTTCCCAGGCGGATGCTCACTAAATGACCTAGGCTCCAGGCCAGCCAACCACCTACCGCGCCGACGGCCAGGTGCAGGATAATCAGCGCCAGTACGATCCAAAGCGCGGCCTGACTGCTCAAACCAAACAGCCGGCTGCCCAGGTCAACCGTATCTAGCCAGATGGACAGAAGATTACGGCCGAAAATCAGCAGCCCTGTGACAAAGGGTTGGATCAGCGTCCACAGGGCGCCTCCGGCCACAGCCAGAATAAAGGCCAATCGGGTCGGTTTTGGAAAGATGTCCAGGATCAGCTCGGCTACCAGCGCCTCGGTCAGGATACCGATCATGGGGCCGATGACGATGTTGCCGATGCTGAACAGTTTTAGCACCGTGGCGATCACCCCAATGAAGAAGGTCGATCCGCGTTTGGGAACGAACAGGCGCCCAATCAGGGCCACCAGCAATCCAATTGTAGTGAGGGCCAGACCGGTCAAAGGGATTTTAATGGCATGGAGTACGGATCCCAGGCTGATCTCGACCACTCCCCATAGTGCCCCGAAGACAGCCATGGTCACAAGTTGACGGGTTGTAAATTTCATTACACAAACTCCTTTCTTTCAGGTGGTTCTTTGGTAACATGATCGGCAGTTGTCATTCGAGGGTAGCTTGCCTGTCTTGGCATTTGCTTTTGCGCTGCCGGAGTAATGTGACCATCCAACAGGATGCGGCCAGCATCTATCAGGATAACGCGGTGGGCATAGCGGTATACCAGCTTATAGTCGTGGGTGATCAGCAAAATAGCCGTCCCCTGGCGATTGAGGCGGACGAGGAAGTCCATTAGTTGCTGTAAGTGACGCCAGTCCTGACCGAGGGTAGGCTCGTCCAGGATGACCAGGCGGGGAAGCAGTGCGAGACAAGAAGCCAGCGCGGTGCGCTGCTGCTGGCCCACGGAGAGAAAAAACGGCCGACGGTCACGCAAAGCGAGCAGGTCCGCGTTGGTCAAAGTCTGATGATGCCATTCGGGATCGAAGCAGCGATAGTTGCGCGGCCCGAAGGCGATTTCCTCGTCCACCGAATCGGTAAACAACTGGTCAGCCGGGTTTTGGAAGAGCAGGGCAATATCCAGGCCAGGGCGCGGCCGTGCACCATTGTTGAAGAGCAACCGTCCGCTCATGGGGCGGATCAATCCAGCAGCGGCCAGCGCCAGGGTGGATTTCCCGGCGCCGTTATCGCCCACCAGGGCGGCGAACTCGCCCGGATAAAACCTGATGTTTACATCGTGAATAGCGGCGTGTCCATTGTAGCCGGCGGACAGGTGTTGAAATTCGAGCAAAGGGCTTGCAGCCTTAGGAGCTTCACCGTCAGGCATGAGTAATTCGGGCCATGGCATCAGCGGTTCCTCCGTAGGGCGGCGCAGACCATAACGGTGTAAGAGATCGTAGTTGCCCAACACGGTCTCGAAAGCCCCCGCGGCAACGACGCGCCCTTCATCCAGAACCAGTACGCGGTCAGCCAGATGGCGGACCTCGGCCAGGCGATGCTCGATCAGGACGATGGTCAGGCCATATTCGGCGCGCAATCGCACTAATGCATTAATAATGCTGGTAGTTCCCGCCACGTCAAGCGAGGCGGTCGGTTCATCCAGGACGAGCACCTTTGGACGCATGGCCAGGGCGGAGGCGATGGCCAGCCGCTGCATCTGTCCACCGGAGAGAGTGGCAGGATTTTGATCCTGCAAGTCACTCAGGCCGACGGCCTCCAACGCCCACTCTACTCTGGCTTCGACCTCTTCTGAAGAAAGCCCCAGATTGTACGGACCAAAGGCGACTTCGTCGGCAACGCGCAAATGGAAAAGATGCGCCCTCGGGTTCTGGAAAATAACCCCCACATGTTGAGCCGTTTCAGCGGTCGGGAGGTGGGTCACATCGAGACCGGCAACTTCCACTCTCCCACTTATTTCAGCCGGGATCACCTGCGGGATGAGGCCGGTTAGAACGCGCACCAGCGTGCTCTTCCCGCAACCGGAAGGGCCGGTCACGACCAGGCATTCGCCGAGGCGCACGTCGAACGAAACCTCCCGCAAAGCTATCTGGTCCGCGTAGTGAACGGTCAGGTCACGAACGTGGATCATGCGGGAGCCTCTAATGGATGGCTGGAACGGACGCAGAAAACCTCCCCCCAAGGCCAAAGTGCCTGGGCAATTTCCAGCAAAGTCGGTCGCACGACCACGCAGGCCAGCCGATAACGGCGCGCGGCAATCAACCCGATGCCATTCGTCAGGCCAACGCCCCGCTCCAACTCAAGCGGCCCTAGCTCATCCAGGATGAAAAGCTGGCAGGCTCCAGAATGCGCCAGAATGGCGTTTCCCCAGTTCAGGGTCTCATCGTCAACATGCCAATCTTCAGTAATTTGACCGCTGCTGGATCCCCCCCGGCGGACGGCCAGGCGCCTCTGAGCACCGGATCCCAGGTCAAGCAAGTCAATACCAATCTTAAGGTCACCCTCGAAGACCGCTGGAGAAACCAGGCCACCCACGTGGAAGCCCAGGATGGAGGCATAATCAGCCAACGCCAGGCACCAGCATGTCTTACCCGACCCGCTTGTGCCGGTGACAAGGATCAGTCGCCCAGGTTCGTTTCCAGATGCAAAACTCGCCAGGAGAGAATCTGGCGAGTCAATAAATACTTGCACAGAAAGTTCTCCTTTCCAATTCCATCCCGTGACGGGATTTCGGGAGGCCAGCCCGTTTCCAGGCTGACCCTGGCTCTCGAAGGAGCTGTCCACCCGACCATGGCAGCGCTTTAGGTCAGATGGCTCGGAGTCTATTCTCGATCAGTCAATTTCAGAGTGAAGTATAGCATCTTTTCCACTTGCGATCATACAGCAGCACGAGTTGGTGTAAAATTACCATAAAAATCAAGGGAGAATCCTATGCCGAAAGTCAAACGCATCCACCACGTCGCCGTCGTCGTGGACGATATGGAGAAATCGCTCTCGTTCTGGCGCGACGCCTTGGGGCTGAACCCGTCCGAGGTCCGCGACGTGCCCGAACAAAAATCCCAGGTGGCCTTCTTGCCAACCGGTGAAAGTGAGGTCGAGCTGGTCAAACCGACCAGCGACGATTCGGGTGTTGCCAGGTATTTAACAAAGCGCGACCCTGGCATGCACCACATCTGCGTGGAGGTGGACGACATCCAGGCCATGCTCGCCCAGCTCAAGGCCAGGGGCGTGCGTCTCATCAACGAAATGCCGATAACTACTCACGCCGGAAAGAAATACGCTTTCATCCACCCCGAGTCCACGGGCGGAGTGCTGGTGGAATTATGCGAGGCATGAAACGTAATTTTCCTCTCCACGGCTGGCTGGGACTCGCCCTGATCGCAGTCTTCTGGACGCTCAACTGGACCCTAAGCGGACTGCGTACGTACTGGGCCTTCTTCCCGCTCTGGCTGGGCTACTGCTTGACGGTGGACGCACTGGTCTTTTGGCGCACCGCCACCTCACTGCTGGCGCGCGACTGGCGTAAATACATTGGCTTGTTCATCGTCTCCGCGCCGGTGTGGTGGTTGTTCGAAGCGCTCAACCTGCGCACGCAGAACTGGGTCTACGAAGGTTTCGCGCATTTCACGTCGCTGCAATATGCTGTCTGGACGACGCTGAGTTTTACCACCGTCATCCCGGCTGTCTTTGGCAGCGCCGAGCTGGTCGCCAGCTTTGGATTCGTCAAGCGCCTGGGCCACGGCCCACTCATCCGCCCAAACAAAGTGACCACGATCAGTTTTTTCGTTGCTGGATGTGTCATGCTGGCCTTGATGCTAGCCTGGCCGCGCCTTTTCTTCCCATTTATCTGGCTTTCCGTCTACTTCATCCTGGAACCGCTCAACGTCTGGTTGGGCAACCGCTCCCTGGCTGAGCACACCCGTCATGGCGACTGGCGCCCGGTAGTGTCGCTCTGGTTGGGTGTGCTGCTGACGGCTTTCTTCTGGGAGATGTGGAATTTCTACGCTTACCCGAAGTGGGTTTATCAGGTTGCCTGGGGTGACTGGCTCAAGATCTTCGAGATGCCCCTGCTCGGTTATGGCGGCTACCTGCCTTTTTCGTTGGAACTGTATGCCCTTTACCATTTTCTCGCCGGCTTGTTTGGCCACAAGAAAACCGATTACGTGCGGCTGAATTGTTCATAGTGAGGGCAATCCGACGACGGAGTCGTCAGACTCCGACATTCTATATCCCACGCTGAGGGGATTTTCTGTTAGACTTGCTTCATGCTCGAACAGCTTGAATTGATCCTGTACCAATCCTGTGGATTGAAACCCGACTTGCCCGTTTTGGCAGGTGTTTCGGGCGGCCCGGACAGCCTGTGCCTGATGGACGTTTTGCACAAAACAGGATACCGGGTCATCGTGGCGCACTTCAATCACAAGCTGCGCCCCGAAGCGGACCTGGAGGCTGCTGCCGTTGCCGGGCTGGCGCGCAGCCTAAACCTGCCCTTCGAGACCGAGTCGGCGGACGTGCGCGCCTTTGCGGATCGTGAGATGCTCTCCATCGAAGAGGCCGCCCGCACGTTGCGCTATCGTTTCCTTTTTGCGCAAGCCCGCAAGCATGGTGCCCAGGCCGTGGCCGCCGGTCACACCGCTGACGACCAGGTGGAGACGGTGCTGATGCACTTCCTGCGCGGCGCTGGGCTGGCTGGCTTGAAGGGCATGGCCTACTGCAGCCTGCTTTCAAGCTTCGATCCTGAAATTCCCATCGTGCGGCCACTGCTCACCGTTTGGCGCAAGGAGATCGAAGCCTATTGCATCGAGCATGGCCTGAAGCCTCACTTCGATCCTTCCAACGACGACCAGACGTATTTCCGCAACCGCTTGCGCCACGCCTTGATCCCTGAACTTGAAAATTACAATCCCCGCTTCAAAGAAATCCTCTTACGAACAGCGCAAGCCTTGCAAGGTGATTACGGCGTCCTGGAGGAAGTGCTGGGTAGAGCTTGGCAGAATTGCCTCGCCGAAATTGGTGACGGCTTCGTGGCTTTCGACCGCGCTAGGCTGGCGAGGGTTTCAGTGGGCTTGCGTCGGAATCTGATCCGCCGCGCGGCCGAGTCGCTGCGGTCTGACAGCCGGGATTATGGGTTCGGCGCGTTGGAGCGAGCGGCGGCGTTTGTCGAGTTTCCCACCGAGAAACAGATTGACTTTGTGAATGGGTTGTACCTTTTTGCGGAAAACGGAAGAATCTACCTCGCCGCGTACGAGGCAGACCTGCCGTTTGCGCAATGGCCGCAGGTCAGTAATCAGTTATCAGTCATCAGTCATCAGTGTGAGTTGGGGAATGGGTGGGTTTTAGTGGTCGAGGAATATCCGCCGGATACTGTTTACGGTTCACAGTTCACTGACCCTCCGACTTCCGCTCCGACAAGCTCTGCGCTGCAACTCAGGGCGAGTAACTGGTCCGCCTGGCTGGATGCCGATCTAACCGGAAGCAGACTCCAGGTCCGGCCGCGCCGCGCGGGGGATCGCTTTCAGCCGCTCGGCATGGGTGGGCAGTCGATCAAACTCTCCGATTTCTTCGTCAACGTCAAACTACCCAAGAGGGCCAGGGTGAACTGGCCGCTGGTGTGTGTGAGGGATGAGATCGCGTGGGTGCCAGGGTTCCGGCTTGCGCACCCATTCCGCGTCACTAAGAAGACGAAGCGAGCTATTCATCTCACCCTGAGTAAGTAATCCTCATTCAAAAGTCCAAGCACTTGTATTGGACCTTCCCGATAACTGCCGCAGCTTCATATTGATCTCGCGCCATTGTATCTTCGAGATGCCCAGTTTCTGGCGGATCTTCCCCGGTTCGACATTGTTCATAGTATCCAGCAGGGCGCTCGTCCAACGGCACATGTCGAAGGAGAGGTGCTTTGTCAGACCGGCTTCTTTGCCAATATCTTCCAGCAGATACTCCAGCCGCCGCGGCGACCAGGGGAAAAGTTGATCTACCGGGTTGTACTGGGTCAGGTATTCCTCGTAGGCCGGGATCCAATCAT
>Ga0315279_10000531_pt1 | contig 75187 bp, 77 predicted proteins | sample YL17G06_20_MG_FD_203694 | JGI IMG/M metagenome (GOLD analysis project Ga0315279, IMG submission 203694) | Sediment microbial communities from Yellowstone Lake, YNP, Wyoming, USA - YL17G06_20 | ecosystem: Environmental > Aquatic > Freshwater > Lake > Sediment | place: USA: Wyoming | collected...
ACACTTTAGAATGCGGTTTGAAAAGTGTGAAGTGTGAACAACGGCACCTACCCTTTCAGGGTGCGCTTAAATCTCTCTCGTCGGAGGAATGCCTGTATTTGAGCAAAAAAAGACCAGCCGAAAAACAGGAAATAATTGGCCAAAGACACCAAAATGGCGGCTTTCACATACCAGGGAGCGCCGAAGATAAGCCACAAATAACCGGCCAGGGTGAGCCAGGCCAGCCATTTAACTTTCACCGGAAGGACAAAAAACAGAAAAATCTCAAAGTTGGGATTCAAAGTGGCAAACGCCAGGAAGATGGTCGTATTGAGATAAAGCCCTCCGTGAACGCTTCCCAGGAAAAAACCGGCGAGGAGCGTCCCCAGCGCGCCGATAAGATAAAAAAGAGTGAACCGGAAACTTCCCCACTCCTCCTCCAGGGCCGTCCCGTAGTAATAAAGAAGATAAAGATAGAAAAACTCGAACAGGGGATTTTGAATTTGGGTGACGAAGAGAAAAGTGAGAAGACGCCAGTATTCGTGGTTATAAACGACGGCGTCGGGAATCAAAACCAGGAACCGGATTTGATCGGGGTTTAAATAGGCCCAAATATAAACCAACCCCTGACTGGCGACGATAAAAATAGGGAGGTTAGCGATGGTAATCCAGCCAATTTTGCGCTCAAGGCGTGTCATGAAGTCCATGGGAAGATTAGAATACCAAATAGGCGAAGGTGAGGAGAGAAGGGGGCCGGGAGCCCCTTCCTTATCTCGTTAAATTCTCAATCTTTTCAGGGCGGTTTCGATGTCCCTTTTTTCAACGGGAGATCCCAAACCGGAACCAAACCGGGCGCGATAGTACTCGGCAATCAGGAACCTGACATCGGCCGAATGACCTTCCAATCCCTGCCTCAACTGCCGGGCGAATTCACCAATGGTATAGTTGGCGGGTTTTCGGCCCCCTTTCTTTTCCAAAAAGGTCAAAAGTTTGGGGTAAAACCAGACTCCGGGTTTTCTTTTCTTTCTTCCACTAAATTCCCAAAGGATCCAAAGAAATAACGAGGCGACTAAAATCAACCCGATGGGAACCAAATTCTGAACCCCCTTAATATTTCTTTCTCCGGCGGGCCGAAAAAACCCCTTGCTCCAGTTGAATAACCGGCTCCACGACAAATTCCAATTGTTCCACTTCATTGTGATTTCTTGAGAACGAGTATTAAAGGACCGGATAATCTCGACTTGGCGTTCCAGGTCATAACTCAAGATATATTTGTTCCACTGGAGATTGAGGTAATCCAAAAAGTCGGAAAGGTTATTGGCCAATAAATTCGAATCGGGACTGCCGGTAAAATCACGGGGCGTTGGGTCGAAAGAAATCCAGCCGACGCCGTTAATATTAGCCTCCACCCAGGCGTGAGAATCCTTCATTCGAACCAGGTAATAATTGCCGCGCCGGTTCCATTCGTGGGCGAGAAATCCCGTGACCACGCGCGAGGGTATACGGAGCGTCCGCAGCAGGACGCACATGGCCGAGGCAAAATATTCGCAATTCCCGCGTTTGGACTGGAATAAAAAATTCCCCAGGGCCGACCCCTCTCCGGCTTTGGGAATTTCCAGGGAATAGGAATAATTTTCCCGGAGAAAGCTCTCAATTTTTCTTCCCTTTCCCAACTGGCCGGACTCCGTTCCGGCGATACGCCTGGCCAGGCTCCCCACGCGCCCATCTAAATTTCCGGGAAGCGAAACCAAAGGAGCGCCGTCATTCCCGAATGTCTCTATCGGGAATCCATGTTCCTTCAAAGAAGAATTTACAGGGAGGTTTGGGCCCAAAATGGAATCAACCGTGTAACAAACTCTCCAGGTATCTCCCGGCCGCCGCTCAAGGGAAAAATCTTCACCCTCGTAAAGGTAAGGCCGCTCGATGGCCAGCTTCACCGGCCAGGCGGCCGCGAATAGCACGGCCGTATCCAGCGACTCAAGATAAATTTGCTGGGAGAGGCGCGGCCCCTTCAGGCGAATATCAAAGGGAAGCTCAATCGGGCCAAATAACTTTCTAAAGACGGCCTTCCGCCCCGCCTCCGATTTTCTCCACGCCTCCCCGTCAAAACTTTCCAAAGTTGAACCGCGCAAATATCCGTTCCAGATTTTTTTATCTTCCGGCTTGATCACAACCCTCATCACCACTGAATTATCCTCGAAGATCCGCCCGCTTTTATTGAGGTTAATGGAGCTGGAAAAACCGGAGCGGTGGACCGGCTGGAGGAATTGCCCCCGAAAGCCCCGAAAGCTGAACCTCGGAAAAACCACAAAGATAAAGGCGCAAAAAAGCCCTGTGACCAATAAAGCGATCGCGGTTGAAGAGCGGAGAGACGGGATAAGGTCCAGCCACGCGGGAGTTCTCCCCGTTAAAAAATTCTCCTTCCCTAAAAGTGATTCCTCCGACAACGAATGTTCATGGGATAAATTGATCAAAATAAGGGCCCAAATAAGAGCCGGAAGGAAAACCACCAAAGTAAGGAAAAACGTCCATTCCGAAGCGAGAGTGGCTGAGGAAAGAACCATCAGTGAGGAAAGGATGGCGCTTCCCACGTGATCGCGAATCTTTTTTAAAGAAAGTAACCGCAAAGCTTGCAAGCTCATTAAAAAATGGGCGACGGTAATGAGGAATGATTGTGAAATTCGGAAAAAATCAAAAAGGGCCGCGGAAAATGCCAGGAGAGCTAGGAAAGGCTGGGCTTTCCCGAAAAAGCTGGTGAGCCGGGGCCTAGACTCGATCCCAAGCCCCAGGAGGAAAAATAACGCGATAAACAACAAAACCACCCACTTAATTTCCCCGGTCAGGCCAAGCGCCAAGAAACCCAGGGCGGCCAGAAACCTTGTCGAATATAGAGCGACTTTAGGCACGAGAGGTTACCTCTCCCTTCCACGAATGGAACCTTTCCAACAAGTCAATGGCCCGGCCTTTCAAATCATCCCTCCGGAATTCATGAATGGGTTCAAGAAATCTGGACAGGATCTCTTTGGGGGTCCCTATTTCAAAGATGGCCAAAAATTCCATCACCGAGGTCACGGAATACGCAGCCTTTCCGTATTCCGGAAAAATCAGAAGCCAAACCCGGTGGCCTCCCGTCTTAAATTTCCATACCATGCTGGCCGTAAAGCGGATAAAATTCTCGAAATCCGATTCATTTAATTTCTGAATCCCCTCCCACCCAGGCCAGCTTAGAAAAACTTCCTTTATGCCGTCCCGTTCCATTTCCTTTAGAAACCAGCTCTGTTCATCCCACGTTTCCAATCCCGCGCGTTTCGCCGTCGCTTTCCAATGAATTTTCTTGGGGTTATCTCCCGGCTTATAATCCCGGATCCCAGCGGCAGTGGTCCCGTCGCCCCAAATTTCGACGGGGGCATCCTGTTCGTGGCGGCTAGAAAAAGCGGCAAAATGAACCTGAAATCCGGGAAGAAGCGCCGGATAAACGAAAAATCCCTCCCCAACCCCCGTCATACCAGCCGAAGGGCCCGCGCCCCAGTTCGTCATTCCTGCGAAAGCAGGAATCCAAGTAGTAAAAATGCTGCTTAAATTTCTCGAATCCTGGATTCCTGCTTTCGCAGGAATGACGGTTTCCGCTATGGTCCATCGCTTCCACAATAGCCCGAATGGAAAACGGGTGTAGACATAAATTTTCTCAACTTCAAAATAGCCCCGGCCCGGCGGAACAAATATCAGCTCCCGGGAAGCCTCCTGGCCCGCCCCGATAAACGGAAAAAACACCCGGAGCTTGAGGGACTCATCCCGGAGCCGTCCCCAGACTTCAGCTGTGACGGAAATAGCGGGGAACCACTTCTTAAGATTGGTCAGAGTCAAGGAAAGGTGGCAGTTTTGTTTGGCTTCGGCCGTTTCAGGCAACCTTAAGTTTCCCCGGATTCTCCACAGATCGGTGTCCGATAAAACACCTGAGGCCATAATGAGTCCGAGGAATACGCCGAAAATCAGATAGAGCAGATTGTTGCCGGTGTTAATGGCGCCGGCGCCGACGCCGATGGTGTAAAGAATGAAAATCCAACCGCCCGTGGTCAGTTTGATGGGTCGTTTAATTCCGGTTTTCACTGGAACACCTTGAAGGGGCCGCCCCCTCCCTTTTACCGCTTCAGACGGGGACGGGGATTTGGCCCAAAATCTCCCGGACCATCCCGTCGGCGACCTTGGAAGTGGCGCCGTTGAAGTGGCCGCCTTTAAGCCGGATGCGGTGAGCCATCACCGGCACCGCCACATTCTTGATGTCGTCAGGAATAACAAATTCTCTTCCCTCAACGGCCGCTACTCCCTGAGCCGCCCGCCGGAGCGCCAAGGATCCCCGGGGACTCAGGCCCAATTCGATAAGAGGCGACTCCCTGGTTGATTTGGCGATGGCAATAATATATTGGTCGATGCTTTCATCCACCCGGATACTTTTGGCCTTAAGAATTGCGCCCTGAATCGAGTCAAGGTCGGTCACGGCCGGCAGGCTTTTGAGCCTTTCGGCTCTTGATTCCCCTTTCAGAATTTCAGACTCCGCCTTCCCATCGGGATACCCGAGGTTCAGCCTCATCATGAACCGGTCCAGCTGCGATTCGGGGAGGGGAAACGTTCCATGATGTTCGTGCGGATTCTGGGTGGCGATCACAAAAAAAGGCCGGGGGAGATCGTGGGTGAAATTGTCCATGGAAACCTGGCCTTCCTGCATGCATTCGAGGAGCGCGCTCTGGGTTTTCGGCGAGGCGCGGTTTATTTCATCGGCCAAAATTATGTTGTGAAAAACAGGGCCCCTCTTGAAATTAAAATCCTGCTCTTTCGGATTATAAATGGAAACTCCCAGCAAGTCCGAAGGCAACAAATCGCTCGTGAATTGAATTCTTTGGAAGCTGGAGCCGATGGATTTGGCGAGGGCCAGTGCCAGGGTCGTCTTTCCCACTCCGGGAATATCATCGATGAGGAGATGCCCTTCCGCCAGGAAACACGCGACCGCCAATTTCACTGCCGCATCCTTTCCCAACAGAATGTTTTCAACGTTGGTGACAATGGCCTGGGATTCGTTCATTTCAGGTTTTCAGGATAACAACAATTGCCCTTAAAAACAATGGGAAGGAAAATCAACGATTTGATAGCATGCCGCCCATGACGATAATTCAAGCCGCCGTTTACGGAATGATTCAAGGTTTGACCGAATTTCTCCCCGTTTCAAGCTCCGCGCACCTGGCGCTATTCCCCTGGTTATTCGGCTGGAAAGATCCGGGCCTGGCCTTCGATGTGGCGCTTCACTGGGGGACCCTTTGCGGCGTCGTTATTTATTTTTGGAAGGATATCAGGGAACTCGCAATGGGGTGGCTGGGCTCAATCGGAGGCCGGCGGGAACAAAAAAACATCCTACCCTGGCAAATTATTTTGGCTACCATTCCCGGAGGGCTGGCCGGAGTCGCGCTTGAAAAAAAAGCAGAGACAATTTTCCGATCTCCCCTTTTAATCGCCCTCGCTTTGGGCGGGCTGGGAATTCTCCTTTACATCGCGGATAAGAAAAATACTTCCCGCCTGCCATTAACTCAACTCAGTTGGGGAAAGGCGCTTTCGGTTGGACTCTCCCAGGCTCTCGCTATTATTCCCGGCGTATCCCGTTCCGGAATCACCATAACCACCGGTTTATTTTTGAACCTGGATCGGGATTCGGCGGTTCGGTTTTCTTTTCTGCTTTCGATTCCCATTATTCTGGGCGCGGGACTCAAAAAAACCGGCTACCTTCTTCATAACGTGGGCAGTGTCGTACTTTGGGTGGGCTTTGCGACCTCGGCTCTTTCCGGCCTCGCGGCCATTCACTTCCTTCTAAATTTCGTCAAAAAAAGGAGCTTTACTCCCTTTGCCGTCTACCGGATCCTTCTCGCCTTATTTATTCTGGCCTGGTTCAGCCTGAATTTCCGTTAAAAAGCGATTTCAAAATTGTTTTCTTGTCGCGGAACCCCACCACTCGCCAAACCGGCTTGGCCTTTTTGAAAAGAATCATTGTCGGAATGCTTTGAATTCCGAACTGGTCGGACAAATCCATCTCCACATCGACATTCACTTTGGCGATTTTAGCCTTCCCTTCAACCTCCTTCGCCACCTCCTCCAGTTCCGGGGCCAGTTGGCGGCAGGGAACGCACCAGGGCGCCCAAAAATCGACCAATATAGGTACCGTCGAGGCTCCGATTGTCTTCTGAAATGATTCATTGGTTAAATTTTCTATATGGCCTGACATAATCTCCTCAAATTATTTTGCTCTTCGAATACTAAGAACGCCTTTCCCGGCAATAAGTTCCTCGACCCCTTTATTGATATACTTCTTGATCAACTTGAAAAAAGAAGATAGGTTTATTTCTTTATGAAACGCCTCCTGGCTATTTTCTGCGTCATTTTCCTGCTCGTTAACCCCTGTTTTTCGGACCAGGAAAACAACACGCTGGGCATCCCCAAGGATTTGGATCAAAAAATCCAAACCGCTCTCGATCACTTGTTCAACATGAAATTCGACTCCGCCCTGAAAATCTTTGATACCTTAAAAGATCAGGAAAAAGGCCACCCCATGATTGCTTTCGGAATCACTTGCACCCACTGGTGGCGGCTATCCACCCTGGTTCTGGAAACTGATTTGAATGAAAGCCGGGAATTTCTTCGCACCGTCAAAGAGTGCACTGAAATTTCCAAAAAGAAAATGCAAGCGGGGGATCCCCGCGGAGAGGGTCAACTGGTTTTGGGGGGAACTTTGGGGTTGCTGGGCCGGTGGCAGGCCACCAACGGCCAATATGTCAACGCCTACTTCACGGGCAAAAAAGCCTATCGTTACCTCTGCAACGCCCTTGAAGTCAATCCCAACCTCCACGACGCCAACCTGGGCAAGGGAATTTTTGACTACTATGTCGCGACTTTGCCGGCCATCGTCCGTATTTTGGCCTTTCTCGGCCAAGGGGGAGACCGGTCGGTGGGACTCAGTGAGCTGGAAGACGCCAGCAATAACAGTTTGTTTGCTCGGACGGCGGCGAAATTATTTTTAGTGGAAATATATTCCAATCTGGAGAACAAACCGGATAAGGCGCTGGAAATATTAGACGGTTTAAGGAATCAATATCCTTTTAGTCCCTTCATTCAAACTCTCTCCGCCGTCTCTTACTACAACAACGGCGATCAGGAAAAACTTTCCGCGGAGGCAGACACCTTTCTGGACCGGGTCGATAAAGGAGCTTATCCGGCTGATTTTCTTGCCGAAGCCTTTTTTTTGAAGGGAGCGAGCTTATTCAGGGGCGCCAGATTCGAGGAAGCGCGCCAATATTTCACTAAAGGCCTCGAAACGAAAAATTCAAAAAGCGCCTTTTATACCTGGTCTTATTTATACCGGGGGTATTGTCTCGATGCCCTGAATCAACGGGATGAGGCCATCAAAGATTACAAGGCGGTATTGAACCAACTTCGTCGCTGGGAATCCTGGGACCACGCGAACCAACGATTAAGCACCCCGTTCTCAGTTATAGACGAGGAAATGAAAAAACTCAAACTTTAATCATGTCCCGAGGAGTCCCGTTACTGGGCTCAACTTCGGTTTAAGCAAAAGCCGCCGTTCGGCCAGGACGGTAAAATAAATTCCAAAATTCTCCTTCACCTGAACATTTTCGATCCGCGCCTCATTGAGATATTTCCTCACCTCCCGCAATGTCAACCCCCTCCGCACCGAAAGGGGAGCGTCATGCCGGATGATTTCCTCATCCCAAAAACGGGAAAGAATTGACATTAAAAATAGCGCCCTCGAATCCCTCAAAAAATCGCCAATGATAAAGCCGCACTTGGCCAGAAGATTGACCGTCCGGAAATAGGGAACTAACTGGGAATCGGAAAGGTGATGAAGTCCGAACGCGCTTATGACGAAGTCGAATTGCTGAGCATGCCGGAAGGAAGAATCGGTGAAATCACGAACATCAAAAACGATTTCTTTTTTGTGGCCGTGGGATTCCCGCGCCATCTGAACGATTCGGCCAAAACGGTCCACGCCAAGCAGTTGAACATCCTTTTTTCGGCGCCGGGTCCAATCGGCAATGGCCCCTGCCAAATCGCCCCGCCCGCAATTCAAATCCAAGACGCTCACCGTTCTGCCGTGAGGACAATTATTTATGCCGGAAAAGACAAATTTGAGGATTTCCCTCTGGAGGCCGATTCTCCTGCACGTTTTCTTGAGAAAATCAAAGCTCACCGCTAAATCTTCGTCGGAAGCTTCAGGGGTGTCATGCCATTCCAAAATTTGGGCTCTTTTTGAACAATCCCAGCTCATTGGTCCTCACATTTTACTCTAGTGGCGTCAAGGCGGTCACTTCTTGGTGTATATCTGAATCAACTCAGCGAGGGAAGAAAAAAGGATGAGCAGCGAATAGCCGATGATGGCCACTATGACGAGCGCCACCAAAGAAAGGAAAGGATTGAGGAGAAAAATGATGGAGATTAAAATTATCACCGTCCCCGCGATAAAAATGGAGGCGGCCGATAGCCGGCTCAAAAACGAAAACACCTTCTGCAGGCGCTCCAGGGTCAGGTATGGCGGGAGATTAAGGCTTGAAGCCGGGGCTGCCGACTGCAAAACACTCCCGCATTGTTCGCAGTACCAAAAATTCAAAGGATTTTTATGTTCGCAATGATCGCAGTGCTTATGGCTTCCATCAACAAGCGGCCGCCTCCGGAAAATAAAAAATCTCTCCGCCGTGCCCAGGACAAACCAGAGGGACAATCCCAAAATTCCTCCCACAACCAAGGGAAAACTTTTTTCCATCCACCAGGTTCTTTGCGGATACTCCTGAAGGAGGTTCGCGTAGGTTAAAATGCCAAGCCACCCGCCGATTCCCCCGCCGATGACTCCGCTCAGTATCCCGATAATAATCTTGGACGCTTTCCTTTCCCAGGCGGCGCTCACCAACCCAATGAACCCGCCGGCCAGGCCCCAGAAAAGGAACATCCCCGCCTCCGTTTGAGCGGGGGAAGATTGCGGATTGAGCAGGCCAAAAACCAATCCTCCGGCAATTCCTCCCATACCGCCCAGAATCGCCCCCCGGAAAGTTTTGGTGGTTGATTCTTCCAACATTCCGTCCACGGTCCCGAGAAAAGCGCCGCCCAGCATCCCTTCCGCCATAAACTGGAGGAGGTCGAACTTAAATTTGGCCAGAGCCGAGCTTAAAATCGGGATAAAAAACCACCCAACCATCCCGGTGAAAAGCCCCGCGTTCGAGCGGCGCAGAATCCAATAGATATGATCCCGCGCTTTGGAGAAGAGGAGATTCCGCGGGCTGAACGCCATGCGGCAGCGCCCGCAAAACTTGGCTTCTTCGGAATTCGGACACTGGCAGGAAGGACAATTCATGCTTTGGGCCTTTTTTGGTTCCAGCCCGTTTCCTTTAAAAAGCTTTGGGCGACCCTGATGAGGAGGCCGTCCTGAAAGTGATTGGCGTAAAATTGCGCGCCGATGGGGAGTCCCTGCGAAGAGAAACCGCAGGGGACTGAAATCCCGGGAATTCCCGCCAGATTTGAGGGAATCGTAAAAATGTCGGACAAATACATGGTGAGAGGGTCGTCGCTTTTTTCACCTATCTTGAAGGCGGGGGTCGGCGAGACCGGGGTCAAAATCAAATCCACTTTTTGGAAAGCCGCCTCGAAATCCCTTTTTATCAGGGTGCGGACTTTTTGAGCTTTGGCATAATAGGCGTCGTAATAACCCGCGGAAAGGGCGTACGTCCCGATCATGATCCGTCTTTTCACCTCGGGACCAAATCCATCGTCCCGGTTCAACCCGTATTGCTCGATCAAATTGGCCGCGCCGGAGTCTCTAAATCCGTATCTCATACCGTCAAAGCGGGCGAGGTTCGAGCTCGCCTCCGAGGGGGCGATGATGTAGTAAACCGCGAGAGCGTACTCCGAATTGGGAAGGGACACTTCCTTTATCTCCGCCCCGAGTTTTTTCAAGACATCGGCGGTGACCTTGATGGCTTTCTCGACCTCGGGATCCAATCCCCCGCCAAGGCTGTATTCCTTGACCAATCCAATCCGGAGCCCTTTGATCGGCTTGGCCAACTCGGCTCCAAAATCAGGGATCGGTTTGTCCACCGAAGTGGAATCATTTGGATCCTTCCCGCTGATAATTCCCAAAAGGGTGGCCATGTCTTCCACGGAATGGGAAAAACCCCCGATTTGATCGAGCGAGGAGGCAAAGGCCACCAGGCCATATCGCGAAACCCTGCCGTAGGTGGGTTTCAAACCGAGGACCCCGCAAAGTCCCGCGGGCTGGCGGATGGAGCCACCGGTGTCACTCCCCAAAGAAATCGGAACGGTTCTGGTGGCCACTGCGACCGCGCTTCCCCCGGAGGAACCGCCCGGAATGCGGCTCCTGTCCCAGGGGTTTTTTGTGACCCCGAAAGCCGAAAATTCCGTCGATGACCCCATGGCGAACTCATCCAGGTTGGTCTTGCCCACCACAATGGCCCCAGCCGAGCGCAACTTTCCGGTCACAAAAGCATCATAAGGCGCCTTGTAATTTCCCAGAATTTTTGACGCACAGGTGGTTCGAACGGAGCGGACCATGATGTTGTCTTTGATGGCGATGGGAACTCCGGCCAGGGGCCCCAGGGGCTTTTTCTCATCCGCCAATTTATCCACCGCCTCCGCCTCCTTGAGGGACTGCTCCGGAAGAACGGTCAAATAGGTATTAAGCTCCTTATTGCTTTTTTCGATGGCGGAGAGGGACGCCTGAACAACTTCTTTGGCGCGAAATTTGCGACTCTTGACGCCCGCGGAAATTTCGGCGGCGCTCAACTCATTCAAATTCATTCAATCACCTTCATGACCTTGTAAAAAGTCCCCTCTTTTTCCGGGGCGTTCTCCAAGATAGCCGGAATATCGGGGAAGGGATGGGCTTCGTCCTCCCTCCAAACGTTGACGACAGCCAGGGGGTGGGCGGTGGGCGGAACGTTTTCGGTGTTTTTTTCCTTCAGTTTGGCGATGTAGCCGAGAATTCTTTCCAGCTGGGCGGTGTATTGATCGAGCTCTTCAGGTTTTAAATGAACCCTGGCGAGCCGGGAAACATATTCCACGTCTTTTTTGGTAATTATTTTTTCAGCCATTTTCGGTGGGAAGATATTACAAATTTAGCTGTCATTGCGAGGAGGCCAAAGGCCGACGAAGCAATCTCACAAATTATGCGATTGCTTCGCCCCCTTCGGGGGCTCGCAATGACAATGGGTTATTCGACGGGACTCAAAGGAGCGTATTTCACCAGAAGTTTTTTCTTGGCGCCGTTCCTAAATAAAACCTGAACTTTCATATTCTGGCCGGACCCTTCCTTGGAAATAATTTCCCCTTCGCCGAAATCGGGATGAACCACTCTCTGGCCGACTTTCCAGTTCGGAAGGTGAGAGGGATGCGGGTGGGTTTTCCCCCGGCCGCCTTCAGCGTCCTGATTAAATTCGAAATCGGAATCCCACTCAACCCTTTTCCGGGGCTCATCCATTTCAAAGATGGACACAGGCGTGGCACCCGTTTGAATTCCCGCCTCCTCCACAAAACGGGAGGGAATATTCAGGTGGGGCGAGCCAAAAATCCGGCGGCTTGCCGAGGCGGTGAGATAAAGTTTCTTTTTCGCCCGGGTCATCCCCACATAGGCCAGCCTTCTTTCCTCTTCCAGTTCCTCGGGATCAAACGCCGAATCGCCAATGGGGAAAAGGCCTTCTTCAAGGCCCGTCACAAACACGACGGGAAACTCAAGCCCTTTGGCGAGGTGGACCGTCATTAAAGTCACCGTGCCCCCCTGATCCTTCCAATAATCAAGGTCGGACAAAAGGGAAACCTCCTGGAGAAACCGGGCCAAAGAATGGTTGGTCGCGGTTTCCAGCCCGGGTTCAACCGTTTCCCCCCTCGCTTTATTTTCAAAATCCATGGCGGCGTTGATTAATTCCTGGAGGTTGTCGAGCCGCTCGGCGGCCTCCGGATCATTGTCCGCGTCTTTGGCCCACTTATCCCAATAACCGGATTCCTCCAGGACCCTCCTCACCACCGTCGCCGCCCCGTATTTGGATGCATAAGTTTGAAAGACTTCAATGAGCTCAATAAAATTCCTGACTCCGCCACGGGCCGCAGGCGAGATCCCCGAAACGGCATGCACATTTTTAAAAGCGTCCCAAAGAGACACTCCTTGAGCGGCGGCATATTGTTCCAAGAGCCCCAGGGAATTTTTCCCCAGCCCTCGCGCGGGGTTATTCACAATCCTTTTGATGCTCAGGGAATCCTTGCGGTTGACCACGACCCGCAAATAAGCCACCGCGTCCTTTATTTCAGCCCGCTCATAGAACCGGAGCGCGCCCACGATGGTGTAGGGAATGGTGAGCCGCCGCAAGGCGTCCTCAAAAACCCGGGATTGGGCGTTCGTCCGGTAAAAAACCGCGAATTCGCTATAGGTGAAATTCGCGTCCTTTTTCAAACCGACAATTTCTTCCGTCACGAAACGGGCTTCTTCCTGCTCGTTCATCATTTCGACGAATCGAACCGCTTCCCCCCGGTCATTAGAGGTCCAAAGGGATTTCGCCTTCCTTTTTTCGTTGTGGCTGATGAGTTTGCCGGCCGCCTCCAAAATATTTGAGGAAGAGCGGTAATTCTGCTCAAGCTTAATGACTTTCGTCCCAGCGTAGTCCCGCTCAAACTCCAGGATGTTCCGGATGGTGGCGCCCCGCCAGGAGTAGATGGACTGGTCGTCGTCCCCGACCACGCAAATGTTCTTTTCAGTTCCCGCCAGATACTTGGTCAAAAGATACTGGGCGTGATTGGTGTCCTGATATTCATCCACTAAAAGATACCGGAACCTTTTTTGATATTTCTCCCGCAATTCGGGGATGTCACGGAAAGCTTCCACGACTTTCATGATTAAATCGCCGAAGTCGAGAGCGTTCGAATTTTTAAGCTTTCTTTGGTAGGCCGAATAAACATGGGCCACCCGCTCGCGGAAGGGGTCGCCATGGGTTGTGGCGTGGATGGCGTAGGAGCCGGAGTCCAGCATTTCATCTTTCGCCCGGCTGATGGCGGATAGTATTTGGCCCGGCGGAAACTGTTTTTCCGACACCAGCATTTCCTTGAGAATTTCTTTAATCAGCGAAAGCTGATCACCGTCGTCATATATGACGAAATTGGGATCGAGCCCGATTTTCTTGGCCTCCACCCGCAGAAGCTTGGCGCAGAAGGAATGGAAAGTTGAAACCCACACCGCGCTCCCTTTCCCGGGGCAAAGAAAGTCCACCCGTTTTCTCATCTCGCCGGCCGCTTTATTGGTAAAGGTGACGGCCAATATATTCCAGGGCGGGATACCGTGCGCCACCAAATTGGCAATGCGGTGAACAATCACCCGCGTTTTTCCGGAGCCGGCCCCCGCCAAAATCAAAAGGGGACCGTTTAAATGCATCACGGCCTCGCGCTGCGGCGGATTTAAATGTTGAAATACCTGGTCATTCATGGAAGATATTTTCAGACAATCCGCATGCGAACGGCGGTTTCAACGTGATTCGTATGCGGGAAAAAATCCATGGGCTGTACGTTGAGAATTCTATATTTTGACACCAGGGCCCGCAAATCACGGGCCAGGCTCTCGGGATTACAGGACACGTAATAAATGGAATCGGGCGCACCCGCCAGGAGAGCCTCCAGCGCTTTGGAATGAAGGCCCGCTCGCGGAGGATCCACAATCACCGTTTTTCTCCTTCCCGAATAAGCGTTCATTAAATCAGGAAGCAATTTCTCAACTGCGCCCAGGTGGAATTCGGCTTCGCGCACGCCGTTCCGAAGGGCATTTTCCATCGCGTCCGCCACCGCCGTCTCATTTGATTCGATCCCGACCAATTTGTTAAATCCCGGACAAAGATTCAGCCCAATGGGACCTGAGCCGCAATAAAGGTCCAAAAGAATTTCACCACCGGCCTCTTTTCCCAACCATCTCACCAATAGTTCGATCATCCCTTCCGCCGCCAGGGTGTTCGTCTGCATGAAAGATTCCGGCCCAACCCGTAAAATTGTCTTTCCCAACCGTTCCCGGATTATTCCTTCTCCCCAAAAGATCCTTTTTACCTCGCCCTGCGCGACGTCGGAAATCCCCGAATTGACCGTCCATAAGAAAGTTTTGATAGGAATGCCGGAGGAGCGGAGGGCTTCTGCTAGAAGATCGACTTGAGCGGCATCTGGGGCGGTGAAAAGATTAACCATGCGCTCGCCGGTTTTTTTCCCTTCCCGGATCACCAAATGCCTCAAAATTCCCCGGTTATTTTTCCGGACATACACTGAGTTTGGAGTGGCGGTGGCCCACTCGGCAACCAGCTTGAGGATCCTCTGGCTTTCTTCCGATTGAAGGAGGCAACCGGCGGTGGGGGTGACCAGGGCGAACCGCCCCCCCGGATGAAGCCCCAGATGAACCCTGTGAGTCCCGGAAACATCCTTGGATTTCAGAATTCGCAGATCGTTCTCGTCGCCGAAGGAAAATTCCATCTTATTTCGGTAAAAATAAATTTGGGGAGAGGAAATTATGGGTATGAAATTTTCGGCCGGTAAACCATTGAGATTTTCCCTGACGAAGGCCTCTTTCTTTTTGAGTTGTTCTGCGTAAGGTAGGTTTTGAGTCTGGCAGCCGCCGCAAATTCCAAAGTGAGGACAAATTTCTTGAGTCATTCCACCATTTTTCTCAAATATACGACGGCCTCCGAATTCTTGGGGTCGATTTGAAGGACTTTTTCGAAATGCGCCGCGGATTCCTTGAGCCGCCCCCGGACATAAAGAACCTTTCCCAAGTTGAGATGCCCCTCCAAAAATTGGGGGTCCACAGCCAAGGCCCTGTTCCAATAATCTATGGCCGCGGCGGAATTCCCCAGGGTGTAATAAATATTGGCGAGATTGTTATAGGCCCCCAGCCGACCCGGATCGATTTGGATTACCTTCTGATAGGAAGAGATGGCTTTGTTCGCCATCTCGCCATTTGTTTTCCCTTGAGGAGTTTTGATTTCCTTCGCGTAAGCAAAAGCCAGCCGTTCCATCACCAGCGGTTCCCGCGGATACCGGGCGGCCAGATCCTCGAGATCGGCCACTGTCTTGGCGGGGTCAAGGAGCCTCTCGTTAAAAAAGTCCTTTTGCTCGCTGACGGCCTTTTGGGCCAGATAGGGCCGGCGCAGAACGGGAAGAATTACAGCCCCAAGGAAAAAGATCCAGATTCCCGATCCAGCTATCCTGAAAAAATTGGGGATTCTTTGGGAAAGGCCGAAGGCCGGAACCGGCGCGGCTTGAATTTCTTCCGAAGCCAAGCTCAAACCCATCAGGATAAACAATGTCGAAAGCGAAATGGAAAAACGCATATCGACAGAGAAGAAATTCTGAACGAGCAGCCCTAAGACTCCCAGCGTCAGGAAAATACTTTCCTCTCCTTTCCAACGGGCTAAGGCCGGGCCGAATTGATATTTAAAAAAGAAAATGAATATGAGCAGAAAGGCAAGTAGTCCCAGAAGGCCGCCCTCAGCAAGGATTTGCACAAACTCATTGTGGGCGTAGTTGACGATGAATTCACCCTGGGGCCATTTCTTTTTCAAATCGTCGCTGGCATACTGGACGAAATTGGTATGGAAAGCTCCCAGCCCCACCCCGGCAACGGGATGGTCTTTCCACATTTTGAGGGTGTCCCTCCAAATCAGAAGGTGAGCCTGATCCCTCATCCAGACATTTTTGGTCTGGAAAATAAAAATCCCGCCCAGCACCAACACCAGGGGCCAAACCCAAATGGGAATCCTGCGAATTCCAAATTTCCACAAAATCCCCACCAGGAGCGCCGCCCCAAAGCCAATCCAGGCCGCCCTGGTCTGCGCAAACCATAGGGCCAGAACTTCCAACGCCAGAAAGAAAATGGCCAAAAATCGAAACTTGTCTTTTTTAAAAAGGGAAATGGCGGCCCAGGTGACGAAAATCGAAGTCAAAAGAAAGGCGGCGAAGAATATGGCATTCCCGCAATTCGCCATGGGCCGGGGCATTTGAGGAACTTGAATCGGGCCAATCCCCCCGCTAACCTGAAGAATACCGTACAGGGACAAAAGTCCGGCGGCCAGGGCCCAGGAGCCGTAAAATATCTTTTTCCAGAAACTCTTAAGCGGAAAAAGGGAAAAACTTAAAAAACTGGCCGCGGCCAGGCAAATTCGCCTTTCCTCCGCGTTGGCCAACGATTTTTCCGGAGAAATAAACCAGAGAATTGCCTGACTGAGAAACCAGATGGCAACCGCTAAATACACGTAAACCCTCGGCCGGTTCTCCCTGGCTTGAAAAAAACCGGGAGAAATCCCCTTTTCATCCCAGAGAATTCTCAAAACGGCGAAGCCCGCGAGAACAAAAATTCCATATTCCAGAACCTGAAGTTTAAGACGAATCAGCTTCTCATCAGGAAACAAGGGTACGAGGAAAACCAGTAGAGAAGCGAAAATCCCGAAAAGATGGTCCCAGGAGCTTATAGTGGAAGGAAGTTCAATTGGTTTTTTCACCATCAGACCCTATCTCCATTGATCACTTAATATTTAATTTTTTCCTGACCCAATCGGGGACGCGGACGGGTTTCCAATCTCTATTAATGAAGGGATGGCGGGTGGCCCCCGCCACGATCGTTTTCCTCGTCTCGGCGTTCGTCACCTGGTATTCGAAATTTATGCTGGCTGAACCCAATTTCTGGACCTTGGTGCGAATGGTGAGAAGATCGTCGTAATAGGCCGGTGAATGGTATTTCACATTGGCTTCAGTGCAGGGGAGGAAAACTTTGTCGTTGTTTTCCAAATCCCGGTATCTTAAACCCAATTTACGCATGAGTTCGGTCCGGCCTTTCTCAAAGAAGATGAGATAATTGGCGTAGTAAACAATCCCCATCCGGTCCGTGTCGGCGTAGGGAACACGGTATTCCATCTCATGAACGGGAAAATTTTCAGTCATAGCACCTCCCTAAGTGGAATAAACACGCACGCTCAGCTGGGACATTATATTGAATTGAACCGTTTTTTTAATTAAATCATGAAACCTTGGAAAAATAAATCCGTTATAATTTTCAAGCCGCGCCCAAAAAGCCGGCTTAAAAGTGGGGAGGTGTGGATATGAAATACATTGAGCTTATTGGAAGAATCATGTTTAGTTTTATTTTCCTTCTGTCGGTCCCAAATCATTTCCAGGCTGGGACGGTGGCCTATGCGGCCAACGGCGGAGTTCCCATGGCGAACATTCTCGTTCCGATCTCGGGGGTCATTGCCCTTTTGGGCAGTCTAAGCATCATTCTGGGTTGTAAGGCCAAATGGGGAGCCTGGCTCATTGTGCTTTTCCTGGTCCCGGTAACTTTGACCATGCACAAATTCTGGGGCCTCGCAGATCCCCAGATGATCATGATGCAAAAGATCAACTTCATGAAAAATCTTTCCATGCTGGGGGGAGCGTTGATTATCGCCAAGTTCGGTTCTGGACCCTTGAGCCTCAAACAATGATGAGGGAATGATCTTCCTTTGGGGTATTACTTCCAAAACGTTCGGGCCAAGGCCATCCAATCTTCGGTTACGGTTTTCAATTTGGCCGTGGCCTCGATCAAAGGCACGGGGACGACCTCATTGCCTCTGAGCGCCACCATCTTTCCCCAGTCCCCTGCCGCCACAAGATCCGCCGCTTTCGCTCCCACGCGAAGCCCGAGGATCCGATCAAACAGGGTCGGCGAGCCGCCGCGCTGAATGTGGCCGATGACAGCGGACCGGGTTTCTTTCCCGGTTTTCCTTTCGATGATTTCGGCCAGTTCAACTCCCACGCCCCGGTTCTTAAGTAACATATGCCCGAATTCATCTTTGGACTCCTTCCCCTCATCGTGGCTGGGAAGATGAATCCCTTCGGAAGCCACCACCAGGCCCGTCTCGCGGCGCGCGTAAACCCTCTTCAGGTGATCGCACATTTTATCCAGCTCGGGCTTTTCCTCAGGGATCAAAATCCAGTCCGCCGCGGAGGAGATCCCGGTGTAGAGCGCAACCCATCCCGCGTGGCGGCCCATCACTTCAAGAACCATGATGCGGGAATGGCTGCGGCCAGTGTCCTTCAATCTTTCCGCCGCATCCATGGCGACGGAAACGGAGGTGTCAAATCCGAAAGTAAAATCCGTGGCCGAAAGGTCGTTATCCATCGTCTTGGGAACTCCCACCACCGGCACTTTATGCTCGGTGTAAAGACGGGTGGCCACGCCCAAGGTATCTTCCCCTCCCATGGCGATGATGGCATCGATCTTAAACTTTTTCAGGTTATCCAAAACTTTTTGGACCGCGCCTTCCTTCTTAAAAGGATTGGTTCTTGAGGTTTTGAGAATGGTGCCGCCCAGTTTGACGATATCCTCCACCCCTTCCAGGGTCAGGGGCATCGTTTTCCCTTCGACCAGCCCCCTCCATCCGTCCATGAACCCAATACATTCAAATCCGTGATCGAAACCTCGCATCACCGCACCCGCAATAGCCGGGTTCAAACCGGGGCAATCACCGCCGCCGGTCAATAGTCCAATTCTCTTTATCATCAATTGAATTTCTCCTTATAAGAAATTACTCAGAACTTTTTTTGGCGCGCTTCTTTTTGGGACGGCCGAGAGGAGTTGGCACGCCCTCTTGCCACTGACCAATACTGCGAAATTTTTCAAAACGGTTTCTCAATAGCTTATCCAAGGGAATGGACTGGAGATTTTTAAGATTTTTAATAAGACCCTCTTTTAGAAAGCCGGCGGCCGCGGTGGGGTTGCGATGGGCCCCGCCGATGGGTTCGGGGATGATTTCATCGATGACGGAAAACTCCTTTAAATCCTGAGCCGTGAGTTTCAGGGCTTTCGCCGCCACTTCGGCTTTGCTGGCGTCATGAAATAAAATTGAAGCGCAACCCTCTGGAGAAATGACTGAATACCAACTATTTTCCATCATAAGGATGGAGTCTCCCACCCCGATCGCGAGGGCCCCTCCCGATCCTCCCTCCCCAATAACCGTCACAATAACGGGCACCTTCAGGGCCGACATTTCCCTTAAATTTCTGGCAATGGCTTCGGCTTGTCCTCTCTCTTCGGCGCCGATTCCCGGATAAGCCCCCGAGGTATCGATGAAGGTCAATATCGGCAATTTGAAACGCTCCGCCAGCTGCATCAAGCGAAGGGCCTTCCGATAACCTTCCGGGTGAGGCATGCCGAAATTCTGGGCCATGGCTTCCTGGAGCGTGCGGCCTTTGTTATGCCCAAGAATCATCACCGGGGTTTTTTCAAGGATCGCCGGGCCGCCGATGAGGGCCGCATCATCGCTGAAGAGCCGGTCGCCATGAAGCTCCATGAATTCGGAAAAAACGAGCGGGATATAGTCCCGGAAATAGGGCCGTTTGGGATGGCGGGCCAGCTGCACGCGCTGCCAGGGAGTCAGCTTGGAATAAATTTTTTGAATCATGTCGTCAATCCGCGCCTGGAGGTTTTTAATTTCCTCGGCGACGGTCTCGTCCCCCTCCTGACGCTTTCCTTCCAGCTCTTTCAGGCGGGACTCCATTTCAAAAACCGGCTTCTCAAACTCTAATAACATGTCGCCATTTTCCATAAATTTTTTTATTCGTCACCCCCGCGGAAGTCCGCCACGGCGGATCCGTCCTTTGGCGGACGGGGGTCCAGGTCTTAGGCCATCTTTTAAATGTAGTTTTAAAGTCTGGATTCCCGCTTTCGTCCCATCAAGACTTTGGGACGTCCCGTCCATAATAAATTTATTGAAGCGGGACGCGGGAATGACGATTCTCAAACCAAAACCTGAAATCAAAAGATTTTGCCTGGCGATAACAACCCTTTAAAACGAGCCCGTATATCCCAACCGGACAATTCGCTCTGTTTCGCGAGATGAAGTGCCGACGCCTTTGGGAATGTCTCTTCCGCAAAAATCAACGGTGAAGACCGGAGTGACATAATATCTAAGCCCGAAATTCAGCCGCCGCTTATTATAATCAGTCAAATAATGGTACTCGAGCAGAAAACCCAGGGTCTGAGCATAGGTATAAGTCAAGCTGGTGAAAGCCGTAGCTGAATCACCGTGATGAAAGTCATAAATATTCCCGCCCAAATTAAACATCAGGTTAGGCGCGAAAATTTCCTTGGTTCCGACAAGGTAAAGTCCCATTTCCCTTTGCTCGTACTTGTCGATTTGATCATTGTATACGTACCCCTGGCCGTCATACCCCAGGGCCAAGGCGGGGAGCATTTGCTTCCCGTCGAAAATCCGAAATTTCCCGTTGATGGTGGGCCGATTAAATTCAACTTTTCCCACCCCGATTGTATTTTCGGAATCCAAACCGAATCCGATATTAAAACGGGGGAAAACTCCGAAAGCGGTTTTGGCTTGAAGATCGCCCGCCTTTCCGAAACGGAAATTAACGTTATAGCCGTAATGATCAACCAAATCAGCGGTCGGAGTATCGATTACGTCAATCGCCCGCGGCTGCCAGGTACTTTCCTTCGCCCAAATATTCCCTATGAACAAAAAAATCCCGATTCCAAACGCCAACTTCCTTTCCCAATTGTGTTTGATAATTTCCCCCTAAATAAAAACCCCTGTTGACCGTGGATCTTACCTGATTCCAAAACAATGAAGCAAGCGAATATTAAAGTTAAAATAGTTGATTATTAATAGTTTTAGAAAACAAATGGGGCTATTTTTTCCCCGCAATAAGTTGCTTGGCGACCTCAATTAGCTCCGGGATTTCGAATGGCTTGGAAAGGAAGGCGGTGGCTCCCGATCCCTTGACGGCCGCCAAATCCTGGGAAAAGTCCCGCGAAGTAAGCAAAAGAATAGGCGGGGCTTGTGGATCCGTGCTGATTTCTCCCGCGACATGATAACCGTCCAAATACGGCATCATGACATCCAGGATTATCAAGTCGAACTTTTCTCCCTTGGCGATATCCAGCGCCATTTGTCCGTTTTTGGCCGTGGTAACATCGAAGCCGGCGGAGGACAAACTAAATTTCAATAGTTCAAGAAGTTCCGGTTCATCATCGACTGCTAAAACTTTGGGCACACTCTCCTCCAACTTGAAGCGAAAAATTAATGGGAATCAAATATACAAGAAAAAATTATTTTGTGAAACTTTTCCCCAACGACCAGGAACCTGGTCCCAGGATTTTTTCCAGTTCCTCCATGAAATCGTCCGACGGCTTGACGCCGGTCCTTGTTTCCAGCATCACCTCGCCGTTCTTATCAGACTGAAACCGGAAATTGACCCGGCAAGCGCCCGGAAATTTTCCAAAAAGCTGCTTCAACTCCCGGAAGAGGACTTCCTCCGCGTCGGGGGATTTTAACGATACCGTCAACTGCCTGATGAACCTCTCCCGAGCTGCGGCGAAGGTGATGATCTCCTCCGCCAAAAATCCCCTGCCCACCACTTGTTCGTCAAATTCCTGGGCCTCCACCCGGCCTTTCACCACCACAATAGCTCCGGTGGAAAGAATGGAATTGATATCGGGCGTCAATAATTTTGGAAACACGGTCACCTCAAGCTCCCCTTCCAAATCTTCCAAAATAAACCGGGCCATCAAATTCCCTCTTTTGGTGGTGAGTCGCCGGACGGAAAGGATTTGCCCGGCCACCCTGACAATCCCGGAATCGGGAAGATTCCCGAGGGTATGAGTGGTCATCACCTTAAATTCGGATTTATATCTCGCCAAAGGATGCCCTGAAAGGTAAAGCCCCAAAACCTCTTTCTCGGCCGCCAGCAGAGTTTTTTCGTTCCACTCCCCTTTGGGGTCAATATTGGTTTTCGGGAGCCGGACCATTTCTTTCACTTCGCTTTCACCAAAGAGGGATTGCTTGGCGAAATCGTTGTTCTCCCTGATTCTGGCGCCCAAATCCAAGGCGGTTTCAACTCTCGCAATATAGGCCGGCCTTAATGTATTCGCCGGAATATTTTCCAGCGTATCAAAAGCGCCCGCTTTGACGAGGGATTCCACCACTTTCCGGTTCACCAATCTCGTGTCGACCCGGGCGCAGAAATCTTCCAGGGATTTGAAGCGGCCCCCGGTCTTTCTATTTTCCAAAATGGATTCAACGGCGCTAATCCCCACGTTTTTCACGGCGGATAACCCGAAGCGAATCTCCGGCTCCGGCGTTTTGACGGGGCTTTCCACCGTAAAGGTGAGCGAAGATTTCTGAATATCGGGAGGCAAAACTTTAATTTTCATATCTCCGCAATCGCCGAGATAGCCCACCAACTTCGATTCCCCCTCCTTGGAAGCGAGGGTCGATTTCCCGATTTCACTCGTGCACAGAGCCGCCATGAATTCAACCGGGTAATTCGCCTTTATAAAGGCGGTTTGATAGGAAATTAGCCCATAGGCCGAGGCATGGCTTTTGTTAAAACCATAGCCGCCGAAATGAGCCATCAAGTCGAAAATTTTATTGGCTAATTTCGAGGCAATGCCTTTCTTTTCCGCTCCGGCCAAAAATTTTCCCCGATGTTTTTCCAGTTCCTCCATTATTTTTTTACCCATGGCTTTGCGCAAACCGTCCGCCTCGCCGGGAGTGAAGTCAGCGAGCGCCCGGGCGATCCGCATAACCTGCTCCTGATAAACGATTATTCCGTAGGTTTCTTCCAGGATGGGCTTCATTAATTCGTGGTCGTATTTAATTGTGGAAGGATCATTTTTCCGTCCGACAAAGTCATCCAGCATTCCCGATCCCATGGGGCCGGGGCGATAGAGGGAAATTAAGGCCGTGATATCCGATAAGGTGTGGGGTTTGAGTTTCCGGAGCAAATCCCTCATTCCCGCGGATTCAAGCTGGAACACACCCGATGTGTCGGCCCTGACCAAAAGTCCATAGGTTTTTTTATCCTCAAGGGAAATTTCTTCAATTTCAAAGGTTGGATCGTGGCGCTCCCGGATCAAATGAACGGCGTCTCGAATGACCGTCAAGGTCCGTAATCCCAGAAAATCGACCTTGAGCATCCCCAGCTTCCCCAAAACATCCCCGTCATATTGCGTGATGACGACGTCTTTATTGCTCTTGGCCAGGGGAACAAAATCGGTGATATCCCCGGCCGCGATGAGGGTCCCCGCCGCATGAACTCCGGTATGGCGCTTGAGTCCCTCCAGTTTCCGGGCCAGATCCAGGAGTTTGGTGACTTCGGAGTCGGCTTTGTATAGCTGCCTCAGTTCCGGAACGCTGCGCATGGCGGAATCAATGGTGACTCCCAATTCCCGCGGGATGAAGCCGGCGATCCGATCGACTTCGGGAAGCGGCATCTCCAGGACCCGTCCCACGTCCCGCACCACTCCCCGCGCGAGCATTGAACCGAAAGTGATGATTTGCGCCACACAGTTTTCACCGTACTTTTGGCGCACGTACTGAATGACCTGGTCGCGGCCTTCATCGGAAAAATCGATGTCCAGATCCGGCATGCTCCGCCGATCGGGATTCAGAAACCGTTCAAAGAGGAGACCGTTTTCGATGGGATCGATGCTCGTAATTTCAAGGGAATACGCCACCAGGCTTCCCGCCCCGCTACCCCGGCCCGGCCCGACCGGGATCCCCTGGTTCCGGGCGAATCGAATGAAGTCCCAAACAATTAAAAAGTAAGGAGCAAATCCCATTTCCTGAATAACCCCCAACTCCAATTCCAGGCGCTCCTTGAACGCGCCGGAAACCCCGCCTTTTCGTTTTTTCAAACCTTCAAGGCAAAGTTTTCGCAAATAGGAGTCGGAAGTCTCGCCGGAAGGCACGGGGAACCGGGGCAGATGCAGTTGGTCGAAGTCGATTTTAAATTCGCATTTCTCGGCGATTTCGACAGTCGAGCGAACGGCCTCGGGAACCCAGGAAAATAGACGGCTCATTTCCTCCGCCGACTTGTAATAAAATTCGCTGGTCGCGAATTTGAGGCGTTTCTCTTCGGATATTTTTTTCCCGGTGCCGATGCAAAGGAGCACGTCGTGAGCAAGATTATCCTCCTTTTTAAAATAATGACAATCATTCGTGGCCACCACCGGAACGCCGACTTTTTTGGCCAACTCAACCAGAATAGGATTGATCCTCTTCTGATCTTCCAACCCGTGGTCCATGAGCTCGACGTAGAAGTTTCCTCGGCCAAATATCTCGGTGTATTTACCCAACAATTCTTCCGCCTGATCGTTTAAGCCGTTCCGGAGCGCGGTCGGTATTTCGCCGCGAAGGCAACCGGTAAACCCCATCAAACCGTCGGCGTGTTTCGCCAAAATATCCTTATCGATCCGGGGCCGATAATGAAAACCTTCCAGATAAGCCATCGACGAGAGCTTGATGAGGTTCTGGTAACCGGTTTTATTTTTGGATATCAGAGTGATGTGGGTGGAGGCATCGCCCATTTTTTGGTCCTTATCAAACCTCGACCCGCCGGCGATATAACCTTCCATTCCGATAATGGGCTTGACGCCCACCCCCCGGCAGGCCTGATAAAATTCGATGGCCCCGAACATATTCCCGTGATCGGTGAGCCCCATGGCTTTAAACCCCGAGTTGGCCATGGCCGCAATGAAATCGGACGGTTTCCCCTTATTGTCGGTAAAGGTCACCGCGCCATCGAGGAGGCTGAACTCCGAATGGCAGTGAAGATGGACGAATTCCGGTTTGGTAGGGGCCATAAATTTAAAAGTGCACCTTATTGAGGGCCGTCATCGATTTGTCGTAGCCGAGGGAGAAAAGATCGATGAGGCCTTTTTGCATAAGTTGATAAATCTCTGCGCGCTTGGCGAGCTCTTCCTTGGAAAATTTTTTCAAGACAAATTCAGCCGGGTCCTGACCAACGGGAACAGGTCCGATTCCAACCCTGAGCCGCCCAAATTCCTCGGTCCCAAGCGCCTCGATAACCGATTTTAAACCGTTGTGCCCTCCGGCCGACCCTGAAGACCGGAGCCGCAAAGATCCGAATGGAATCATGAAATCATCCGCAACCACGATCATGTTTTCCGGCAACAAAGATTCGTATTTCAAAATCTCTGCCAAAGGTCCGCCGGATTGGTTCATGAAGCAATTCAAGAATACGCATAAAACTGGTTCTTCGAGCGGCACGCCAAAAAAATCAGGCAGGCGGAATCCTTCCGCCTGCCTGATTTTCTTAAATTTTGAATTCGACTCCGCCGCTAAAAACTGGAGAAACTGCCGGCCCACATTATGACGGGTGTCCCTGTATTGATCGAGGGGATTACCCAAACCGACGATAAGACGGGGCTGCGACTGGGTCCCCAAAGGTTTTCTCCTTTTATTTTTTCTCTTCTTTGGCCGGCTTGGCCGCCCCTGTGGGCTTGCTCGCCCCGCCGGGCTTGCCCGCCCCGGCGGGCTGGCCGGCCGCGGGAGCCTCGGCTCCTTCCTCTTCCTTCTTGCCCTTGGCGATGACTTCCGGTTCCGCGCCGGGGGCCGCAGCCACGCCTTCGGCCGGAGTAATCGGGGCCGCCACGGGAACTTCCTCAACTCTCGGAATGACGATATTTACGACCGTATGGTCGCCTGCCGTCAGAACTTCCACACCTTCAGGCAGGACTAGTTCGCTCACTTTAACTCCCTGGTGGGTTTCCAGGTTCGTGACATCCACCTCTATGAAGGCCGGAATATTTTCCGGCAAACAGCGGATATGCAGTTCTCTCAGGATATGTTCCAGAATACCCCCCTGTTCTTTCACCCCTTTGGCTTCCCCCTTGGTATGGATGGCGACGTTCAATTCAATTTTTTCTTTTTCGCTAATCCGCTGAAAATCGATGTGTATGGGCAGGCGCGTAAAAATATCCCGCTGAATTTCCTTAATGATGGCGAGAGTGCCTTTGCCGCCCAGGCTCAAATTGAACAGGGCGTTGGTGCCGGCCTCCGAATGAATGGCTTTGTTCAATAGCTTGGCGTCGATGACAATGGCCATTGGATCTCCGTGGCCGTACATGACAGCCGGGACCCAGCCGTCCTTCCTCAACCTATTGTTGTTCAGTTTCTCTTGGGAAACCAAATCTTTGGTTTTAATCTCTAATTGAACCTTCTGCACTCGAGTGGCCTCCTAAATGAATAATTCACTCACCGTCTTTTCCTGGTGAATCCGTTTAATGGCTTCGCTTAGAAGCGGGGCGACGGTCAAAATTTTAATTTTCGGGGACTTTTTCCCCTGCTGGGATATCGAATCGGTAATAACCAATTCTTTGAGCGGGGCCTTCTCTATCCGCTCCAGGGCCGGACCCGCCAACACGCCGTGCGCGCAAGCCGCGTAAACTTCCACGGCGCCATGGCTTTTAAGCGCCGAACAACCTTTGGCCAGAGTCCCCGCGGTGTCCACCAAATCATCGATGATGAGGGCGGTTTTCCCCCGGACATCTCCCACCACATGAAACATGTCGGCTTCCGTCGGCGAGGTGCGCCTTTTGTCGATAATGGCCAAATCGGAATTCAGCCTTTTCGCAAAAGCCCGGGCCCTTTCCACGCCGCCCGCGTCAGGAGAAACAACCACCAGATTCTTAAATTTTTTGGTCCTGAAGTAATTGACCAGAACCGGGTTCGCATATAAATGATCCACCGGGATGTCGAAAAACCCCTGAATTTGGGCGGCGTGCAAATCCATTGTCAAAACCCTGTTCGCGCCGGCCTCCGTAATCAAATTTGAAACAAGTTTCGATGAAATCGGGACGCGCGGCTGAGCCTTTCTGTCCTGGCGGCCATACCCGAAATAAGGAATGACCGCGGTGATCCGGGTGGCGCTCGCCCGCCTCAAGGCATCCGTCAAAAGCAACAGCTCCATCAGGTTGTCGTTGGCCGGACAAGAGGTGGGCTGGATGATAAAGCAATCGGTTCCGCGCACGTTCTCCAGGATCTTGATTTCAATTTCTCCGTCGGGAAACCTCCCCACATAGGCCTTCCCCAGAGGAACCTTCAAATGCTTGCACACCGCGTGGGCCAATGGCAGGTTGGCGTTGCCGCTAAAAATTCTTAGTTCTTTCACCCCTCAATCCCCTCCCCAAAAAAATATTTGCTATACCCCTATTTTTTTCCCGCTTCTCTCCGAAACTTCTTCACCCAATTTCTTTTATCGATCCGCGGCGACCTTTCCAAGGCGAGCGCCCACGGAGGAACGTTCTCACTTAAACTCGATCCCGCCCCCACAATGGCATGGGAACCCACCCTGATTGGCGCAATCAAATTCACGTTTGAACCGATGAACGCGTTATCTTGAATGATGGTGGGGTGCTTGCGGATACCGTCGTAGTTACAGGTAATCGTTCCGGCGCCGATGTTAACATTTTTTCCGATTTTTGCGTCACCCAAATAGCTCAAATGATTGGCTTTGCTGCCTTCGCCTAATTTCGCGTTCTTTAATTCGGAAAAGTTTCCCAGATGCACCTTCGGCCCCAAAATGCAGCCCGGCCTGATTCGGGAAAAGGGCCCGATCTTGGACCGGCTTTTAATGACCGAGGATTCCGCGAAACTGGCTTGTAATATGACGTCATTTTCTATTTGGCAGTCTTTTACGAAGGCCCATGGTCCGATCCGGCACCGGGAACCAATTTTCGTATTGCCGAGAAGAAAAGTCTGGGGCCAAATGACGGTGTCCGGGCCAACCGACACCGTCTCATCAACATAAGTGGTTGGGGGATCCAAAATCGTGATTCCCCCGGCCATTAGTTCCCTTAATTTTCGCTCCCGGAGCAGTCCTTCCGCCTTTGACAAATCGGCGCGATTATTAATTCCCGAAGCCTCGTTCGCTTCGGTGCATGGGGATGCGCCCACTCTTCCGCCATCATTGCGAATGAGCTCAAGGGCATCCGTCAAATAGAATTCCTTTTTCGCGTTGTTATTTTTTACCCGGCCGATGACATCAAGTAGCGCTTTGGCGCTGAAGCAGTAAGTTCCGGTGTTCGTCTCCTTAAGGGATTTTTCCTCGGGGCTCGCGTCCAGCTCTTCCACAATTTTTTCCACCCCGCCGTCAAACGACCGCACAATTCGGCCATACCCGAACGGGTTTTCCACCTCGGCGGTGAGAACCGTCACCTCGTTTTCTGATTTAACGTGGCTGGCGATCAGTTCTTTCAAACTGTCTGCCTTTAACAGGGGCATGTCCCCGCAGGTTACTAGGACTACCCCCCTTTGTTTCTTCAGCCAGGACCGGGCAATCCTAACCGCGCCGGCTGAACCATCCAAAACCTTCTGGACCGCAAATTTCGTCCTGGGGTAATTGGCGGCAACATATTCCCTGACCTTTTCCGCTTTATTTCCAACGACGACGCAAACGCTCCGGGGTTTGAGTTCGGCGACGGTTTTTAGAGCCCGGCCCAGCATTTCAACCCCGCCAACGGGATGAAGGACTTTGGGAATTGAGGATTTCATCCGGACGCCTTTTCCGGCGGCGAGAATCAGGACAGCAACAGGGGAATTCATAATCAGTTTAAAGAAACGTCAGTGGGTTTGGATTCACGAATCAAATCCTGAAGCATGTGGCTCAAATCATTGAGGGAAACGCGGAAATAATTTCTTTTTTCTTCGGGGATATAACCCTGGCGCGCCGCAATTTCAATCCAGCCGGAGCAATCCTGAATGGCATTCCACGCCGCCCAAAAGTAATTCTTTCTTTCGTCGCTTCTTTCCTGGGTGTTGGCCTCGGCGATTTCAGCCGGAATCGCTCCGGCCGCTTTCTTTAATAGGTTGGCCAGAAAATAGGTGTTGCGGGGCAAATCCTTGGCCACTTTTTCAAGGGACTGATTTATGCCCAGCGCCTTATTGTAAAGCTCGATGTTATTCAATTCGAACATGATCGTTTTTCGGGGTATTTCCGGCAGAGTCTGATTTATACCAAATATCCGGCCTGGCGAGGGATTCAATTTAAAAAGGATTGAATCGGGGGCTCCACTTTCGTATATTTGGCTTAATGCAGTACATTTATGACGATGCTTGTCCTTTGAATTACTGCCTCTAAGCAAACCTTTTTGCGACAAACCTTAAGGAGAAAACGATTATGCCTATTGATATAGAAAAACTGTTAGGTCCGGATGCGAAAAACCTTCTTGACCATAAATGCAAAACGATTCCCAAGGAATCCCTCCACCTTCCAGGCCCGGATTATGTCGACCGCATATACTCTTTGTCGGACCGTCCCACCCCCGTTCTGAAAAGTTTACAGGCCCTCCTGGATCACGGACGATTGAGCGGAACGGGATATCTTTCCATTCTGCCCGTGGACCAGGGAATTGAACATTCCGCCGGAGCCTCATTCGCGCCCAATCCCATGTATTTTGACCCAGAAAATATCGTGAAGCTGGCGATCGAAGGCGGGGCCAACGCCGTTGCCTCTACTTTGGGGGTCTTGGGCGCCACCGCCCGGAAATACGCCCACAAGATTCCTTTCATATTGAAGATTAATCACAATGAATTCCTGTCTTACCCCAACACCTACGACCAAACGCTTTTCGCCAGCGTCAAACAGGCGTATGACATGGGAGCCGTGGCGGTTGGCGCCACCGTTTACTTCGGCTCGGCCGAATCCCGCCGGCAAATTTGGGAGGTGAGCCAGGCGTTTCAGCACGCCCATGAACTCGGGATGGCCACCATTCTCTGGTGCTACCTCCGCAACTCCGCCTTTAAGACCAAGGAAAAAGACTACCACGTCTCGGCCGATCTCACCGGACAAGCCAATCATCTCGGCGTCACCATTGAAGCCGACATCATCAAACAAAAGCTGCCGGAAAATAACGGCGGCTACCTCGCCTTGAACTTCGGGAAAACCCATAAAAAAGTCTACGAAGAGCTCACCACCGATAATCCCATTGATCTCACCCGTTACCAGGTGGCGAACTGCTACATGGGCCGGGCCGGTTTGATTAATTCAGGGGGCGCCTCATCCGGGGCCAGCGATCTGGCGGAAGCGGTCAAAACCGCGGTCATCAACAAGCGCGCCGGAGGAATGGGCCTTATCTCCGGAAGGAAAGCTTTTCAACGGCCGATGAAGGATGGTGTGGAAATATTGCGCGCCATTCAGGACGTCTATCTTTCCAAGGAAGTCACAATCGCCTAAAAATATTCTTTATCTTTATTGGCCAAATGGGGCGACGTTCGCCGCGGCGAACGTCGCCCCTTTTCATTGGGCAGAAATTTCAGGAGTGGAATGGAAAATATAACGCCAGGCAAACCGAATCAGAAAAACCCAAGTCAATAACCCCAAAAGCGAAGGGGGCATTGGGAAAATTGTTGTAAATTGAGAATGAAAAGGTATTTTCCCCAACCAAAATACATAGTAGATGGAAAAGGTGAAAACCCCTGCTAAAACCGAGTAGATTGTCGCCCACTTCAAGTTCACAGCAAACATCAGCGGGCAAACAATGGCCAAATATTGAACCCCAAAACCCGGTGTTAAAATAAGAAAAATTGCCAGGCAAAGGGCTCCCAATTCATAAATATCTTGCCTTCCCTGTATTTTATGCAGCAAACTTAACAACACCACCGAACCCAAGATCAGGTAGCGTCCCGACGGAATGTAAATATTCCCAATCTGGGTGACCAGATTTTTTAAAGCAGGAATTTTCAAGCCTCGGAAAAGAAACCAAAAAATACCCCAATTATCAACTTGCGAATTATAAGCCACGGCGTTTTTATAAAAATTTCCACCGCAACACACCACGATCGGCAAAAGGGGAAGCAATCCAACCACCATGCCGGAACAAAATCTAATCATCTCTCGCCACGATCGAGTGCAAAAAAGGAAGGCGGGAATAATTACAATAGGAATCAATTTCACATTGAGTGCCATGGCTAAAATTAATCCAGCTGAAAACTGAAATTCTTTATGGAAAAGATATGCCGCCAGAAGGCAAAGGAATGCGCAGAGACTATCCGTATTTCCGTGATAGGAACTAATTAATATCGAATCAAAACTTAACCCAAAAGCAGCAACTGCCAAAACGCCTATTTCGGATCCTCGTCGTTCATTCCATATTTTCCAAAGCAGGAAAGCTGTCAGTATGTCGCTCAAAATCATGGGAAATTTAAAGCAATAGGAAAATGGGATTCTGAAAGCTTGGGAAGAATTAAGTGCGACTTTGCCCAAATATCCGATGAGAGGGGGATAATTGAAAGTTGGGACGTTGTCGTACATATAAAGGACCCCATACTTGTCAATTAAGGTTGAAAATGATCGCCAGGTGAGAATATCGTTGGTTCCAGAAGAAAGGAGGGCCACCCCTATCCGCAAGGCCAGTCCGACAACTCCGAGTCCCAAAAAACCATATTCACTTCGGGACAAACCCCATTTTTTTGTCAAATTTTCCGCCCTCAAATTATTTTATCCGGGGCCATCGGCCCCCGGCCAATAATTAAATCCGGCCAATAACAACCCGGTTTTGGTCCGGGTTCAAATTAAATGAATAATCAGGCGATGTAAAGGGGAAATACCATGAGGTGAGATTGCAGATCAATAATTGGCAAATTAATAAGGGAAATGGCCGTCTTTTTTCATCCGGCGCTTGTGCTTTTCCTGCAGCCTGTCGAATTTGGCCTGTTGTTCTGGAGAAAGCAGCTTTTTTATTTCTTCCGCGGCCGAGGCGCGAATGGCGTCAAATTTCGGCCTGAACTCGGCGAGAAGTTTTTCGGTTTTTTCACGGCTGGATTTCAGAATCCCCCGGATTTCCTCTTTTTGGGTTGGACTTAAAGCAAGCTCTGAACTGAACCGCCTAAGAAAACGTTCTTCCTGGTTTCCCGCCGGCATTCGTTTATAAAAATGCCAGGGTGAGAAATATCGCCCTAGCACCCCCCCCACCAGAAGACCCGCCAGAAACGGAATGACCACATATTTCATTGAGAATTTCATTGTTCCCCCACGGCATACCCCAGAATTTGGCTTTCATTGGGACCCTCGGATGTGAGGAGCCAGGCTGAAGGTATGTTGTCTGAATTATTGTGTAAAAGTAGCGCTTCCATTGATTCTTGCGGTTCCCGTGCCGGATAGGACATCATTAAAACGAACGCGGCGAAAGCAGCCCCGACAATTGCCGGATAAAGCCACCGCCACTTAAATAACTTCGGGGATTCAAGGCCCCTTATCCGATTCATCACTCTTTGAACGAACTCTTCCGATGAAGGAGGCGTGGCCTCAAAAAAAATCCCGGCCGTCCTCTTCCAATCCGAATACTCAGTCCGGCACTCCGCGCACTCCCGCAAGTGGTTGGCGACCTCCTCCCGCTCAGCGCCGGTTAACTCGTTATCCCATAAGGTGAAAATTTTTTCTTTGCAATCATTATGATCCATAGGATTTTTCCCTCATTGAATTAGACGATTTCCGAGCCCATAATGTGTCGGGCTTTCTCTTTTAATTCTTGCCGGGCCCGTTTAAGGCGCGCCTTCACCGCGTCTAGGGAACATCCCAGGAAAGAGGCCATCTCCGCATAGGTCAGACCGCTCATTTCTCGCAGGACTAATATTTCTCTTTGTTCGGGCCGGAGAGAGGCGAGGATTTCTTCAAGCTCCATCCGGTCCGCGCCTGGCGAAGCCTGACCGGATTTGCCGACAAAGAGGTCCGTGGCTCTATCTCCTTGAATATCCAGAAGTTCTTCCAAGGACTCCGTCCTATGGCGGGCTTTCTGACGGAAGATATCCATGCAGCGATTGTAGGCAATCCGGTAAAGCCAGGTCGAAAAGGAAGATTGGCCGCGGAATTCCGCCAGGGATTGGTAGGCCTTTACAAATACATCCTGGGCGACATCCTCGGCCTCAACCGAATTGGAGAGAAGGATCGAGCATATTTGCCGGATCCTTCCCTCATGCGCGCGCACCAAGGAAGCGAAGGCTTCTTTGTCCCCGGAAATAACGGCCTTGATAATTTTAAAATCATCACTAGCCGTCATTTTGTCCGCGGAGCGAGCTTAATATTCCGAATCTTTTGCACCTTTCTTGTGAGACCAGCTTTTCTTGATCTTGTCTTTCCTCTCCGACACCATCTTCTCGTATTTGGCCTTTTGCTGATCGTTCAGAACCGAGGTGATCTGCTTGTCGGTGTCGGCTCGAATGGCCTTTTTTTTCTCGCCGGTTTCTTTGCGCACATCAGCCATCTTGTCTCTTTGAGCCTCCAAGGCGGCTTTAACGGCCGTTTGCTGATCGGCGGAAAGCCCTAAGTTTTTCGTGAGAGCCTCCATCCGTTTTTCGATCCTCTTTTCCGCCTTCTGTTTCATTTCAGGCGAGCTTGGGCCGGCCGTTTCCTCGGCCCTTAGCGGGATTGAAACCTGGGCGGCCACCAGCAGGAATGCTGCGAATAGAAAACACTTTTTCATACGTCCTCCTTTTTCCATTTCATCCCTTTGGAACGCCAAAGAGAGAAGCCTCTCCTATCAGGAAGCAGCTTCAATATGAAAGACGCGGAATAACCGCAAAAAGTGTCAAGTTAACTGCGGATAGTCGACACAAAACAAATAGAATGTAACGAAATTCCGCAAAATAAACGCCCTGTTGATCCCTTTTTTCGCCCAAACAGCCGTTTTAGACTATGGGATGACTCCAATTTCGGGACCTGCAAGGTAGCAAAAGGAAGGATTGTAACAACTGCTACAAATTACGCAGAGGCTGTTACAAATAGCCAAAGGCGTTACTTTCCACCTCCCGAGCCCAGGCCGCCAACCATTCAACGTCTCCTAAAACTTGCCTTTCAGCTTAAGGAGCGGCTGGACAAATCCCCCAGCCTTACCCGCTTTGCGCTCGCCAAAGAACAAGGGATAAACCACTCATTCTTATCGCGGATATTAAATCTTCTCAATCTGGCGCCAGAGATCCAAAAATACATTTTTCTGATGCCACCATCGAACCGTCAAACCCCGATTAGCGAAAAACGATTGAAACACTTAGCAAGGATGTCCGATCACCAAAAACAAATTTTGGAATTTAATCGTCTTAAAGAGATCCCGAGTAAAGCTCTTCTTCCTTCGCCGCGAGTAACTGATTTGAATTTGTTCCTAAACATTAATCTTACCAGATTTCCTGCAGATATTGATTATAACGGCCCCCCAACAGTTGGAGAGTTGAATTGAATTACTCTCTCCCCAGCACAACTCACCGCGTAAAAATTACGCAATGATTGGCGGTCATTGCCGTCCTATCTTTCGAATGAGCTCGATTGTTCACTTGATGCCTCCCTGCACAGAAGGTAACGGTCAATGGCAGGCCATACTGGTCTGACTTCATTAAGGGAGGAATAACGTGGCAAAGAAATCAAAGAAAAAAGGTGATGGCACAAAACCGGAAACCAAGGCGTTGGTATCGAATGATTCGAACTCATCACCTGTTGCAGAGGGTGATCGCGTTGCACACGCAGAAAAAGAAAAACCGATCATTCGGGCGATCCGCGTGACCGCGGAAGTTCTTGATGCGGCGAAGGCCTACAAGAAAGCCAAAGGGGTGAGCTTCTATACCCTCGGTATGGAAGCAATTTCAGATCGGTTGGTGAAGGAAGGGTTCCTTAAAAGGGGGGCCGAGTAGAAGATCCGCATACGAACATGTCTCGTCGTAATACGGTCATTGTCGAATTCTCGATCCGAGTTTTTGCCGACGGACGAGTTGATTGGGACGGCGCAGATGAATTCCTATGGTGGATCTTACACAGGAGAACGCCCAGAGGTTTTATTGCGGATGCTGGCAAGATCGCGCGATTTGGAATTCGCTGCGCCGTCCCTCATAGATGTGGGCTCACCAGCAAGCCTAGAAAGACTTTAAAAATTCGGTAAAGGGAAGTGGGCAACGTAGGCGGAGATTTTCAGATTAGCTAAGGATTTAGCAGATGATGAGCACGTACTAAGTGACGTCTTATTTGAGTGTGGTGCTTTAGATTGCTCGAAACATGCGCAATGACAGCAAGATTAAGACCAACAAACAGGCCCACCCGCTGTTCGCATATCCCCAACTCTGGTTATAAGGCCATATCGGTAAGAGAGCAACAATATAAACAAAGCATAAAATGATTATTCCCCTCACCAGGGAGTGAGACAGATCGAAGAGCCATTAGGTTACACCTTATCTTTTTCTCGCATCCCCCATCAAATGACTTGATTGTTCCGCGAACCCGCTCAACGGTCCCAGTCCTAACTGGCCACATTTAGCCGAATCACAGGAGGTGGGACCCATGGGACATAAATGCTCGATTCGCCAATCATTCCGCAACTGGTGGGCAAAAAATTATCACGACTTACTCGATTCGGTTGTGATGTTTTATCTGGGCGTCACTCTGCTTCTGATTGCCTGCGCCATCCTCGAATCTTTTAAGGGATGAACGGCCCACAAGGCTTTGACGTCTTCCGGGTCAACCCCGCGGGGGCAACGGGCGGGGCTGCTAAGGCGTTCGAGGACGAATCCAGAATCATTGTTCAAAATCTTTTTGACACTTTCGTGACAAATAATTCCCGTCTCTTTTCCCACTTCCAATAAACGCGCAGCCAAGTTCACGGCATACCCCAGATAATCCGTTTGTCTAGAGCCCTCTTGATCTTGATGCGAGGCAACTATCTTCCAAACATGGCCAACGACAATTCTCACACGAAACGTTCCGGGCTGCGGGAAAATTGCCTTCTCAATCTGATGAATTTCCGAGTCCAGCTTTAACGCATGTTCAAGGAAAGATTGGACTTCTCTTTTCGCGCCGAATTTTTTGACCTCACGAACTGCCATGAATCCATCGCCCAATAACTTCACGAAATATCCGTTGCCGTTCCTAAATCGGATGAACGTCCGATACAGCCGCACCATAAAAGATCTAAATTCTTCCGGTGAGTTGCTGCCCCTCCGCGTCCAATTACCAAAGGCCGTGATGTCTCCAAAAGCCACAACCGCCCTTACCCGGCTCGCTCTGATCCTCGGCCTGCCTTGCAAAAATCCAAGTTCGAGTGGTTTACGTTCTCTCATCACATTTCTCCCCAAAATAAAAAAGGCGCCGATGGCTCCTCTATCAGAGGAAACAACGACGCCTTGATTCCGCTCAACAGCGATGAATTATCTTACATTTTGACAGGGATACTCGTCACTTCACTCTTTTACCCTCACTATGCCTTGGCATTTTTGAAAGCGGCTTTCCCTGCATACCGCGCACCGGTTCCCAGTTCCACCTCAATGCGAATAAGCTGGTTGAATTTCGCCACGCGTTCGCTGCGGCAGCCCGAACCTGTTTTGATTTTCCCTGCTCCGGTCGCCACGGCAAGGTCGGCAATTGTCGTATCTTCCGTCTCGCCGGATCGATGTGAAATGAAGCAGCCGTAATTATTTTTCTTGGCAAGTTCAATGGTATCCAGCGTCTCGGTCACGGATCCGATCTGATTGAGCTTGATAAGGATGGAATTGGCGACTCCTTGTTTGATGCCGTCGGCTAGGATTTTAGGATTGGTGCAGAAATTATCGTCGCCCACCAATTCGATTTTTTCTCCGAGCTCTTTGGTTAAACTTTTCCATCCACCGCTGTCGTTCTCTGCCATCCCATCTTCCAGGCTCACAATGGGATACTGGTTCACCCATGATGCCCAAAGCTGGATCATTTCATCCGACGACTTCTTCGACTTATCTGATTTGAAGAAAAGGTATTTCCCGTCATCCCACATCTCGCTTGAGGCGGGGTCCAAACAGATGGAAATATCCGCGCCTGGTTTATAGCCCGCTTTGGAAATCGCCTCCAAGATTACTTCAACCGCTTCAACATTTGACTTCAGGTTTGGCGCGAAGCCGCCTTCGTCGCCGACGCCGGTGCTGTAACCTTTCTTATTGAGAATGGACTTGAGGGCATGGAAAGTTTCCATCCCCATGCGAATCGCTTCCACAAAACTGGGCGCATTGTGAGGCGCAATCATAAATTCCTGAAAGTCCACGTTGTTATCGGCGTGCTTGCCGCCGTTAATGACGTTCATGCAGGGAACTGGGAGGAGATTGGCTTTTGATCCGCCCAAATGTTTATAGAGAGGAATTTTTAACGAAGTCGCCGCCGCACGGGCCACCGCCATCGAAACGCTGAGAATGGCATTGGCTCCCATTTTCGCTTTATTGGGTGTTCCATCCGTGTCGATCAGCTTTTTATCGACGGCTTTCTGATCCGCGGCCTCCATCCCGATGACCGCTTTTGCCAAGGTTGTGTTGGCATTATTGACGGCCTTCAAAACTCCCTTTCCGCCGTATCTCTTTGGGTCGCCATCTCTAAGTTCAACCGCTTCTTTCTCTCCTGTCGAAGCACCTGATGGGACAATGGCTCGTCCGATGGATAAATCCTCCAGCGTCACGACGCATTCAACAGTCGGGTTGCCCCGCGAATCTAAAACTTCCAGCGCTTTTACATCTTTAATCTTGCTCATATGTTCCTCCCTTCCTTTTCAAATTTGTCGCCAGCTCGATACATCACCACGTTCGCCTTTTCCAACGTGATGAGGCCTTCCTTCACCATTTCATCCAGATGCGGAAGAAAATTAGTGATCTTCTCTTCGCTATCGACGATCTCAATAATAATAGGCAGGTCTTCGGAAAGACGGAGGATTTTGGTGGTATGCATGCGGCTTTTGCAGCCGAACCCCAAAAACCCCTTGATGGCCGTGGCACCCGCCATATGCTCTGTTTTGGCGAGATGCACAATGGCTTCATACAAAGGCCTCCCCTGCCATTTGTCCTGTTCGCCAATAAAAATTCTTAAAAGTTTTCCATCCGCCGGTATTTTCATTGCGCTGTCCCCCTTTAAATTGTTTTCCCGATCAAATCTCCAATGCGAAAGAGAAGAAACCCAACGCTAACGCTGATAAAGAGATTTAACAATCCTCGTCCGATTTCACCGTCTTTCACCAGATTCGACGTCTCCAGCATCAGTGTGGAGAATGTTGTGTACGCCCCGCAAAATCCGGTCATCAAAAGAACGCGCTCGTTAGTGCCAAGAAGAAATTTATCTTCGGCCAAACTGTTCAAGAATCCGATGATCAAACATCCTGTGAGGTTGACGATAAGCGTTCCATAGGGAAATTCCGTGCCCATTTTTTCATGAACCAAACCCGCCAAAATGTACCGTGCGAACCCGCCCACCACACTTCCAAAGGCCAAATATATCCACTTGAGCATAAAAAAACTCCTACCAATGAATTTATTGATAGGAGTCATCATCCTTGGGAATGCTTGACCCAAGGCAAATTATGGGTGAACCCCATCACCCTAAATGGATGTTACTTCTTTTTTTTAATGATTATAGTGCGCTTTTGATTTGCAACAGGGCTTGATCCGTATTGGCCACCGACGCCGGAACACGCGACCTGATCATTATTACTTTCAGGCTGTCGTTCACGACCAAACAGGCGATCATCGCAAATCCAAGAATCATGAGTGTCTGCTGCCAGGGCAGTGAAACAAGATCCGGAAGACCCACAAAGGTCAGAAGAGTGCCCACAAGCGCATCGGCAGCGAGAGCCGCCAGGAGAGTCTTGCTGGGCATGGTCGACCAGAACCAACGTCGTTCTCGCGCGGACACGATGGAGAACACTCCAAAATAAATCAGAGTAAGAAAACTAAATGTATAAAGGGCCTTGTCGTTGGTCGCCAGACCAAAGTGAGACCATCCGATGTATAGGAGGGAAAGAGCCTCCACAACCATGGCCACACCCAACACCACTGACACGGTGATGAATCCTCCGATGTTCCAGGTCTCCGGTTGTCGGGACGGTCGAACGCGATCGGTGGCAAGAGCGATTTTTGCAAAGTCCGTCATAAAAACGAGCAATAGCATCGCAAACGCGGAAACGACAAACTTGCCGGTTACTATAAACGCGATGGCGACGAACGCGGCTTTTAGGATCGTCCGGCTAATCTTGTTGATGATCCACGTCAAAACCCGTTGATAGATGGCGCGACCCTGCTCCACCAACGCCACGATATTAGTGAGACCCGGTTCGGTGAGTACGACACTCGCGGCCCCCTTGGCGACGTCGGTCGCGGTGCTGACGGCAATTCCAACTTCAGCTTGGCGGAGAGCGGGCGCATCATTGACGCCATCACCCGTCATGCCGGCCACATGACCCGCCGCCTGCAAGTGCTGCACCACGATGTACTTGTCCTCCGGATATACCTCGGCGAATCCGTCAGCGCCCGCCAAGAGATCAACCGCCTCATTGCCGGCTTGAGAGCTGGCAGCTTTCAAATCCGCCACACGCCATATGTTGGTCAGCCCGACTCCCTGGCCAATCTCTTTCGCAACCGGCAACGCGTCGCCAGTGAGCATTTTCACGGGAACGCCCAAATCGCGAAGTGTCGCAATCAACTGTTTGGCATCCGGCCGAGGCGGATCATACAGCGTCACCAATCCGACCAATGCCGGTGCACCTGCATCGGGACCGCGCGCCACCGCGAGTGTTCGATACCCTTTTTTGGCCGATTCGCTGACACTGGCTTCCAAAGCTTCAATAGCCGGGGGTTGAAGCCCGCAGGCCTGGGCCACAGTTTGCACCGCTCCTTTCATGACCCGAAAACGTTGTCCGTTTTGTTCGACGACGGCTTCCGTCCGCCGGTTTTTCGCATCAAATGGAGTGAAGGAGATGGGAGTAACGACAGGCATGCCATCAAAGATGTGCCGCTCTTTGGCTGCAGCGAGGAACGCCAGGTCAATCGGATCCTGATTGGCCTCTTGAGATGCGAGGGCGCCCGCGAACAGTGCGTCGATTTCCGTCGCATGCTCCAGCGGGATCACGCCAGTGACAGCCAGTTGGTTCATTGTAATCGTGCCCGTCTTGTCGACGCAGAGCACATCCATCGTGGCGGCATCCTCCGCGGCGCTAAGCCGCGTGACCAGCACGCCTCGTTTCGCCAACTCCGCCGACCCAACAGCCATGCTGACCGTAAACATAACCGGAAGAGCGACCGGAACAGCACTCATTAATAGGACAAGCAGAAGGGAAACCATTTCAATGAGCGGCGTACCGCGAATCAAAGACAGCACGACCACCACCGCTAAGAGCGCGCCAACAATAACAAAGAGCCAGCGGACGACTTTGGCCACCACCGCTTCGATGTGGAGCTTCGGGCGCGCCTTTTGCACAAGTTCGGTGGTTCGTCCAAAGTAAGTTTTCGCTCCCGTCAGCATCACCACGGCGTTCCCTTCACCGCGTCGGACAATAGACCCAGATGAGAGCACTTCACCCAAACCCTTGTTTACATCATTCGACTCTCCGGTTAGAGCCGATTGGTCAACGCTTAGATTCCCGGTCAGGAGTTTCAGATCCGCCGGGATGATGTCGCCTGTTCGGACACGAACAATGTCGCCGGGAACCAAATCACGGGCGGGAACAACCTGCCAGTTCGCATCACGCAACACGCGCGCGCTGACCTGCAACCGCCGCCGGAGAGTTTTGATGACGCCGGCGGCCCGCCGTTCCTGAGCAAAACTTAAAACGGCATTGACTATTAAGAGGGCGCTCACCACGGCTAAATCGGAATATTTCTTGAGGACGGCGGACAGAACCATGATGAGTTCGAGCATCCATGCTGAAATGCCCCAGAATTTTCCAAGGAACCGGAGGATCGGATGGCCTTTTTCTTCCAGCACTTCATTGGCCCCGTGCTCTTTCCGGCGCACGTCCACCTCGGCGGTGGTGAGACCTTTCTCAGGCTTTACCTGAAGCGCCGTGAGCGTATCCGGAACCGACATAGAGGCAAGGTCAGTGCTTTTCGCGGATGAGGGCACCGAGGATGGGATTATCACTTCAGATTTCTTCGCGACCGGTTGCATTATGGCTATCCTCTTTTTGTTAATTCACTTTTGGTGCGGAACCCAACCGACCCGCATATCCGATTTATAAAACAATATGACGGACTGCTCGTTCCCCACTATGGTCATTGCTGATGATATAAAGGCGCTGCGGCTCCCATGACGGGAACAGCAACGCCTTGATTCCGCTCAATAGCGATAAATTATCTTACATTTCAAGCCGGATCAAGATTTAAGCTTTACCGAACTGATTTTGGGGAAGGCTCGATTTGGTTCGGGAAAAAACCATCAGGCCAACCCAACAGACAAATATCGTGGCGGTGATAACAACACCCAACAACAAGTCTCTGCCAATTTTGTCTGAGATGAGAAATAGCTCACCGTTCCAGAGATGGTCGACAAACCCGAAGATGCCGCCACCATAAAGCATCAAGTTAAGCCACCACAAGTTTTGATTTCCTGTCTTTCTCCATGCAATTGTTGTGACAACGGCGCTGGCAATTGGGACTGTATAGCACATCGATTTATTCCTCCTTTGTTAATGAGATCTCTCAATCATCCGAAAATTCTTTAATGATGAATAAATCCTGGGGATTGGAAGACATGATCGTTTCCGATTGCTTTTCCAAGGAAACTTTTTCGGCGAACCATTTTTTAATGTTCTCCTGGAGTCGTTCCGACAACTTGAACTCAAGCCCTTTTTTCGTTTCCGTGTTGATCACTCGGACGCGAACAGTTTTTGAATCAATGAGGAAGATATTTCTCTTCCCATAAGTTGCTCCAGTCGAAGCTTGGAGCCCATCAACAAGACAACTCTTGGGAGGATTGGGTTCACATTCCACAATGACACGAACATCAGACTGTTCCTTCAACCCGTGCCTCTTCAAACCCAATTTTTCCACAGCGTAATCACCCATCCTGCCGCCCAAACTGACATAAGGCCCCAGATGCCCATGCAAAAGCTTTAGAACCGCCATTGTGGTCTTGGGGAGTGTGCTTCCCGTGTCATCAGCGCGAATGGCTTGGTTTGATACCATTAAGAAAACCGGGATAAAGAAAACAGCAAGTAATATATTCCGTTTCATTTCACTCTCCTATTTAAAATTCCCACGCCGCGCCGCCCGAGAAGGTGCGATCCGTCATGGGATATCCGCTCACAATCTGATAGGCCTCATTAAATAAGTTATCAATGCGAGCAAAGAGTTTTAACCGTTTGGTTGGTTTGTAATCAGCTCCGATGCCGGTGAGCGTATAGTTGGGAAGGGGTGATAATTCTTTGTCGGCTCCATAAAGATCGGCCACATATTCCACATCCGCGCCGACGCGCCCTTTCGCGAACAAATAATCCAGCCCCGCATAATATTTCTGCTTAGGATTCCCTTGAGTCTGCTCGTCTGGATCGAGCAGGGTCGCCGTCGAATTGAATTTGATATCAGACGTCACCATTAAATCCAAACCGGCTTCTAAACCCCGATGTTGAAATTCTCCCGAGTTATAGAAAAGTTGTACCGCGGGAGTGGGGGTTCGGAGCAGATTTTGCCCCTTCAAATAGAATGCCGTTAAATCAAAGACCCCGCGTGAACCAAGCTTCTGATTAAAACCCGCTTCGTAATTCCATGCTCGCTCGGGCTCCAAAGTTTCATTCGCATACAATTTGTTCCATGTTTCGTAAAGCGTGGGCGAGCGAAACCCTTTAGCGACTGAGGCCCGAAGGGCCGTGTCGGCAAGAAGTTTATACTCAAGACCCGCTTGAGGAATGGCTTCCCATCCATATTCCTCATGGACATGAGCCCGAAAACCAGCTGACCCTTTCAGTTTTTCAAACCATTCTCCGTTGTAAAGACCAAACACCCCGCCTTCTGATCTATATGTGTTGGAAAAATGTTGCCCCGCCGTTAGGTTGAATCCCTCTCCGCCGATGGCCTTGCCGTCGACTCCTAAGTCAATTTTCTGAGTGGCATTCGTGGCGGGTGAAAAAAGAAGCGATCCGCCGAAGGTGCGGTCAATGGAATCCCATTTGTAATTGTTAGCACCGACAGAAGTATTCCGAATAACATTGTCTCCATAATCCATAAAAGCCTTCGCGCTCCAAGGAAGCGCAGGGTTTTGGTTTGTCATGGTCATATCAACTGAGGATCGTTTCGCGCGAGACCACTTGTCCACGGTTATGTGAGCGGCTTCGGCAGAGGCCAATTCCGTGAGCGAGCCGGGGTCTTCGACATAAGAGTCGGTGTAATGGGCATTGGTAACAACATCCATATGAGCGCTCGGTCGAACGCCGATGAGGGCCGTCATATCTCCGATATTCGCCGCCGAATGCGGTCGATGCCCATCGGTGGAGCGATAAGACCCCGTTAAATAGGAATCCAATTGATCATTCCGGCTCCCGTATTCAGCAAGACTCCCCCATGTTCCATAAGATCCTCCGAGGCCTAAAATCGAGAGTTTTGATCCATTTTCATAAAGCCGTTTGGGGTGAATGTTGATGGACCCGGCCAAAGCACCGTTCCCGTAGCGAACCGAATCCGGCCCGCGAACGACATCAATTTGCTGAACATTTCCCATCCCATAGGCGTCGTTCAGCGGGTGCCCAAAAATCCCCATCATGTTGGGTCGTCCGTCAATAAGAACCACGGTTCGTTGTCCCTTTTGTGATCCGCGAATGGAAAGCGTGCCGGCTCCGGCCGGACCAACCCCAAGGCCAACCAGTTCTTTCTGTGTGCCATAAAGCCCCGGAACGCTTTGGAGAGTGCTGTTCACATTGCCGTTCACTTTTCCCGCGCGCTCGTCAGGGAACACGATCGTTTCGCTCACCCCAACGGGGGTCAAAAGAGCGGAGACGTCCCCTTTCCGGCTTAAATCAATATCGATCGCATCGGCCCCAAACAGAACGGCAGGCAAGATAAGAAATGTCGCCATGGTTGCAACTTTTCTTTTCATTTCCGGTCTCCTTAATTAGCAGGGTATCGGTATCGTTAAGTCGACAACACCCTTTTGTTTTGTAAAAATCACTCTATGCTTGAACGAATCTCCATTACGCTTGAAAAAGAGCTCATCAAAGCTTTTGATAAATTAACCAGCTCGAAAAATTATCCCAACCGCTCGGAAGCTTACCGGGATCTGGTTCGTAAAGCCCTTGTCCAAAAAGAGTGGGATGACAACTCCTTTGTGGTCGGGGTGATCACGCTTGTTTACGACCATCATCAAAGACAACTTCAAGACCGCCTTACCAATATCCAGCACGACTACGAAGACACCGTGATTTCAACCTCGCATGTGCATCTGAATCACCACAATTGTCTAGAGGTTGTTATCGTTCGTGGTCAATCGAAGAATCTCCGCGAGATGGCCGACCGTATGATCGGCCTTCGGGGCGTCAAAGACGGCGCGCTCACTCCCACCAGCACGGGAAAAAAGCTGATTTAATTTTCCCTATCGTTCAGCGCGAAGAATAATACTTTTATAATATTCGTAATACAACAAAGAGAGCAGCCCCCGTGGGTAATTATTTCTGAGCGTGGCGCGGGAGTTCGTGTGATTTATCGTTTAACGGTGTGAGAAGGTGAACCAGGCGAGAATAATAAGGGCCAGTAAAATCCGATAGATAACAAACGGAGTGAATGATCTTTTTTTGACGAACGTCAGAAGAAAATGAATGGCGGCCATGCCTGAAACGGCGGCCGCCGCGAAGGCAACCCAGAAAGAAATGTTTGCCAGGTTATCGATGAAGAACCCGGCTTTTTTTATCCCCGCCCCAAAAATAATCGGCATGGACAGAAGAAATGAAAACCGAACCGACGATTCCCGATCCAGCGACAAGAAAAGTCCCGCCGTGGTGGTGATGCCGGATCGGGACACGCCGGGAATGATGGCAAGGCTCTGAGCCAGTCCTATGACGGCCGCCTTTTTCCAATTCATCCCCCTCAACGGCGTTTTGGGACCGGTGGTTTTGTCGGCCCAGTAGAGCAGAATGCCCGCTCCCGCCAAGGCAAAGGCCATGAGCACGGGCGATCGGAAAACCGTTTCCGCCTTCCCCTCCAGAAAATAGCCAGCCAAGGCGGCGGGGATGGTGGCGAGGACGATGTGCCAAGAAAGCACGTTGAGAGGCTCTCTTTTCCCTCTCAATGAACCACACCAACCGATAATCAAATCTTTTATGTCGTTTCGAAAATAAAGAAGAACACCGAGAAGCGTGCCCCAGTGCAGGGCGACGTCAAAGGCGAGGCCGGGATCCTCCCAACCGAAAAACCACGGAAGAAGGGCCAGATGGGCGGAGCTGGAAATGGGAAGGAATTCCGTGAGTCCTTGGATGATGCCGAAAACAGCGGCGTGAAAAATCGTCATGGGACACGATGCTATCAAATCATCTTCCAATTATTTTTGAATCCATTTTAAAGTTGCCCCAATGCATTTCTCATTCTTATTCTTATCGGAAACGCCTTGATTTTAAGCGCTCTATGTATATCCTTATAGAGAGCAATAAAACTCGCCGTGAATTATTTTTTCATCGCTCTTTATAACGAGAGAATCAGGGCGTAGGTTTGGATTATAAAATAGACGCCGTCAGTTTTTCAAAAAAGGAAATGTTCGCTTTTAAATCATGGATCCGTTAAGTCATTGTTTGGTGGGAGCTGTTTGCGCAAAAACGATCGGCGCATCGCGCCGGCGTTTCTGGGCTATGGCCATCTTAGGGGGATTGCCCGATATCGACGTTTTGGGTGGCTCTCTTGGTCTTTCGGCCGAGATCCTGCAGCATCGAAGCGCCACACATTCACTTGTAGGAGCGGTCGCCCTTTCGCTTCTTTTTTCATGGGGGCTCCGACGTTGGGACAAAGGACCTTCCCAAACCCGTTTCTTCCAATACCTTCTTCCCGTGGTCTTACATCTATTTTGTGACCTTTTAACCAGCTTTGGGATTCCTTTGTTGATGCCTTTTAACGACCGCATGTTTTCATTGGATTTGGTCGGGTCGGTCAACCTTTTTCCGATAGTGGTTATGGGGGCTGTTTTATTTTGGTCTTTTTACCGAGAGTCGGTGGGCTGGCGAGCCACCCGATGGGCATGGGTGACCTGGGCCCTTTACCTGGCACTGATGTTCACCGGAAAGGTTTACGCGGGGCGAATCGTCGGATCATGCGGGAGTGAAATGACGGCATTGCCGACCCATTACAATCCTTTCCATTGGCGCGCGGTGGCCGTTGACAACACTCGACACGCTTATTGCTGTTATGACGTTAATCTTTTAATGGGCCGGTCAATCCCAAAAGGTTTGTTGGCCACACCAAACGGAGATTTGCCGGTCCGGGCCAGCCTTCAATCGAAATTGGTGCAGAATTTTCTAGAGCGTAACCGTTGGCCCGTGGTTCGAATCACAAAAGAGACAAACGGGTTCCAAGTCGAATGGGGAACTCTCATGTTTTCCAGTTTAGGAGCAGTCCGTGGGAAAGTCATTGTGGTCTTGGGATCCGATGGGAAGATCCTTCAGGAGAGGAGGGTGGTTGATTTTTGGACTCCTGAGAACATAGGATAAATCCCGCCTCGAGAAAATCACTCGTTCCTTGTCTTCTCCTCTTATTTTTAAACCTTCCTGACTTTTCGAGCAATGTCCCTTGCAGCGCTCAAGAAATGTTACCTGCTAAAACGTTACGACTTTATCGGAATCCGCCGTCCACTGGACTAAATCCTTCATCGATGCCGGCCAACTTTGATTGAGGAGAGATCCTTTTGCTATGCCGCACCGGTTGATACAGGTTGTACAAAGCTTGATCTGGGCCCCTTTCTTCTCCGCCTCTTGCAACATGGTTCCGAGATCAAATTCAAATCCTTCCGGTTTTGACCCCGCCTTGGTGATGTCCACAGCGTCGTTCATGACAAAAATGTTCACGCTATGTCCCAGACCGAGGGCCGTGTCTGCCATCCGCAAAGCGTTCCAAATGACGTCGGATCCGTCGTATGGTTTGTGACTAAGTATCAATAACAAATTTGAATAAGCAAAATTGCCCACACCAGAGCAATCCATGCTGTTCAAGAATAAACTATTCTTGGGTGATTTTTGCTTCATACACTGGTTTGGGCGAAAAGACTACCCCTTTTATTTTTTCAGTATCAATTTCTCGAACCAATTTGATGATATTCGCGTACATTGTGTTAAACCCAAAACCACCATTTACCATTTCGTCAATCGCTTCTTCCTTTGACCAATTGTTAAAAACAATTCGATACATGGCACAAACAGCTCCGGTCCTATCGGATCCACGCAAACAATGAACAAGAACTGGTCCTTTCGCCAACCGAATAATTCGAAGCGAGTTGATTATTTTAAGTTCACTAATTTCATCCGCTTTAACCTCAACGCGGTGGAGAGTTAGACCTAAACCTTTTGCTTCAGAAGTGTCGGAATAGTCGTTTCTAAGGTTCAAAACATCAGTAATACCCAAATGTTTGGCTTCTTTAAAACCCAAATGGGAAGGCTGGGCAGACCGGTAAACCTTGGAATCGAGCTGGAAAGCATTCTTGAGATTTTGTGATTGGACAGGTATTGGCCGCTTCTGTGGTCGCTCAACGGTATGCCAGATAATAACCCACGATAAGAACAGAACTGAAAATAAAAAAACAAGTCTACGCATAAATTTTCGCCCTAACATATTCATCATAATTATTGCTGGCGCTGCCAACCACCCCAAACAGGGCTGCCTTTGGCGTCACGAAGATGGAGGCTTTCAGCACCTTTCTGAACTTCAGCGGCGATGATGGCGGGTTTCCCATTAAAGGTGACTCGCGACCCTTTCACTTCAATCTGGTCCCCTTTGTTAATCGACGTAGCCTGTTTTTCGATAAACCATGCCGGGCCAAGGTGAACCGAAATGGTTTCTCTGTCGGACTTTAAGATTAAGTGAATCCCGTCGGACATCCCTTTCTTTATAGTTATTTTTTGGACATCCTCAACTGTGCCGGATATTGTTTCGACTGTTTTTGAATTATAAATCCGCTTATAGGGCCCGCTAGGCCTATGATATCCGCCTCCGCGTGCCATCCCAAGTTGCACAAAAGTAGGGACTGCCAATAATCCAATGCTAAACGCCAATAACATCGTGGCAACAATTTTTCTAATTCTCATTTTATTCTTCCTCCCGAATAGTACCTTAACTCTATCCTTTTAATGTCAACAGGCCCCAAAGGGATTCTCATTTTTTAATAAGGGAGGTGTCGCCGCACGGCTCGTATTCAAACTGCAGGGTCGAATGATTGATGTTAAACCGGTCTTGGACAACCTTATCAACTTGCGTTTTCAATTCAGCGGTCTCTTTCACAGACATGTTTTCCAGCAAATTCACATGGGCTTCGAGAAAAATGTCTTGTTCGGTCAACTGCCACAGATGAACGTGATGAATATTTTTTATGCCTCGGATGCCCTCCACTTCTTTTTGGATATCCCTGACGTCAATGCCTTTGGGAACCCTTTGCATTAAGATGTTCAGCGTCTTTCCAAAAATCGAAAAGCCCTGCTTAATGACAAAGGCGCTGATGAAAATGCTGAGTAAGGGATCAAGCCATGTCCATCCGAAAAACATAACGCCTAACCCACTCATGGCGATGGCTATAGCCGCGAAAGCGTCTGACAACAAGCGGAGGTAGGACACCCGGATGTTGAGATTCTCTTGGGAATCTTTTTTAAGAAGAAAAACAGAAATGAGATTGAAAATAAATCCGAATGCTCCCACTGCCACCATGATTCCGCTGTGGACTGGACTCGGATGCATGAGCCGGTGAAACGCCTCTTTCAGCACAAAAGACGAAATCACCAGAAGAATGGACGAATTGGCGAAAGCGGCAAGTATTTCAGCCCGGTTAAAACCGAATGTGCGCGTTTCGGTCCGAGGCCGCAAGGAAAGCTTGTGGGCGAAAAGGCTGATCAATAGCGCAAAAGCGTCCCTCAAATGATGGAGAGCGTCGGAAATAAGAGCCAGGCTTCCCGACCAAAAACCCGCGCAGGCCACAACAATGGCAATGAACAGATTCAATACGATGGACAATGTGAGCCTTGAGCCTCGATTCATAAAATCATTCTTCCTTTAATGGAGGGAACTTTGGGAGCGCGAAAGACAAATTAAAAAGGGTTAAGGCGTTTCTATCGGAAGCTGCTTTTTCCAAGCGATCCAGACAGGTTCGCCGTCGTTCCCACGCAATTTTAGCACCTCATCTCCCTTTATGAGCTCTGTCGCCATAATGGCGGAACCGTCTCCGAACAAAATCCGCGCGCCTGTGACCGTCACATGATCGCCTCGCTGAATTCGAAAATCTTGATGGTTGACATACCACTCTGGACCCAAGTGAATGTCGACAGCCTCCCTGGGAGTCTGCAACAGAAGATACACGCCATCGTGCATGCCGTCGAAAGGGCAGAATGTGCCGACCCGGGTCACTGTCCCCTGAAATGTTTGAATGAGCCCCTCTTTGAAAAGGCGGTTATATCGCCCCTCTGGTCCCCAACCGCCGCTGCCCGAATAAACTTTTTTAGGAGCAGCTTTTTGAGGTGTACCGGCAAAGGTCCCGGCGGACGAGAGAATAACAAGAATCCCAATAAACAAAGGTGTCTTCATAATCACTTGCTTCCGTGTTCCTTCCATCCCTCCCACATCGGGAGTCCGTTTTTGTCCCGCAGTTTTAAAATAAATTTTCCTTTCTTAATTTCATCCGCTAGAAGGGTGAATTCATTTCCCTGTGATACCCCTGTGCCCTTAACCTCGATTTGATCCCCCACTAATATTTTGACCTGCTGGCTTTCTAAAAACCAGCCTGGCCCGGCGTCCACCGGGATTTGTCTTTTCCCGGTATTGATAATGAGATAGATCCGGCTCAATGCAGGATCGTGAGTTGAGGTTTTGTAGACGCGAGCCACCGTCCCTTTCACGACCTCAGCCGCATAAGGGGGGGCAGCCTGATTGTTCCGGATCTCAGGCGCCTGTTCCCTATACCCGCACCCTTGGCACCCGTGGGCAAATAAGTCCCCGCATATAACGCTAGAACTGATTAAAGCCCATGCCAAACATATTGCAGATCTCATTCCCATGGTTATTTCCGCACCGAACGAGAAGATATTACAATAATATATTGCAAATGATTTGCATTTGCGTTTATAATGCGGGTATATGGCTGAATTATTTAAATCCGCGCCTCTTCTTAAAAAACACGGCCTCAAGTCAACCAAGCCCCGGCAACGGGTTCTATCGGTGCTGGCGCGCCTCAAACGCCCGGCCACCGCCAAGGAAATATACCGGGCCATCGGCGTGCGGAACAACGATCTCGCCACGGTTCACCGGATCCTCATCAGCTGCGAGCGCTTAGGAATAGTCCGGGCCACTTCGTTTAATGACAAATCGAGATGGTACGATCTCTCCGCTGGGCACGAGCATCACCACCATCTCTTTTGCACGCGATGCAAAACCATCGATGATCTTTCCTTCTGCCGGCTCAAATATTTCAAAAAAGCGGCCCTCCAAAAAAACGGATTTGAGATTTTTTCACACTCTCTCGAATTCTTCGGGTTATGCAGAAAATGCAGGAAAAATGGCAAAACAGTTTCTAAATAAAAAACTCCAGGTTGTTCTTTTGGCAGCCTTTTTCACGGCCACCTTCATTGGGCATTCCCTTTCTCACGACAACCATGGGAAAGATAGCTGCCAAATTTGCCGGCTGAGCCAATCCATGATTCCCCAGCAACCCGCAGTGATTCCCAAACCGTCTCTTCCATACGCTCAACTCATTGTTCCCCCCATTACATTACTCAGTTTTGAATTTTCTTATCTCCTCGCCTATCCTAGAGCTCCTCCCTCACTCTCTTTATAGGTCTGCATAAGCAAGACCCAAGAAACGAATCTGTTGCGTTTGAGATCCATTTGGACTCAGGCGTTATGACCATAAAAATATTATTGATTCAAAGGAGGCTCTGTATGTTTTCACGAATATTTTCAGTTTTTGTAACAACGCTGATTTTCAGCACTTATATATATGCTCAAACCGGCGCTCCATCCGATTCTTCAGGCGGCACTCCGCCCCAAGGGATGAGAGGAACTCCAGTTAATCTCCCCGACATTAGCGTGGTGGGAGTGCTCAAGGGTTATGTGAGCGATGATAAATCAGACACCGAACGGAATAAGTTTGTCGTGGACGAAATCGAGACGGCGTTTCAAGGTTATATCTACCCTGAGATGCGGGCCGATGTTTTTCTTGCGCTCCACCGGCATGACAACGAATATGAAGCCGAGATATGCGAAGCGAAGGTGGGATTCCTGAATTTAGCGCCTGGGGTCGCCGGAGAAGTGGGAAAAATTCATGTGAACTTTGGAAAAATGAACAAAGTCCACTCCCATACTCGGCCCATGATTGACCAGCCGACTGTACTGACCAATTTCTTCGGGGATCATGGATTGGTCGGTCAGGGCGGAACGCTGAGCTATCTTCTTCCCGTCCCGTTTTATCTCCAAATGGAAGGCGGAGCCTGGCGGGCGGATCCCCACCATCATCACACCGAATATGAAACGGTAGAGGTCCCGGATGGAAACGGCGGAACGGTCGAAGTTTTAACAGAAGCGGCGCACGAAGACACCGAATTCTCATTCGGCGATGAGTTTTACACGGCGCGAGCCAAAACGTCGTTCGCTCCTGTGAGAAAATCCGAGATTGAAATTGGGTCCAGCTTCGCTCATGGAAAAGGAGCTCACTATGAGGAGCATAAGGACATTGCCACCGTTTACGGTGCAGACCTCACTCTAAAATTGTGGCCGGACTCCTACCGACGATGGACCTTCCAAAACGAATGGCTTAGACTGAAGCGCGAGGTTCCAGTGGGAACTCTCACGCGGGATGGCTTCTACAGCTTCCTCAGCTACCGGTTCAATAAATATGTGGACTTAGGGGGACGATGGGATTATGCAGAAAACGCCTTCCCCACGAAAGTTATTGAACGGGCAATTTCTGGAATCTTAAGCTACCACCTTACAGAGACTTCGGCCCTGCGTGTCCAATATAAAAGGCGCCGGGTGGAAGGCCAGACCATCAACGAAGGCTGGACTGAGCTTGTCTTTGGCATTGGCCCGCACAGCCATGAGTTGGAATAAAGGAGGCCGCCATGATCTCTAAACTAATCTTCAGCGCCCTATTGATGTTTTCTGTGAGCGGTCTCCACGCCGCGGTGCGAGTGATCACCAGTTCGCAAGATCTGGAGTCGATCGCCAAGATAATCGGTGGCGACAAAGCGGTGGTTGAAAGCCTTGCCACCGGCGATCTGGATCTTCATCTGGTCGAACCAAGGCCCAGCATGGTGTTCAAGGTGAGGCAGGCCGACATGGTCATCCGCATTGGTATGGATCTCGATATGTGGATGGACAGCATCATCGCCGCGGCACGGAATAAAAATGTGACCTATGGCTCTCCTGGCTATGTCGATGTATCCGCCGGGATACCGAAACTTCAAGTTCCTGAAGGGAAAGTGGACGCGAGCATGGGGGACATCCATATTTTCGGGAACCCTCACTACTGGCTCGATCCCGTGAATGGTATTTCGATGGCCGAAACCATCATGAAGGGATTCATCCGGGTGTCGCCTGAGAACGAAGCGGTTTTTCGCAAGAATTACACCGCGTTTGTCAAGGATCTTGGAGACAAGATAGACGAATGGGACAAAAAAATGGAGCCCTTTGCGGGAAGGACGCTTGTGACCTACCACAACTCGTGGATCTACTTCTCACAGCGGTTTCATCTCGACATTGTCGGAAACGTCGAGCCGAAACCGGGGCTTCCCCCAACGCCATCCCATCTTGCGAAGCTTATCGAGACGGTGAAAGCCAAGCAGGCGAAGGTCATCCTGGTGGACACTTTCTTCCCGCTTCAAGGTCCCCGGAAGGTAGCGGAGAAAACGGGCGCCTCCATCCTCGTTGTTCCGAGCTCTGTTGGCGGGAAACCAAACGTCAAAAACTATTTCGATCTTTTTGACGCGATCATCAATGAACTCGTATCAGCCTTTAATAAATAGGAGACCTTTATGCTTGATTTAATGATACTGCCCTTCCTGGCTTGTCTCATCCTCACAGGCATTCACGCCTACTTGGGCGTGCATGTCATTGAGCGGGGGGTCATATTTGTCGATTTAGCCCTCGCTCAGATTGCTGCCCTGGGAAGCGTCGCTGCCATCGCGATGGGTTTTCCACTTCACACGCCGGCGGCGTACCTCATGTCTCTGGGATTTACATTCGTTGGAGCCGCCATCTTCTCTTTCACGCGACTTAAAGAAAGCGATATCCCGCAAGAAGCCGTGATCGGGATTGTCTATGTTGTGTCGGCGGCCGCCGCCGTTCTGGTGTTGGACCGGATTCCGTCGGAAACCCAACACATAAAGGACATGCTGGTGGGAAATATCTTGTTTGTCGACTGGCCTCACGTCTGGCGGACGTTCCTTCTCTACAGCGGAATCGGCATTTTACATTTCGCGTTCCGAAAGCGATTCATCCTCATCTCGTGTCAACCCGAAGAGGCGGAAAAGAGAGGAATGGCCATCCGCTGGTGGGACTTTCTCTTCTACATGTCTTTCGGGTTGGTCGTGACGAGCTCCGTCGATCTGGCCGGTGTTCTCCTTGTTTTCTCTTTCCTCATTATCCCGGCCGTCTGCGCCATCCTTTTCACCAAAAACTTCGGAAAAAGGCTCATGATAGGCTGGATATTGGGAGCCGTGACAAGCTTGGCCGGGGTCTACGCCTCAGCCGCCTGGGATTTCCCGACAGGGGCTGCCGTTGTTTGCGCTTTTGGGTTACTGGCGGTACTTTCCGGAATAGCGAAGAGTATTATGAAGAAATTGATTGTGCAAAACTGATGACCCATAAGATTTCATTGATTGAAATGAAGTCCAATCAAACAGGGAAAGTCGTCAACCTGATTGGCGGGCAATGTATGCTTAGAAATCTCGAAAATATGGGCATCAGAATTGGAGCCGTCATCAAAAAGGTCAATCAACAGTTTATGGACGGCCCTGTCGTTGTTAAACAACATCGCACCACGATCGCCATCGGGTGCGGCATGGCTCAAAAAATAATCGTTGAAATAAGCGCTGGGAAATAAAATGAAGATTCTCCTCATGGGGAACCCAAACGTTGGCAAATCCGTCCTTTTTTCCAGGCTCACGGGGGTTCATGTGATTGCCTCAAACTACCCAGGGACAACTGTTGAGTTTAATCAGGGGACTACACACATTGATCATGAGGATGTCGCGGTCATCGATGTCCCTGGGACCTATTCTTTGAAACCTTCTTCACAGGCGGAAGAAGTGGCTTTGAAAGTGTTTAAGGAAACGTTCCCCATCGATGGGCAGAATATTGATGCTGTCGTCATCAACGTGATTGAATCCACCAATCTGGAAAGAAGCCTTAATCTCACGCTTCAGCTTTTAAAAAGAAAAATCCCCATGGTTGCGGCTCTGAACTTTTGGGATGAGACAAAGCATAAGGGAATCGGCATCGATCTCGAAAAACTGCAAAGAAAGCTCAAGATACCTTGTGTGCCGACTTGCGCGCCGGCAGGAGTTGGAATTAAACAGTTGGTGGATCAAGTGAAGAAGGCGCCTCGAACCGAGTTCGACTTCGACGAAAAAGAAAGATGGCGTTTGGTGGGAGAGATTGTGGAGGAGGTGGAAACAGTAACCCATAAACGTCACACTGTTTTGGAAAAGTTGGGGGATTTTTCAATATCCCCGGTGGGAGGGATTTTTGTTGCAGCCGGAGTTCTTCTCGCATCCTTTGAGGTAATAAGAATGATAGGCGAGGGACTCATAACTCACGTCTTCGAACCAATCTTTCAAAGGATATGGGCACCATTGATGCTCCATGTATCAAACCTGCTTGGCGGAGAAGGATTTATCCACAACATCTTAATCGGCAAACTCAAAGAGGGCAAAATTGATTTCGGGGAATCATTTGGTTTACTGACCACTGGACTTCACGTTCCCTTCAGCGCCGTTTTGCCCTATGTCCTCGCTTTTTATCTCGTACTCTCCCTGCTTGAAGACTGCGGATATCTTCCAAGGCTGGCCGTGATGGTTGATAATTTGATGCACAGGCTCGGTGTGCACGGCTATGCGGTTATCCCTATGACGCTCGCTTTGGGATGCAACGTGCCGGGGACTCTTTCCACAAGAATAATGGAAACAAGACGAGAGCGATTCATCACGGCCACCATCGTGGCTATCGCGATACCCTGCATGGCTCAAACAGCCATGATCGTAGGTCTTGTCGGCAAGCACGGAGCAAAAGGCTTGGGGATTGTTTTTGGAACTCTTTTTGCGGTGGCGATTATTTTGGGATTGGGACTCAACAAAACAATGAAAGGGCAATCGGCGGAATTGTTTGTTGAAATACCTCCTTATCGACTCCCTTACTTAAGAGCAGTTCTAAAAAAAGTTTGGATGAGATTATGGTGGTGCGCTAAAGAGGCTGTTCCATGGGTTTTATTGGGAGTGTTGCTGGTTAACATACTCCATCTTCTGGGCGTTATTCAATTCATTGGTGGAGTTCTACAGCCTATCGTTTCAGGAATTCTGGGATTGCCGCCTGATGCCGTCGGAGCGCTCCTCATGGGGTTTCTCCGCAAGGATCTCGCCGTGGGTATGCTCGTCCCGCTTCACCTACCTTTGAAGCAATTGATCATCGCCAGCGTTGTCCTGGCCATGTATTTTCCCTGCGCCGCCACATTCGCCGTTATGTTTAAGGAATTCGGGCCCAAAGACATGCTAAGGGCCACTTTGATCATGATTTTTTCTACTTTGATAGTGGGAGGTTTTTTAAATTTAGTTCTTTCCTGAATCGCCGAGAGTTCTGTGAAGAGAATGGCTGTATCGGCGAAGAGGGTCCGGTTCATTGACATCCAACAGTCGAACCCAAGAAGGAATTTTGAAGTTTTTAACCGCGTCCCGCGGGGTGTAAGGTTTAACATCCAACACTGGCGTCCCAGGCCACACATCCAATCCCTCGACGAAGAGTTGCCCTCGTTGGCATTTAATAAGACGCACAACGCTCAGCCCGATCTTGTTGCGCCTCCTCGGCGTGCGAGTAGCGAGATAACCCAACTTTGGGATAGCTTTATTTCCCTTGGGGTGCATAAGGAGCTTCGGACGCCGGCTTAAGTGAAGATAAAAAACAATGATGAGGTGCGAGAACCCTTCAATCCCGCGGAGAGCTTTGATCCATCTTTTATGAATCTGGATGGAATTTTTTCTCACAATTCCTATAGGGCGAAGATTTAAGTTCATAGATGGCAGTTCGTATGTCCTGTCAAAGCCCGGTCTTTTTGGAGTTAATCTCCGTTTTCAAATGGGCGATGAATTCCGGCAAGGGTTTAATTCCCAAATCTTCCCCTTTTTGAGTCCGGATGGTCACGGTGCCGGCCTCCTTCTCTTTGTCACCAACGATGATCAAATAGGGGATTTTTTCCAAGGTCGCGGCGCGGATTTTGGCTCCAATTTTTTCATTTTGATTTCTCGTTTCCGCTCGAATGCCTTCTCCAATTAATTTTCGGCTTATGTCCTGCGCATAAGCTTCTTGTTTTTCGGAAATGGACAACACCGCCACCTGCACTGGGGCCAACCACAATGGGAAAAGTCCGGCATAATTCTCAATCAGGATTCCAAAGAATCGCTCAATTGATCCCAATATGGCCCGGTGCACCATCACCACCGGCACATCTTTCCCTTCATCGTTCCGATAGGTGGCCTTAAAACACTCCGGCAAATTGAAATCGATTTGAATCGTCGAACATTGCCACTTTCGACCGATTGAATCTTTAATCTTAAGATCAATCTTAGGGCCATAGAAGACCCCTTGCCCCTTATCAATCTCAAATTCAAACCCGGTTTGGGTCATCGCCTCGGCCAATATTTTTTCCGCTTGGTCCCAATGGTCAATGGCGCCCACGAATTTCTCGGGTCGGGTGGAAAGATTCATCTCATAGTCAATAAATCCAAAGTCATTAAGAATCTTCCGCGCGAGAACAAGAACGCCAGTAATTTCTTCTTTCAATTGATCGAAACGGCAGTAGATATGGCCATCGTCCTGAGTGAATCCGCGCACGCGGAGCGTCCCATGGAGAACCCCGCTTCGTTCAAACCGGTAGACCGTCCCGTGCTCGTAAAACCGGAGCGGCAGTTCCCGATAACTGTGAAGGGCTGTGTTATAAATGGCGATGTGAAATGGACAGCTCATCGGCTTCACAAAATAGGATTGGTTTTCGAGTTTCATTTCAGGGAACATATTCTCTTTGTAGAAATCAAGATGGCCGCTGGTTTTCCAAAGATCCGAGAGCCCCACGTGAGGGGTGACCACCATCTTGTAGCCATGCGCCAAATGGAGATCTTTAAGGTAGTTTTCAATCACGTGTCGAACCTGCGCCCCTTTGGGATGCCAGAGAATAAGGCCGCTTCCTATCTGATCTTGGTGGATAGAGAAGAGGTCTAACTTCGGCCCAAGTTCGCGGTGATCCCGTTTTTTGGCTTCTTCAAGACGAGTCAGATACGCTTTAAGCTCTTCTTCGGTGGGCCAAATGGTTCCATAAATACGTTGCAGCTGCTCCCTCTTCTCATCTCCCCGCCAATAGGCTCCCGCCACCTTGGTCAATTTGAAGTGTATGATATCAGCCGTTGAATCAAGGTGGTTCCCACGGCAAAGATCCGTGAAATTCCGGTGTTTATAAAAGGTGATGGGGGCATCCGGCGGAAGGTTGTCAATAATTTCGACTTTAAAGGTTTCCCCGTTCTCTTGCCAAAATCTTTTTGCTTCCTCTCGACTCACCTCGCGCCCTTCAAATTTGGATATTTGCTGGAGATTTTTTCCCATTTGATTTTCAATGGCGACCAGATCATCCGGCGTGAACTTGTGATCGCTGAAAAAGTCGTAATAAAAACCGTCTTCGATTGGAGGGCCGATGGTTAATTTGGTTGAGGGAAATAAATCTTTGACTGCCTCCGCCAGCACATGAGCGGCGGAATGGCGAAGCTTCAACAGGTATTCTTCCGATTTTTTATCTTCAACTAAGGGCGCCATTATTTATGATCCTTTTTGTAATTTTCAACGATTCGTTTTACGTCACCCATTTCAAAACCGTATGTGCGCCTCAACTTGCCCAAGCGTTCGCTCGGATTTATTCCTGATGGCATGCCCAATTCTTTAACAAGAACCTCAATGGGCACGCCGCTCAAGGCTGACGCTTCTGCAATCGTCATTGAACCCTTTACTAATTCGTTTTCTTCGCTGACCGTCGAACTCGAAGCCACCTCCTTCGAATTCTCAATCAATTGGGAGCGTTTAACTTTTGTTTTTTCAGATAAAAAGGGGCCAACCGCGGTCATCACGATGGTGAGAAGCCCAACAATGCCCAACATAAATCGCGCGCCGGAATACTCATTTTTCTCCCCTTTCATCATGCAGACAATCCATCTCCAGTGAAGTATGAGATGGAAGGCCAACACCGCCAGAAATATCATGGAAATCCAAAAATGGATGTTTCCCCATTCATGTCGGGAAAATCCCCATAAAAGATCGATCGACTTCTCCATGGCTCGGACTCCCGAGCCTGACCCCAACGTCCGGCCACTTCCTGGCGGTAACACGTACCGCAAAATAAAACCCGTGGAGATCATGAAGATGAATCCCACAAAAGCCACCGAATCAATCCAAAAATTAAGCGTTGAGCGTTTCAAGTTTTTGAACATGTTTTAACTCTCCTTTATGAGAAGCTAGTTGAAGATCGAATGAAGGAGACTGGTATTGAAGGATGGAATCAACAAAATCACCGGGTTTCCCTTCAATTTGATATCCCAAATCACGGATCATTTCGAGATCTCGAATTGGGTTTTGTCCTTTGGTGGTGAGGTAATCCCCAATGAAAATGGAATTGGCCACCATGAGGCCCAGAGGTTGAAGGTGTCGCAGATGAACCTCCCGCCCTCCCGCAATACGCAATTCGACCGTCGGGTTAACAAATCGGAAGAGAGCCAAAATCTTGAGGCACCGCTGCGGCGTCAGGCAATTCGTATATTCAAGGGCCGTCCCAGGAATGGGCATCAGGAAATTTACGGGGATGGCGTTGACCTGTTGTTCCCGAAGCGTAAACGCCATCTCCACCAAATCAGCGTCCGTTTCTCCCATCCCAGCAAGAACGCCACTGCAGCAATAAAGGCCTTCGGATCTTATCTTCTTAATAGTTCCCAACCGGTCGTTAAATGAATGAGTCGCGCAGATCTTTTCGTAGTGGGCGGCGCTTGTGTTAATGTTGTGGTTGTAGGCGAACACGCCTGCCTCTTTTAAGCTTTTGCCTTGTTCATTCTTAAGAAACCCCATTGACGCGCACACTTCGAGCCCAGGATATTTTTCTTTAAGCTTTTTGACCGCCCCGCAAAATTCATCCAAGTCCCGATCACCGGGCCCCCGGCCGCTGGCCACCAAACACGCGCGCGTGGCGCCCATTTTAAGACCTCGCTCCACATGCGCAATGATGGCCTCCGCTGACATGAGGGCATATTTATCGATAGGGGCGTTGGATACTTTGGATTGCGCACAGTAGCTGCAATCTTCCGAACAATGTCCGCTTTTGACATTCACCAAGTAATTCAATTTAACCCGGGTCCCGTAATACGCTTCACGGACATATTTAGCCGCCGTCACAAGTTCCATAAGCTCCGTATCAGAACACTCCACGATGCGGAGAGCTTCTTCTTTCGAAAGGGCTTTATTCGCGAGAGCCTTTTCTTTGATGGCCAGGAGAAAATCGCTCATTAGAATCCTTGTTTATCCTTTAGGAGCTTGATGGCAATTCTTGAGCCCAGACCTTCTTTGACGACCAAAAGGGTTAAGAGCATGCCGAGAGGCTCGAGGTAACGAGCCGTGGTGAGAGGCCCGCAATCACAGACCTCAAATCCTAAGTCCAGTCCCAATTTGGAAACTGTTTTCTTAGCTCTTAGATCATCTCCGCATATGAACAGAGTCGCCGCTTGGCTTGCGACAACTGCATTGGCCATCACTTCTGAACCGACGGAGTTGAAGGCTTTCACAACAGACGCCTCTTTGGCCCACGCCGCCAACTTTTCGGCCGCCGAAGTCTCAAGCCCGACATCCAAGCCTTTTAACCCTTCTTTAATCGGATTGATGCAATCAACGAGAATTTTTCCTTTTAATTCGACTCCGCTCGATAAAATATTTTCAGCCGCTTTCCAGGGAATCGCCAATACGATGACATCCCCGAACTGAAAAGCGTCTTTCACACTGGCGGCCCGCACGTTTGGCCCCATGGATTTCAACAAGATCGAAATGCTTTCATCGTTGGGGTTGGGAACCCCGTACGCCACCTCATGGCCATTTTGAGCCCAACGTCGCCCCAAAACGCTCCCGACATTTCCGGTCCCAATGACGGCAATTTTCATCTATGCCTCCCGCTTAGAAGTCAAATAATCCCCAGGCACTCCCTCAGGAATGATCGATGTTTTCTTATGACAAATCGCCACCAACGCTTTCGCGCGCAAATAGCCGGTGCGGGCGAGCCGCCGCTTTAAGAGGCCTACCATTCTCCGATACTGCTCATACCTTTTCAGATGGCGGCGAGTCTCTATATCTTGATCCATGAATTTCGCTATATTTTGGATATTGGATTCGTCCTTAAAGTCCTCTCGCATTTGCAAAAAGTCAAACATCTCGCAATCATGAAAACCCAAAGAATTAATCATTGCAACAAGCTCTGCCCGCATGAGGGTTAGATAATGGTGGAGTCCATCTTCTCTCTCCATGACCGCGCGCAAAGAGTGCCAATACGTTTGTGTTTTCCTCGCGCCCGACTGGCCATCCCGGTATCCTTCGAGGAAAAGAAAGACCCCGCCCGGCTTAAGAACGCGCATCAATTCTCTTAACGCGGTGAGGCGTAAATCCGGCGGCAGGTGATGAACCACATGAGACATGGAAACCGTATCAAAATGGGATGATTCAAAAGGGAGCGGAAACCCGTCATGCTGAAGATATCGAAACCGTGGATTTTTAAGTAACCCCTCAGCGAGTTTTCTTTGGGGGTTAACCGTGTCGACCCCAATGACCTCATGATAATCTTTGACCGCGTCAATAATCGCCAACACCGATGCGCCTTCTCCGGTCCCAAAGTCAAGAACCCTGCCGGCCGAATAATTTCTCAGTCTCTCATTAAATTCATCCATACCACTCCTTTGTCATAAATCCCTCTTAAACGCCTTCTTTCTAGATCCGTCTCACCCGCGGGCCAGAGGAGGCGTCTTCAACCACAACCCCGCGTTGCTTCAAATCCTCGCGCACTTGATCGGCGAGCCCCCAATCTTTTAGGCGCCGGGCCGTCTCTCTTTTTTTAACCAAAGCCAAAATATCCGGGCTCCAATTTTCATGGGTAGGGACAATGAGCCCCAAAACCGTCAAAATGGAATTGAACTCTTGCTTGATGGAATTCCATTCTTGCCGGGACACGCCTGCCCCGTCTTTTTTATCGAGCTCGAAAACGATTGAGCAAAATTTGTTTAAGGCGCCGAGCGCCACCGGAGTGTTTAAATCGCTGCAGAGCCCGCCGTTAAATTCATCAAGAATCTCGGAAAGATTCATTTTCCAGTCAGCGCTTAATCCTTTCTTCCCTTCTGATTCGTCGGCGAAGTGAGTGATGATGCGCGACGCCCCGCAGATCCTGTGAACCCAGACGGTTTCGATGGCTTTCAAATCCTTATCTGAAAAATTGAGCGGGCTTCGGTAATGCTGAGAAAGAAGGAAATAACGAAGAACCATGGGATCTGTTTTGGCCAGGACGTCTTGAAGCGAAAAGAAATTTCCCAACGACTTCGACATTTTTTCCATGTTAATCGTCACGAACCCATTGTGCACCCAAAAACGAGCGAATTGTTTACCGGACGCGCCGCAAGCCTGGGCGATTTCGTTTTCGTGGTGCGGGAAAATGAGGTCTTGCCCTCCGCCGTGAATATCAAAGTCGTCTCCAAGAGCTTGGGTCGACATCACCGAACACTCAATGTGCCAGCCAGGGCGCCCCGGGCCCCAGGGAGACGCCCAAAACGGTTCGCCTTCCTTGCTTTTTTTCCAAAGCGCGAAGTCCAGCGGATCTTTTTTACTTTTGTCGACCTCGACCCGCGCGCCTTCTTCCAATTCATCCAATTTTCGTTTCGAAAGCCGGCCATAATCGGGAAACTTGCGCACCGAAAAGTTAACCGATCCATCAACTACATAAGCGAATCCCCTCGTTATCAATTTTTCAACCATCTTGATGATCTGCGGAATGTTTTGCGTGACGCGCGGATAAGAATTGGCGGGAGCGATATTTAAGAGCGCCATATTCTTTTCATAGCTGGCGATATTTTTCTCGGCGAGCGCAGTGGGAGTGACGTTCAGTTTTTTCGACCGCTCGATTATCTTATCGTCGATATCGGTGTAATTCTGAACGTGGGCCACATGAAACCCGAACCGCTCCAAAACACGCTTCAAAATATCGAATACAACATAGCACCGGGCGTGCCCCACATGCGCTTCGTCGTAGGGAGTGATTCCGCATACATAAAGGCCAACGCGGCCTGGAATCAAAGGCTGAAATATTTCGCGTTCTCCGGTCAACGTGTTATGCAATACGAGTTCGTTCAGAAATTATCTCCTAGCGGATACCCTTCACAAAGGGAACCTGCGTATTTCCTTCTTCTTTTTTTTCTTTGGGATATCCCCGTTGCTTGACTCAAGACGAATAGGGAAATCCTCGTTGTAAAAGGTTCGTTTCCACCAATCCATATAGGTTTCCCGGACACGCGCTTTTCCCAGAGATTCCGGGTCCTCCAAAAAAGGGATGGCGGCTTTATCCACCGTCCCTTTGGTCAACCATTCATAAGCCGCCACAACCGCGCGGAATTTCACGACGCATTCAGGCTTGGCGCCGCATTTGTCGGGATGAAATCTGAACGCCAATGCCCGAAACGCCTGCTGGATCTCTTCTTCCTTGGCAAAATCCCCAATGCCAAGGATTTTCCGGGCATTCCCGTCGAAATCACGGAAAGAAAGCGCATTATATTCCTGATCCATATTTTTGCCCTTGTTTCATTTTTAAAGCCGAGTCTCCATTTGAGTCAGTAACTTTGCAGTTGACGACAGATCGTGGGTGACTGGTGAATAATTCATAACTTTATTCACTAGTTCGATTATTGTTTTCGCAGTTTCGGTCATTGATTCCATTGAAACAACAGGCTGGCCCGAATCGCCGAATTTCACCATCGCCGCGTCCATTGGAATCCTTCCTAAAAATGGGACCCCCAATTCCAACGCAGCCTTTTCGCCGCCCCCGGTCCCAAACAATTCAATATCCTTATGGCAGTGGGGGCACATGAATCCGCTCATGTTCTCAATGATCCCGACAACGGGCACTTTTAACTCTTTAGCGAACACCACACTCTTTCGGGAATCAAGAATGGCCACCTCCTGCGGCGTTGTCACAACAATGGCGCCATTGACGTCAGGAATGATCTGGCAAACGCTCAAAGGCTCATCCCCCGTTCCTGGAGGCGAATCAATAATGAGGTAGTCCAATTCCCCCCAATTCACATCCCCCAAAAACTGTTTTATTGTCATCATTTTAAGTGGACCCCTCCAAATGATCGGTTTATCGCTGTCTTTCAAAACCAAAGCCATGCTCATGACCTTTAAGCCAAAGGCGACAGTCGCAGGTTCAATCCCATTCTCCTCGGATCCTTTTAATTCCTGCCATTTAATGCCCAGCATTTTGGCCACATTCGGCCCGTGGATGTCCACGTCCAAAATACCGACTTTATTCCCTTTCATGGCCAATCCGTAGGCCAAATTAATAGCGACCGTCGTTTTCCCGACGCCTCCTTTTCCACTGATAACGATAAACTTGTTTTTAATTTTGGAAAGATTCTGCTTAACTCTTTTCTCCTGCTCTGATGTCGTTTCTTTTTTGCCGCAACTTTCCATACCTCATGCCTCCTTCGATTCACTTCAAGTTTTCTTTTTTAAATTTATGAACAAGTAAGATAAGCGAGGACAGAGCGACAGATCCCATCAATACGCTCATTGTCCCTACCAAGCCGCTTAAAATATCGGGGCGAATAAGGAAAATGGCTCCCATCGCCAGCATCAGCATTCCTGACAGTAATTTAAGAGCCCGGCCTTCTCCTTCCGTCAGTTTTCGAGCGCCCATCGAAAGAGAAAAAACAATAACGATGGCCGCCAATGGCACAACATAAATAAGGTTATAGAGCGCCAAATACAGGTAGTAACGCACGCCGGAGAGTTCATGGAGGGTCAGAATCCTCGTAAACACCATCGGAAGACCGGCCGTGCAGAAAAGCTCATACATATTCGCTGTGATGGCCAAGACCATGGTGCCCGCGACAAGCGAAGAAAGAGATCCTGCCTGAAGTAAACCTCTCATTCGGTCAATGATTTTTAATTTATTTTCCTTGCTGATGCTCAAGCTCATTCCAACGTTCCAGAAAAAATAATCTTTAACATTGATCGCCCCTATCCCGAGCGCAACGATTCCGGCAATAAGAGTGACCCAACGGACTTCTCCCACCAGAAGAAACAGATTCAGCCACGCCGCCATAAATAGAAAATAGACAACCCCCGACGTCGCAACAAACAGCCCGCCAACCAGAAACATCTTCGGCCTCGATTTTGCGTGAATCAACATACTGAGAAGAAAAAGCAACACAAAAAATGCGCAAGGGTTAAACCCGTCCATCGCGCCGATCAACACAGTCACCATCGGCAAGGAAATCTCGGCCGTATTGACTCGCCCCCAAAGTGGGATATCAATCCACGGCTGGTCTTCTGTTTTAAGAACCTGCGTTTTTAACAATCTTTTTTCCCATGCTGGCATTTGATGATTGTCCAGAGGATTATCGCAGGGAGCCTCCAAACAAGAGAGGATCTTCATTTCCATGCTCTTCGCCTTTGTCTCATTAAATCCAATCCAAAGCGTGTCTCCGATAATCGTAACCGGCACGCCTGAGAATTTTACCGATGCCAGTTTTAATGCCGTCATAAGAAGGTCTGAATTCTTTTTATCGCGCCCAATTTCATACCGATGAATGCTCAATTCTGGGATTTGATTTTTTAATGCATCGAGAAAATGGGATTGCTTTTTGCAATGACGACATCCTTGCCGCCAGAAGAAATAGACATCGACAGAACGGCCCGGTGCCGAAAACACAGGTTGGGCCGGGGCATCCCTTTTGGCCGCCTTCTTTAACAGCGGGATTGACGGTTTGACAGCTTCCTTGCCCTCTTTCAATCCGGTCTCTGCTGAAACCTTGGGAATCCGTTCTTCCACGTCGTCTTCGCAATCCTGACCCTCTCCACATACGCCGGAGATATCTTGCGAGAAGGGGGGATGAAGCGTTTTTAAGATAACGGCATTCTCGCCTGTCGATCCAACCGTGTCGCTTGTTTTGTCATCCTTATTTGCAGCCAGAGAATTCGAAAACGTAAAAAAGTATAAAGGAGCGAACAAAATGATGAATGCCGCCCGCCTAAATTTCATATGCAATCTCAGTTTCATCAATGGTGATGCATTCTTAAAAAAGCAATGGTCCCGATTCCAAGGAGAAGCAAAGCCACCTGGCGGAAACTTTGTGATATTTTCCCATAACGGTGCAGATGAGGCACGAGATGCGCGACCGACATATAAATGAAATTCCCGGCCGACAAAGCCATGACATACGGGACAACCCGGCGAACCTCGGATAAATACAGATAAGCCAAGACCGCGCCGACAAGAGTGGTTAAGCTGGCCAAGGCATTTAACAAAAGCGCCTTTTTTCGCGAGAGCCCTTGTTGCAGAAGGATGGCGGAGTTCCCTACATCCTTCGGAACCTCGTGCGCAATGATAGCAATGGAAGTGGCGATCCCCAGCGGAACCGATGCCACAAACGCAGCGGCAATATTAATACCATCAATCATGTCATGAACTCCACTCCCGACCAAAATAATAGGCACGGTGGCCCCATGGCCTTCACATGTTTCATCGTGGCAATGATGCCAGATGAGAAATTTTTCCAGGGTAAAGAAAAGGACGATTCCTCCCAACACTGTTTTTGTCGCGGTCTCAACCGGAAGCCCTAACAACGCGTTGGGAATCAACCCGAGAAATGCCAACCCCAGAAAAGTTCCGGTTGAATAGCTAATCAGACAAGGAACCAATATGTCCCTTACGCGAGCGGGAAAAACAAAAAAGATGCTGGATAATAAAACAGCTCCAAGGCCGCCGGTTAAGGAAAAAATGATCAGCAGTAAAAAGCTCATAATTTCTTCAAAATCAGTTCTGCGACTCGTTGGCCGGAAAGCAGCATGCCGCCAAAAATCGGCCCCATGCGGGGACCGCCGTAGACGGAACACACGCCCATCCCCGACACCCACAAACTCGGAAACACTTCGCCCGTTTTCTCGACCACGAAAACCTCGCCTTGAACCGCGTCCATGGGGCCTTCTCCTTTCATGCGGGATGTTTCCATCCCCTTTATAAGACCTCGTTTTCGAAGGGATTCAATAACAGACGCTTCGTGACCGGTCGCGTCGACGACCGCGCGGGATGAAAAAACCACGGGATCAACCGGAAACCGTCCTGAAATGCCGGTCCGGTTCAAAACGACTCCTGTTACATGTCCCGCTTTGACGCAAACATCCTCAACTGTGATCAAATTCAGAATGACAACTCCGGCCTGAACGGCGCTCAGACAAAGAGCGGATGCCAGCTCTGTGGCATCAACGGTAACGAAGGCGCCAGTCTTGAACTTGCGCTTTATTCCAATCGTTTCAAGAAGGGGAAGAACAGATCGCTCCAAAACCACTTCGTTCATGCCCATGCCACCGCCCCATATGCCCCCGCCAGGAGCCAGACTTCTTTCCAGCACAGCCACCCGCAGGCCAGCTCGAGCCGCATAAATAGCGGCGGTCAAACCGGATGGACCGGCTCCCACGACAATCACATCTGACGACCGAGCGCGGTTCCACTTTTCGTTATAGGCCTCAGTGATGGCGCCCGTGATATCAACTTCTTCATATTTTTCTAACTTCATGCAACCTCCCCTTATAAATTTTCTCATCGAATTTTGACGGCCTGCGCAACATGCAAACCTTCAAGCCATCATCCTTTCTTCTTTTCGACAACCGTTGCTTCTTGATAATCATGGCTCCTTGTTTCACACCCAACTCTCTGGAAACAGGAACGCACTTTGCCTTAAGCAGAAAATATATCGGCCCCGGCTCATCGCTCAGTGCCTCAAAATTGCCCTGCCCTTTGCTGATAACAAGATCAGCCTTTTTGAAACGCTCCACAAACTTGGGACTCGATTCAGAAAGAAGGGCCCCGGGCAACGCGGCGCCTGTGGTGATGACTTCGGTTAATTGAGTGAGGCCGACAGCGCGCGCATCTTCCATTGTCGCGTCATTGAGCACAGGCCCTCCGCGGACAACGTAGGTCACCTTTTTGTTGTCTTTAAGAAGCTCTTCGATTAACAGCTTATCGAAAACGATTTCGCCGGCGTTGTCTCCCACATACAGGATCGAAGTGGAGACTTGCAGTTTTTTCTTAAACTCGGGGTAATCAAATATCCCGAACTCGCCCCCCGCGCACTCCCTCACAGTCCGGATCAGATTAAAATCCGAGTTTGCGACAAAATCAATCACGTTTCCAGCGATCGCCAGCCGGCAGGCCACCAGGAGCCTATCGTTTGATTTCTCGATCCATTTCTTAAGAATTGGGACGAGACGAAGCGCGGTTTTATTGTACCTTCGTTTATACGCTTTAAAAGGGTCTTGGACGCCGGTGGTTTTTCTCACGATATCGCGGACGTGTCTTGGAACGCCCAAATAAATATTCTTCCTTAATAGAGTTGGCACTTCCTTCTCAAATCTCTTTCGCAACATTGTTCTTAAACGATTGTCGTCCGTTGATGAATCGACGATCCACCGCGCGGCTTTTAAAAGACATGGTTCACACTCAGCGTAAAACTTCAAATTCTTCTCCTTGGCCTTAAAACATTTTTTTAATGGCTGCGGCCGCCTTCGACCGCGTTGGCTCATCCACTTTAACCACGTGTTCCATCTTCTTGAGAGAGCGAGCCACATCCTCCAGCGTCGTCAGCTTCATCGTTGGGCAAGCGAGGTAATTATTCGCCGGGTAAAAATTTTTCCACCAGTTTTCGTTTTTCAACCCGTAGAGCAAACCGATGTCTGTCCCCACAATGAATGTTGCTCCCGCTTTACCTTCTTTGGCGCGACTTAACATCGCCGCTGTCCCACCCACAAAATCAGCTAACCGCAGGACAGCGGGCCTGCACTCAGGATGAGCCATCACCACGGCTCCCACGTGTTTATTTCTTCCTCGCTCAATATCCAGAGGTGAAATGCAGGCGTGCGTTGGGCAAGATCCTTCACATAGAACAACCTTTCGCCCAACCACAGACGCGGCATAGCGCCCCAAGTTTTGGTCGGGGAGAAAAACAACAGGCCGACTTTTTGGAATTCGCCCGACAACCCTTGCTGCGTTGGCAGACGTGCAACACACATCACATTCCGCCTTCACCTCGGCCGGGGTGTTGATATAAGCGACGAAAACCGCGTTCGGGTATTTCTTTCTCAATAGGCGCACATCTTGAACCCGCACCGTGTCGGCGAGCGCGCATCCCGCCTCCCTAACCGGCAACAAAACCGTTTTCTTGGGGCTAAGAAGCGCGGCCGTTTCCGCCATAAACCGGACTCCGCAAAAAACAATGACCCGTTTCTTCGTCTTAGCCGCCAAGACGCTTAACTCTAAAGAATCCCCGACATGATCGGCGATCTCCTGCACCTCAGGCCTCTGATAGTGATGGGCGAGAATCAGGGCGCCGCGCTTTTGTCTTAACTGCTCGATTTCCTCGATGAGTCCCGCGCTTTTCTTAAGCGGATCTGAAAGAGCCGCCCTGCTCAATGCGAATCCTCGGCTGGCTTTGTATCTTGTCGAAATCGTCTCCTGAAAAACCAGTCTCCGGCGTGCTCAACCCGAACCAGTTCGCCGTTATCCAACAGCCGCTCTACGAGCGACCATGCGATCCCCAACTTTGAAAGCTTCTCCTTAAGTTGATCCTCCCTCAAAGGATGGACGGCCACCGCGCCGAGGAGATCTTTCTCCACATCGCTCGTCAATTGAATCTCATCTCTGTGATGAGTATTTAAAAACTCCACATTGGGCGCGACGGATCCCAGAACCGATCGGATGCGAACGAGAGAAGAGAGATCGAGGGATTCCACTTCCGGGCTGCTGGGGGGCCGAATCGGCGTTGCAAGATAAACCTTTTTGGGTTTGACCTTGGAAAGAAACTCAGCCAGTTGCCGGAGGTTTGATTCGCCGTCGTTTACGTTCTTCACGAACATTGTTTCAGTCACAAGGTGACCTTGGAACTTGGATGAAAATTCCAGAATACCCGCCATAATTTCATCCAAACGCAATCCGCTATCCGGTCTGTTGACCTTCCTCCATTCATCTTCGCGAGCGGCATCGATTTTCAACGAAACCCAGTCCGCCAGCATAAGGTCGTCCTGCACGTCCTTCCGCCAAATGAGGGATGCGTTGCTGATCACAGCCACTTTCCCCAAAGACTTGAGCCTATTGATCTCTTGCCCGAGGTTGATATCGAGCGTCGGTTCTCCATCCGGAACGAACGAGAGGTAATCAATGGCTCGCCGTTCTGCGCGCAACGCGTCGATGCGGTTGGCCGCCTCCTGGAAGATATGATCGACGGAATAAAACGAAGTCCGGTCGGCCAGCATGCGGGTGGTTGGGCCGATCTGGCAATACAGGCAATTAAACGAGCATGACTTGGGAGGAATATTGTTAATCCCCAAGCTTTGTCCCAATCGCCGGGAAAGGATAGGACCGAAAGCCACGGCGTGCTCTGCTGTTGGATGCGTTATTGGCTCCGTCATTTTGTCATGGCCACCGCCGCGCGCTCATGTTTGGAATCCAACATCTCAAGGTTGGAAACAATCTCGGCCAACTCCTTTTTGTGAGCTCCGGCCATTAATTCTTCGCCCTTCATCCATTGTTCCATGATTTGGGGATCGCTATAAACAATTCCAGCCAAATCAAGCTCCATCTCCTTCAATTTACTTCGTAGATAGGCTTCCATTTCCGCTCCAATAATTTTGTTCATAATGATCGCCGTATGACGAATTTTCGATTGGAGGAAGACTTTTTGCGCCATAGCGATGTCTTCTGGATTTCCCATGTGTTTGGTTGACGGCAATACACCCGCTTGAATTTGCTCCACCATCGCCTTCATATAAAAAGCGACTTCAACGGATGTCCGGGAGGGGTCGGCGACAACAATGACCGTGTCCATTGATGTAATCGCGCCGCGCGCAGAGTCTTCAAAACCGGCCTTAAAATCCACCAATGTCGCCAAAGGTTGCCCTTGGGAAGAAAACGTCGCGTCCCTGGCGATTTTGGCCATAGGCCCGTCGCATCCAGCGCCCGGCCCCTTGTCGCAAATTTTTCCGCATGAGAAGTAACTGATCCCCGCGCTATTTTGGACAAAGTACTCCTTGGAAAATGTGTTCAGAGCAATCTCTGAATTCGGCAAAGGAAAAGGATCTTCAACGGGGCATGTCACCTGCCCGCCCTGAAAGACCATGCCCCCGAAATAATCAAGCAAAGGCCTGGGAGATTCTCGGAATCCAAAGGCCTGCGCCAACCCAAAATTGGTCGAATCAGCGTCTAATACGGCCACCTGATACCCGCGATCAGCCAATGCCTTCGCCAGGAACACCGTGACGGTTGATTTCCCGCTGCCTCCTTTTCCGAAAATTCCGATCCGTTTTCCACCAAGGTTTTTCGTCCCATTGTTCATAATTCATCGTCTCCCTTTTTTTATTATCGATTGTTAGCCCTTTGGTTTAACCTGAGCCACCGAAATTTGAATGTCATCCGGTTCTTTATCAAGCTTGCTCTGATAGCTTTCTCTGATCTTTTGAAACCCGGCCATGTCGCCCTTAGAAATCTTCTGCACCGACGGGAAATTAAGCCTGGCAAAATTTTTCTGCTGGCCATACACGTGCATTTCAAAATGAAGATGAGGCCCTGTGCTGACTCCTGTATTTCCCACTTTCCCTATTGTTTGACCTTGATCCACCTTATCGCCCGCTTTCACTAATATTTTGGAAAGATGCCCGTAGCGCGATTGATATTGGCTGTTGTGCCGGATATCGATGCAGTTCCCATAGCCGCCCTTCCACCCCGCAAACACAACCTTTCCGGATCCAATCGCCGACACCGGGGTTCCAATGGGCGCCGCGAAGTCGGTTCCATGATGCGGACGCCAGATCCGCAAGACGGGATGAAACCGGGAACGGCTATAGGACGACGAAATACGAAAGGCTTTGTGAGTGAAAGGGGCTCGCATGAAAATTCGTTTCGACGCTTCCCCGTTTTCGTCAAAATACTCGCCTCTCTTGCATTCCGCGCATTTATAACGGAAAGCCATGTTTTTCTTGTTTTTTGTTCCGCTCCCCTCATAAAGCGCGGCAAGAATACGGATCGATGGCAACGGCTTTTTGCCTTCGGATAAATATTCCCGTTCGATTAAAAACGCGTACCGGTCGCCGATCCGCTGCTCTGAGAAAAAGTCAATTCTCCACGCAAAAATCCGGTCTCCCAAATCGCTGACCAGATTGGCGACAAACGTCTCATCCTTATATTCCCTTAACAAATCCTTATAAATATTTTCCGTTGTTTGACCGGTGACTAATTCTTCAGCCCAAAAAGTGGGGGTGTTCACAACCTCTTTGATGTAACCGCCGTTCTCGTCGGCCTTGACAACATAGGCGGTCCGGAGGTCCGGCTGATACGCCAGTTGAAGAAATTCCCCCGATGTTGAACGCGCGATCTCATATCGATGCCCCGGAATGAGGCGCCTTAAATCGAGCATCTGACTCAGCGTTCGCTGCAAATCAACCACAACGGAAGAAGGGAATCCCTGCGCGCTAAGAATGCTCGCCATTGTGTCGCCGGGTTTGACCTGTCCTGAGCGCGTCACGGAAACCGGGACGTTTTCTTCTGCGCTTTTATGGGCTTTTCTCTTTCCGATTATTAAGAGGGAAATTGTAACTGCAGCAATCAAAACACACGCACTCCCCCAAACGTATATCCTCTTGGCCCCAATTCTTTCGTTACGATGATTAAACCCACTCTCTTGATTAAGAAATGACAATTTCTTCTCCTACTCGTACATTTCGATAAGCCGGGCCAAAGGATTGCCTGAACCACTCGATAACTTCGTCGCTACTATCATGCCCACTGAGGCCTACGGCGCCAAGTTTGTCCCTTCTCAATCTCAATAAAGAGAGGTCGGCTTCAATCTCTATACGGCTTAAAGGAGTCAATAATCCGCCGCCGGACGCGAATCGGCGTTGGGTGTTGATACCAAGCCATGTGACACGCCCCTTAGGCAAAGGATAATGAAGCCCGCCAATGATGCCGTAAATGGGCAATGAAAATAATCTTTCAGTCCGCTGCAGCAACCGGTCAAGCTTTTGGTGCCCGCATCCAACGATTAAAACAATGCCTTTGTTTCTGACGTTCACCGCCAAGGCCTGTTCGTCCACCCAGCCAATGAAGAGCTGTCGTCCGATAACCCCTGTCGTAGCAACCCCGGGCGCCAGCCAAATTGCATCAACGGCGACCACTGGGTTCGTGCCCGGATAGGAAAGGGATGTGGGAACAAAAATCCTCTTTTCGGAGAGGTTCGTTTGACAGTTCCCAAGAGAGAAGGTTGCTTTCCGCGACCAAACATGGCCTCCCGTGTGATCATAATGCCGGTGAGAAATGACAATGACATCTACGCTGGCAAGATCCACGCCCAACTTCGCCATATTATGGAGAAGAGGAGAGGGATCTTCCTTTTTGGCGTTTTGACCGACGTCAAAAAGAACCGTCAGATGGTCGGTTTTGACGAGATAGGAAACGCCCATCTCTGTTTTGAACCCCGGCGCAGAAGCATGCCAATCAACCAAAGGAAGAATGGAGAGAAAACCCGTTTCGCCAAGATCTGGAATCGACGTGGGATAATGGCTCTGCCATCTTTCCCCTTCTCGCTTCAAACCATCTAGGTGTCGATGGTATTTAAAGAGAGCAGAAAGATAGTTTCTGAACCGCCACCAATCAGGCATGCAGAATCTCTTTAAAATCCTCCATCAGAGCTTGGAGATCTTCTTCATGCTCCACTTCGTCTTGTAGAATCTGGAGGACGATGTTGTAGGTTACGGGATCTTTGTCTTTGGTTTGCTCCAATATGTCGTTGTAGACGCCGATGGCGCATTGCTCTCCTTTCACATTTTGTTCCAGTATCTTTTTCACAAAAGGATCATCAGGAGAATCGTAACCACAATTGGAGAGTTGGGTCCATTCCGCCGGTTTGGTGACCGGCGTCCCGCCCAACTGGATAATACGCCCGGCCAACATATCCGCGTGGCGAAGCTCATCGGCCGCATGCTGCACCAATTCCGCGATAACCGCTTCCTTCATTGGCCCTCTGACAACTTTGGAGCCAATCCAATACTGAAAATAAGCCAACCATTCATCTGCGAAGGCTTTGTTCAGCAGTTTCACCAACTTTGCGACATCCATTTTGACGATACTTATTCCTTTTTTACCCATGATCATCTCCTTGATTGATTTTATTTACGATAAAGAGGCGCGGACTTTTGACCAGATGGTTTCAATCTCCTCGGAAACATCGCTCCCGTCGTACTCCACAACAGGAACTCCTTTGGAGACAGATTCCATCACTCGTGTTGAAAAAGGGACCCGGCCTATCACCGGCACCCCTCGCTCCTGACAACGGGCCTCAATGTGGTTGGAAGTTTTTTCATTGATGTCGTATTTATTGATGATCGCATTTGTCGGGATCCGGAAATGATCCGTCAAATCCAGAATTCGTTCCAAATCATGGAGTCCGGAAAGCGTCGGTTCTGTCACCGCCACCGCCAAATTAACTCCGCCCAGTGATGATATGACGGGGCATCCAACTCCGGGAGGCCCGTCGATAATAACGAGATCGCTTTTTTCGCTATCGGCAATTTCACACGCTGTTCGACGGATTTGAGACACAAGTTTGCCGGAATTTTCTTCCGCGATTCCCAGTTTCGCATGGACAAAGGAGCCATATTTCGTTTCTGAAACGAACCACTCCCCTGATAATCTCTCCTCCATTGTGATGGCTCTTTCTGGACAAACGCGCGCACAGACCCCGCATCCTTCGCAAGCAACAGGATCAAATTCGAAGTTTCCACTAAATGACTTGCGATTCACCGCGCCAAACCGGCAGTACATTTTGCAAGAACCGCAAAAAATACATTTCTTTTGGTTAATAACAGCGACTCGTCTTCCTGAAAAAGACCGACTCTCCTTGACGTGCGGATGAAGCAGAAGGTGGAGATTGGAGGCGTCGACATCACAATCCACCACAACGTTCTCTCCACCGAGGGCCGCGAAAGAAGCCGTCAAAACGGTTTTTCCTGTCCCGCCCTTGCCGCTCACAATTGCGATTTGTTTCATACGCCTCTTTCCTTTTCAATCCGGTGATATAAATCAAGAAATTTCGCTTTGTATTCCGGATTTGACTCCACCATTGGAATCCCGTCCGACTGGGATTCTGCAATGCCCTTGTCGTAGGGAATATCCATGAGAAACGGCACACCATGAGAGTAACAATAACCCTTGATGCCGTTATCCTCTGTGCCGGACCGGTTTAAAACCACGCCGAATGGAATTTGGCTCGCGCGCGCGGCGTCCATCGCCAGTTCCAAATCGTGCAAGCCGAAAGGCGTGTCCTCCGTCACCAAAAGAACGTAATCGCAATCCTTAATGGCGGCGATCATGGGGCATGACGTCCCAGGCGGCGCGTCGATAATGCCGGTTGAATGTCCGTTTAGGCATTGCTTGACGTGGGCAATTAAGTGAGGAGACCTCGTCTCTCCGATATTTAACCGGCCTCCGGCAAAATCAATATGGTTCCGGCAGCCGAGTTCGATAACGCCAATATCCCGTTGCACTTCTCGAATAGCTTTTGTTGGACAATAAATTTTGCATCCGCCGCACCCCCGGCATAGGTGAGGAAACGTCAAAACAGTCCCTTGACGACCCTCTTTGGGTGGGATGACGGTGATCGCGTGATAAGCGCAAACCGATTGGCAAGTCCCGCAAAATGAGCATTTCGCAAGATCAATTTCAGGGCAAGTAACTGTTACCCGTCGCATTTCACTGATCCGCGGTTTTAAAAACAAATGAGCATTCGGATTTTCAACGTCGCAGTCCAGGAAAGACGCTTCTCCCAAGGCAAGCGCCAAATTAACGGCGACCG
>Ga0315279_10000532_pt1 | contig 75126 bp, 54 predicted proteins | sample YL17G06_20_MG_FD_203694 | JGI IMG/M metagenome (GOLD analysis project Ga0315279, IMG submission 203694) | Sediment microbial communities from Yellowstone Lake, YNP, Wyoming, USA - YL17G06_20 | ecosystem: Environmental > Aquatic > Freshwater > Lake > Sediment | place: USA: Wyoming | collected...
CGTATTACAGCAGCGACCAGTCCTATACCACGATGTCCGGGACCTCGATGGCCACTCCCTGCGCGGCCGGGGTGGTGGCGTTGATGCTTTCCAAAAACTCTCAACTCCTCCCCTGGCAGGTGGACAGTATTTTGCAGATGACCGTCCGCCCCCTGGGCTACCAGCCCAAGAACGACACCTTTGGCACCGGCCGGGTCAGCGCCTACCAGGCCGTGTTGCACACGCCCCTGCCCGGGCCGATGCACGATGTGGCGATCCAGTCTCTCCTGGCGCCCGGCTCGAAGGTGGATCCCTTGGTGCCGGTTGCACCGGTGGTGGTGATCCACAACAACGGGACGTACGACGAGACGAGCGTGCCGGTGCATTTCCGGGTGGATTCGGCCGGGACTCAGGTGTACAACCAGCTGTTTACAGTCCCAACCTTGGACAGCGCGGCCACGGATACCGTGACTTTTCCGAACTGGACCCCTGGTCCGGGAGGAAACACGTACAACTTGACCGCCTATCACACCTTCTCTCCGGACACGAACCGAGTGAACGACACCCTGAAGTCTACGACCCAGACCCGGGGGCATGAGATCAGTTCGGTATCGACCAACATCGGCACCCGGGTGCGGGCGCTGTCTGCGGTGACCCCGCAGCTCACCCTGGGGAATCCCGGGGACTACACGGAACACACCTTTAACGCCACCTGCTGGATCGACTCGGCCGGAAGCCGGATCTACAACCAGACGGTTCCGGTGGACAGTGTGGTGGCCAATGGGACCAAGACCGTAGCCTTCCCGGTCTGGAACACGGGCCCGGTGGGTGCGACCTACAACCTGACCCTCTTCAACTCCTTCTCGGACCCCAACCACAGCAACGACACCCTGCACATTGCTACCCAGGCTTCCAATGCTATAAGGGTCGCAATCGAGATTGCTTCTGGATCAAACGGACGGACTCCGCCCAATGCTGTCTACCAGATAGATAGCCTTTGCCAGGCCTATGCCTGGGTTGATTCCATCGTCCCTGGAACCAGCATCGACTCCCTGAGTGAACTGGCCAACTACGACGTGGTGGTCACCGGAGATGTGGGTTACAACGACAACGACTTCACCGTCTACCAGAGGTCGCTTCTGGACTGGGTGCGCGGCGGGCACGGGGTCGTAATCTTGGGCTGGGGGGTTTTCGGCATCCAAAACGGGCCGCACGCAAATTCGCCGATGGACACCGTCTGCGCCCTGATGGCTGCAACGGGCTACTCCTTCACGAGCACCGGAACGGTGCATATCACCGATCCGACCCACCCTATCACCACCGGGGTCGGGGACTTCAACATCATTACCGACGGGGAATCCTCCTACTCCGGGCTCTGGGCCGGGGCGGTTTCGCTGGGTAATTACTCTTCACAACCGAACTGGTCTTCAATCGCCTACAAGTACCTGGGAAGCGGCCGTTCGGTGTACCTGGGACCAATCTACTTCGCAACTTTTTCCGGCTATAACAACAGCGGCTATTACACCAACCCCAATTCCAGGTTGCTTCTCAAGCAGGCTATTGAATGGGCAGCCATGGGCTCGGTCACCGGGACCGAGGTGCAGCCTTCGGTGACGAACCTTCCGAAATCCTTCGCCCTGGTGGTTGCCTATCCGAACCCTGCTCGCGGCACGACCGAGATCCGCTACCAGTTGCCCACCTCTGCACCGGTCAAGATCCGGGTGTACAATGTGGCCGGACAGGCGGTGAGGACTTTGGTGGATGTCAAGGAGGACGCCGGATACAAGAGCGTCACCTGGGACGGGCGGAACGACCGCGGGTCTCATGTGGGCCCCGGGGTCTACCTTTACCGGATGGAGGCCGGTTCGTTCACGGCGACCAAGAAGATGGTCATGGTGAGGTAGGAAACATTAACCTAAAGAGGGCGCTGCAACCGCGGCGCCCTCTTTATTCTTATTTTCGGAAGCCTCCAGGCTTGACAAAAAGGTTTTTTCAAGGTAAACTATTCCTATTAAGAATGAGGGATGACGAAGGCAGTAGAAGGAGAAGTTTTTGATCGGGGAACGGCTTTAAACGGAAGAAGGAGTAGGGAGATGAAGCGTTGGCTTTGGGTGGCCAGTTTTCTGGCACTGGGAGCCTTGTGGGTTTCCGGCTCCTGGGCTGGGATGATCGGGCCGAACGTGCACCTGGTGGGCGCGAACTACAACCTGACCTCCTTCAACATTTTCTCGAACCCCAACCACGGAAACGACACCCTGCGTGTGGCCACCCAAGCCCCCAATCAGACTAAGGCCCTGATCGCTTTCGCAGACATTAGGACTGATGGCTGGGCATTTCACGACACGCTCGTGGCCCGCGACTCCAGCCACCTGTTCAGCGTGATCGACACCTTCGACGTGAGTATCTACGGCCGGGTGCTACCCCTTTCCACTATCATCAACAACGGGTACAACGTCGTGATCACCTGGACCAACTACCCCTATGCCAATTCGACGGCGATGGGTGACACCCTGGCGGCCTTCATGGACCAGGGCGGCGGGGTGGTCGTCGGGGTTTTTTCGGATTATTCGGCAGTCAACATCGCGGGGCGATACCAAACGCAGTACATGCCCTTCCCGCTGACTGACGTCACTTACACCTCCGCGACCCTGGGGACGGTGCATCTTCCGCTCCATCCCATCATGTCCGGGATCTCGGCCATCTCGGTGGGCAACGATGTGACCGGTGCGACCACGGTCCAACACGGCGTGGACGTAGCGGACTTCAACACCGGCCACATCCTGGCCGCGGCATTCGACACCCTGGGCCGGCGCACGGCTGAGCTCGGGTTCTTCCCGCTGACCTTTATCTATGATACTACCTGGGGACCCCAGAATGCCCATATGATCCTGAACGCGATGTGCTGGGCTGCCGGGCTTTGCAACGCCAGTGGGGCAGAACTTCTTCCTCCGCTCGGAAACCTGCCCAAGATCTTCGCCTTGGCCCCGGCGCGGCCGAATCCGGCCCGCGGGACGACCGAGATCCGCTACCAGTTGCCCACCTCTGCACCGGTCAAGATCCGGGTGTACAATGTGGCCGGACAGTTGGTGAGGACCTTGGTGGATGCCAGGCAGGATGCCGGGTACAAGAGCGTCACCTGGGACGGGCGGAACGACCGCGGGTCTCATGTGGGCCCCGGGGTTTACCTCTACCGGATGGAGGCCGGATCGTTCACGGCTACCCGGAAGATGGTCGAACTGAAATAAGAGCCAGAGTAACTAAAGAGGACGCTGCAACCGCAGCGCCCTCTTTAGTTTAATTTTACAAATGATCCATTAGATCATAGCCAAGGGAGGGAGGAAAAAGAAGAGCCCCCGATCTCTCAGGGCCCCCTCGCGAAAGAAACCGGAACTATTTCATTACGACCAGCTGCTTCACGGCCTGCAGGCTGCCTGCGTTCAACTGGTAGAGATAAACGCCGCTTGGAACCGGCCTGCCCGTCTGGTCCTTTCCGTCCCAGGAAACCTGATGACTCCCTGCGGCCTGGTTCCCTTGGACCAGGGTCCGGACTTTCCGGCCCAAGGTGTTGTAAAGGCAAAGCTCGACCGACATGGCCTTAGGAAGTTCGTAACTGATCAGGGTTCCTGAGTCAACCGGGTTGGGAACGTTCTGGGAAAGCTTGAACGCGAACTCCTTCTGGGTTCCACCGCCGGTCTCCATGCCGGAAGGTCCCTGAAGAATGTTGAAGTAGATGTCCGCGTTTCCGTTCCGGCCGTCCTCCCACACGAAGAACCCGCGGTTCTTGGAAGCCGCCGCACCCTCATACTCCCCGAAGCGGTTGCGTCCGCTGCCCTCATTCACCACCGCGATCTTGCTGGAGACAGCGGTCAACCGGGTGTCGGGATGCTTCCAGGTCAGGCCGCGGTCCGAGGAATAGGTCGCGTAGAAGTCCTGGGTCGTGCTGGTGTCGCCCTGCACCGCGGAGAGCCGGGTGTCATACCAGCCGCAGAACAGCACGCCGTTCACCGGGTCCTGGGCGATCATCGGCTCGTACTGGCAGGTCCCATCGCCCAGGTAGGTCGGGTCGTGAACCGGCACCGGCGTGCTCCAGGAGGTGCCCCCGTTGGTCGAGCGCGAGAACAGGGCGTCTGCCCATCCGGAGCTGGCGGAGTCGTCGGTGTACACCGCGTAGAGGTAGCCATTCGAGCGGTCGATCAGGAAGTCCGTGCAGGCGATGTACCAGACGTAACCCGAAGGGGTGGGCAGGTCGTGGTAGCGGGGCAGGTTGTAATAGAAGTTCGTGGATGCGGCCTGGGCCGTGGTCGCGCTCCCGAAGCTGGTCCCGCCGTTGGTGGACTTGACCAGCATATTGTAGTACGTACTGGTGCTCAGGTACATGATGTAGACCAGGTTCCCTTGAGCCTGGGGGATCGCTCCGATCACATCGTAAGCGGACCCGAAGTTCACCGGAGCCCCGAAGCTCACGCCCTGGTTCGTGGACTTGGCGAACTGCCCGATGTTGCTGTAGTCGTAGTCCGCGTAGACCGTGTCTCCGACCACGTCACATGCGTTTTTGTCATTGGTGGTCTGACCGTTCCGCGAGACGATGACTACCGGCAGGCGGAAGCTGTTTCCCCCATCCGTGGTCCAGGTGAGCTCCGCGTTCATGACGCTAGCGCTGTAAGGCAGGGTATAGTAGTAAGCGTATCCGCGGTGGTCCACCGAGATCCAAATGTCTGAGGAAGCGGTGTACTGCGTGGATTCTGGGACGATGATGTTGGTCCCCCAAGTGGCCCCGGAGTTGGTCGAAACCGCGCTCCAGATGCGCTTCAACCCGGAGCGCCAGTCCTTGAACCCGACGTAAAGGGTGTCACCCCAGGCTGCGATGTAGGGCTCGAGCTGGCCCGCGGAGCCTGCATCGTCGTTCACCTTCATGTCTGGGATCGGAGCTGCGACGGGCGGAGCCGGGGTGACGTACACCGGTCCGTGGTTCGGCGGAAAAGGGTGGATCCCAAGGTTCCCCACGCTGCCCTCGATGGCCATGGCCGGTGAGGCCAGAAGAAGCGCCCAGCCGAAGATCGTCAAAACAAGCACTAATCTTCTTTGCATCGTTCCCTCCTTAGATTTGTCTGAGTTTCAAAGTTAATATTATACACCGCTTCGATATTTCTGTCAATCACAAATATAGCCGGAGCGACTTTCTGGCGGGAAGGGCATCCTCACGGTAGGTTTAGCTTTCGGCATTACTTTTGGACTATTCGATGTCGGCAAAATAACTTGGGGCTCAAAGAACACCTGCGATAGACCAAAAGACGGCCTGAGGTTCCCCCTTAAACGGAAGAGGATGGAAAGTTACCTTGCCTTGACCACCCTCAGAAGGTTGGTGGCCTTGCCCTCCGGTTTGAGAAAATACACCCCCGGAGCCAGCCCCTCCCCGATCCTCGCCCCCCGGCAAGTCCCCACCCGGCAGCCGGAGATGTCGTAGAGGGTAAAGCGATCAGATTCATGCCCGGAAACCGTTGCAAAACTAACAAAGGGGTTGGGAGTCGTCCTGAAGGCCCGCTCCGCAGCTCGCCCATGGCCCCTCTCTTCCTCGACACCAACCCCGCCATCCGTGGTCTTCAGGATGGTCCCTCCATCTCCCACCGCGTACCCGGTATCGGCATCCATCGGGAAATGGACCGCGTGGAGGTTATTCGTGGTGCCGGAGCTCTGGGTCGACCAAGTCGTCCCCCCATCCGTGGTCTTCAGGATGGTTCCCAGATACCCTACGGCATATCCGGTCCGGGCATCCACCGGAAAATGGACCGCGAAAAGGGCGTGCACTGTCCCTGATCCCTGGCCAACCCAGTTCGTCCCCCCATTCGTGGTCTTCAGGATCTTGCCCGACAGCCCCACGGCATAGCCGGTCAGAACATCACAAGGGAAATGAACCCAGAAAAGGGCGTTCCCGGTCCCTGAGCTCTGGCTCGCCCAGGTCGTCCCCCCATCCGTGGTCTTAAAAATCAAGCCGCCGCCTCCCACGGTATACCCGGTTTGGTCATCGAGAGGGAAGTCTACGGCGTACAGGCAATTCCCGGTGAGCGAGGGCAAAGAATCCCAAGTCGTCCCGGCATCCGTGGTCTTCAGGACGGTGCCCACATATCCGACCGCATACCCGGACAGGGTATCCGCAGGAAAGTGAACCGAGTTCAAGGTATTCGTTGTGACCCAGCTATGGCTCAACCAAGTCGCCCCGGCATCCGTGGTCTTCAGAAGGAGGTCCCCATACCCGACCGCATATCCGGTCAGGGTATCCATGGGAAATTGGATGGAGTTCAGGGCAAACATTGTGCCCGTGACCTGTATCCCCCAGGTCATCCCCCCATCCCTGGTCTTCAAAATGACGCCATTGCTTCCTGCGGCATACCCGGCCTGAGCATCCACGGGAAAGTGGACGGAACAAAGCACGGCCCCGGTGCCCGAGGTCTGACTCACCCAGCCGGCAAAGAGCGGGCACGGGGCGGAGGCATCGATTAAAAACACAAGAATCACTTTCCAGAAACGCATCGCTTCCTCTTCTACCTACTGATATAGACATGTATATTCTACGCCAGGGGTCTGCCTCATGTCAATAGAGTGAAAACAGGAGGCCCCGAGTTCTCGGAACCCCCCCCCTTTTTAGAAGAAACCAAAACCATCTCAGCACGACCAGAGGCGAAGCGCGCTGAGGGATCCTGTCGCCCTACTCTTTCAGAATATTCGCGATCCTCGCCTCCATTTCCGGAGTCTGCATGAGGGTGTGTTTCATGGCCAGATCGAGAGAATACTTGAGTGAATTAAAGAGGGCGTGGTCTTCGCCCGCCCTCTCAAACGGTCTGCTTTATGCCTTCGACGGGTTCGTCTACCTCACCTTCACAATCCTGGCCAGAGAAGCTTTTCCTTCCAGAGCCCTGATGAAATAGACCCCTGGCCGCAGATCCCCTCCGACCTCGCTCCCCTTGTAGACTCCGGCCAGTCGGCCGGCGATATCGTACAGCGCGAAGCGTTCGCCCTCGCGCCCTGGGACCCCGGCATAAGAGGCAAAGGGGTTCGGGGTCGCCGTCATCCTGGCCGCTGACTCCCGGCCCCTGACCCCCGGCGTCTCCTCCACTCCCTCTTCCCCCCCGTCCGTGGTCTTGAGGATCGTCCCGGAGTCTCCGACCACGTACCCGGTCATGACATTATGCGGGAAATTGACGGAGTTAAGGTGAAGGTTCGTGCCTGAGACCTCCCGGTACCCGTTCGGCCCGCCATTGGTGGTCTTCCCGATGAAACCGCTGTCCCCCACCGAATACCCGGTCATGATATCCGTCGGGAAATCGAGAGAGTACATGTTCCACGGCGGGCCCGGGGTCCCTTGCCAGCTCGCTCCCCCATCGGTGGTCCTCAACATCAAGCCAGACCACCCCACAACATACCCGGTCTGGGCGTCCACAGGAAACTGGATCGCCATCAGGTATAACGTGGTGCCGGAGGTCAGGCTGAACCAGTTCGCCCCGCCGTTGGTCGTCTTCAGGATGACCCCCAGTTGGGACCCGGAGGTGTCGAACCCGGCCGCGTAACCGGTCATGGCATCCACCGGAAAGCTGACAGACATGAGCATGGTCGCCGTCCCTAAGGACTGGGGGACCCAGCTGCTCCCTCCGTCGCTCGTTTTCATGATGAACCCGCCGTACCCCACGACGTAGCCCGTCTGGTCATTAACCGGAAAATCGACGTCCGCAAAGAAGCTGGGAGATCCCTGGCTGACCCAGTTCGTCCCCCCATCGGTCGTTTTCAGGATGCTTCCACCGACCACGTAGCCCGTGGCCGCATTCACCGGAAAATCGACTCCCATGAACGACGCCGTGGTATCCGGATGAGGCTGGGCCACCCAGTTGGTACCGCCATTGGTCGTTTTCAAGATCACACCTCCGCCTGACGCGGCCCCGACGGCGTACCCCGTCTGTACGTCCACCGGGAATTGCACGTCCTTAAGACTTTTGGTTGTCCCCGAGGTTTGGGCCACCCAGCCCGCCGAGGCAAAGCACGGGGTGAGCACGATCGCGCCTAACGCCAGAACCTTTATCAAGATACGCATCCCTTTCCTCCTTTCCATTGCTGGTTGAACATCCTTTTTGCCGGCCCCCTTTTACCTCCTCCCCGGGATCTCTCGTTTTTCAGGAAGGGTAACCAGAAGACCAATGCTAACGGGGTTTCTTTTTACTCTCCGGCCCTTTTCCCCTTGGATGTTTTTTTGTAAACGACCTGGTCCAGCACCTTGGCCGCCTTGGAAAGGCCTTTTTTCTCGTCGAAACCGGATCCCATATAACGCAAAATCCCCCCGCCGTCGATGATGAACAGCGAAGGGAAACTGGCCACTTTGTACTTTCCGCTGATGGCGCTGAATTGGTCCAGCAGCACCGGCCAGGGATAGGCGGCGGCGTTGAATTTGGCCAGGACCGTATCCCTCTTTTCGCCCACGTCGACCAGCGCCAGGAGGACCGAATCCTGGGGATATTTCTTGACCAACCCATCCAGCAGGGGAAGCTCTTTTTTGCAAGGTTCACACCAGGTGGCAAAAAAATCCAGCACGACCGTCTGGTGGCCCTGCGGGGCGATGTGTTCGGACAGGAAGAACTTGGACCCGTCCAGGGCCGTCAAAAAGAAGGTCGGGGCCGGCAGGCCGACCTTGATGGAATCCTGGGCCAGCAGGTTGACGGGCAGCAGCAGGATCAAGGCCAGGAATTTCATCATTCGCATAACCATCGCCTCCCTACGATTGCGGCGGATAGGACATTCACTACGAAAGCCTGGGATCACAGCCAGGATCCGGTCTATTCCCCGGGGCCGCCGCGCCGCCTACGGCCCGCCAACCCTCCCGCTGTGCCTCCGGTCATGCCCAAAACAGGGCCAGGGGCTAGTACTGGCTAAAGACCCGGTACCCTGGATGGCATAAAGATAACTGTTCCCCACCCCGATATAAACGGTGCCATCTGAGCTTATCATCGGGGAAGACCGGATATCTCCGCCCTCGTGTTCTTGAAATAGCGGGGTTCGCCATTTCAAAGAACCGTCGGGTTTCATGGCATACAGATATGGCCCCGAGGATCCCCCCTCCCCCTCCTTGTAACCACCGAAATAGATCGTGCCATCGGAACCAATGGCCGGCGTTGTGTTTGCAGTATTGCTTGTTGTGCCTGCTTGGTAGCGCCATTTCAAGGTGCCATTGGTGGAATTTACGGCGTAGAGATACCAAGGTTTCGGGTAGGACATCTCAGTTGCCCCGAAATAGATCGTGCCGTCAGAGCCAATGGCCAGGGAAGGACTCTCCCCACTACTAGACCCCCCACCGTATTGGTACATCCATTTCAGGGTGCTGTCAGGATTTATGGCGTAGAGATGCCCATCGGATGACCCGATATAGACCGTGCCGTCAGAGCCGATGGCCGGGTTAGAGTATAGAGAGGAGCCTATTTGGTAGTACCATTTCAGGGTGCCATTAGGATTTACGGCGTTGAGACCGTAGTAGTTCCCAACATAAATTGTCCCGTTAGAACCAATGGTCGGGAAAGAGTATTCACAACCGTTTATCAGGCATTGCCATTTCAGGGTGCTATCAGGATTTATGGCGGAGAGACCTTCGTAGTTTCCAACATAAATTGTGCCGTCAGAGCCGATGGCCGGGGAAGAACGCACCGAACTCCCGGTCTGGTACCGCCATTTCAAGGTACCGCCGGGATTTATGGCGTACAAATACCCCGCATTATCTGACTCGACATAGACTGTGCCATCAGTGCCAATGGCCGGAGACTTCACTTGATCCCCGATTTGGTAGGACCATTTCAAGGTCCCATTGGGAGTCATGGCGTAGAGATACCCATTATCAGACCCGACATAGATCGTGCCGTCAGACCCGATGGCTGGGGAAGAACTCACCGCGCCCCCGATCTGGTATCGCCATTTCAAGGCGCTCTCTCCGGTATAGCCGGGATGTAAAGGGTCGAACGGATTGGAATGTTCCGGCAATGCCGATGGTTTTTTGGCGCATCCTCCGATGCAAACCGCCAAGGCGACGCATAAAAGAGAAACTACTTTTCTGTGTTTCATGATCCACCTCACCAGTTGTAAGTCAAGGAGACGGAGGGCTTGAAGCTTCCCTCTGCCTTCGTCGTAGGCTCAAGTCCAACCTTGGGGTTGCCGGGAAACAAAATCATGGCATCAAGAACATTCCAGGCCCAAAGGCCGATCTCGATGTTAAGGAACGTCCGATACAGGTTGTACCTTGAAGAAGCCTTTTCACGCGAATCTTCCATCGCTTCATAGTTCGCAGCGGCTTCGCCGCTATTTTCAGATGCGAAATAGGCTTCTTTATCATCATTATAACCTTTTAAAGATTGACTATAAATTATCGCCGTGGTCGTGAGGCCCATTGAATTCAACAGCACGGAAAAGAAGTACAGCTTTCCGAAGCCCACCCGGTCGGAATAGGTCTGCCCCCGGCCGGGAAGGAACAACGACATCATCCCCGCGCCGACCCTGGATTTCCGGGAAGGGTTGGCATCAAGCTTGTAGTCTTTCTCTTCCTTAACGTATACACCAAGGTCCTGAGGATGGTATCCCTTGGCCTTGACCGTAAAACTGTACTGCCCGAAATCCATTTCCTTGCCTTTCACCGGAACCACCCCGAACTGGGTGCGGTGTTTTTTGACTTCTTCCAAGTATATGGTAGCTCCAGCCGGGGCCCCCTCGATGAACAACTTGCCGGTCCTCTTTTTCAGGTAAAGATTCAAAGTCCCCATCATATTGGCCCGGAGGGGGAGCGTGGTATCTTTGGCCAGGACGAGGGTTTCCACTCGCACCTTGTGGCTGGCGGCAGTCAGCCGTCTGATGGTCGCCGGGGTCACCATGCCGGTGGGCTGGTCGTCAATGATGATCATCCCGCCCGGCGGCTCGGAACGCACGTAAAGGTCGGCGTTCTCGGCGAAGTACGACTGCTGCTCCGCCAAACCGGTCAGCTTCCGCGCCACCTTGGACATGATCTTGGTCAAAACCTCCTCGATGCCGCCGCCGTAATCCTCGACTACGCTCTTCTCTATGGCGCCGGTCTCCACGTTGATCAGCCGAGCCTCCACCGTGTAAATATTGCCCACTTTGGAGATGCTGCCGCCAATCATCCGGCTCACCGCAACCAACTGCCCCACCTGCACGATGCAGGATACGTCGGAGCAGGCGCCGGTAAGCTGAAAGGCCTGTTCCTTTAAGATCTTTTCCATCTCTGCCCGTTCCATCACGTCATAGACATTGCAGGCCATCACCTCAGCCCGCAGCCGGTCGGACATGGCCATGGCGTCGTTCGCCGTAATGCCCCGGCCTTCAAAAGGCATCAACGCGATGGCCAGCCTTTTGGTCGGGGCCGCCACGCCGCCTTGGGTCGAACCCTGGGCCAGCAGTTGAACCGGAAGCAACAGGATCAAGCCTAGACATCTTAACGTCTTCATCTCCGTCTCCTAAACAAATTTATACTTTTAAACGTATATAACGCTTATACTATAGCATAATAAAGGGCTTTTTGCAAGCCCTTGTATCAGTCATAGACATAGGTGACATTTCGCTTCTTTCGATGAGCGAACTGGACGAGCTAGACCTCGGGGACACCCAACCCCCTTTCCTTCCTCCAATTTCCTGTGGATGCCCAGACCGGTTATGCGGTGTGGGATATGATGGCATCATCCTCAAAACCACAGACGACGTAGGAAAAGGACTACGGGGGAAGCCAGTTGCCCCACGGACCTCACCCAGAGCTCACGCCTAGCTTACTCCTTTCAGATGGCTGGAGATGCCAATCGCAGCGATGGGTGAGTTGGCAACGACCGCAGGAGGATTTAGGGAAAATAGAGTTTGACTTTTACGGGGATTCATGCTATACTATGGCCCAACAGGCCGGGTCAGGAGAAGGCTGGATAATCCCTTAGCCCAAAGCGAAAGGAGTAAAGATGAACCGAGCCATTTTCGTTGCGTTTGTCTTGTGCCTGTTACTTGCCGGCACCGTGAACGCGAGCCTGGGAATTCGAACCCAGGCCGGCCAGGCCGTCCTTACCTTCCAACCCCAAACCCTTGATGATCCGATCGGCTGTGTCTATGCGGGCAACCGGTTTCTCGTCCGGCTTTCCCCGCAGGACATTCGGGCGGGAGAGGTGCGGGTTTCCCTGGCCGAAACGGGCAAGACGATCCCCGATGGGATGGAGTTTTCCCTCTACTTCTTCATCGAAGGATTCAAAACAGGCCAGCGCGTCCGCGCTGACGAAGGAGGACGTTTTTTGCACCGGGCCGGGAACCCGGCGTTCGACTACCGGGGAGCAGCCTCTCCGGATGCGGACCTGAGTCAGTTGGTCACCCAACGTTACCAGGAGCTGCGGGATATCCGGGCCAGGATCGTGGCCGAGCATGCGGAATGGACAGCGGATGTCAATCCCGTGTTCATGCTCTCAGACAACGACCGGAAGCAATTGCTCGGGGCCGTGGTCCCTCAGGGGGGCATTGGCGACCTGCCGGTCCGGGAGCCCGAGCTCCTGCCGGTTCCTGATTCCCTGGACTGGACCAACATAAGCGGGCAGAATTATGTCACCGGCATCAGGGACCAGGGAAGTTGCGGAAGCTGCTGGGCCTTCGCGACCGTCGCCCAGGTTGAAGCCCTGGTCAATGTCGCCGAGAACAACGTCAACATCGACCTCGACCTTTCCGAACAGGAACTGGTGAGTTGCGACTCTGCCCAAAGCGGCTGTAACGGGGGGATGCCATCCGGTGCACTCAGCTTCGTCCGCTCCCACGGGATCCCGACCGAAACCTGCTTCCCTTATGTGGCATACGATGCGGCCTGCACCCCCTGCACCAACTGGCTGGCCGAGGCCCGCAAGATCAGCACGGTGTCCATTGTGACCACCACCAGCCAGGACGAGCAGGCGATCAAGAGCGCACTCCAATACCATCCCACCAGTACCGCCGTCTACGCGGACAACGGGTTCATGGCTTACTCCGGCGGCATCTTCTCCTACTCCGGGAGCCGGCACGCCATCAATCATGCCGTTCTGTTAGTCGGCTGGGGAGGCGGAACCTCCCAACCCTACTGGAAGCTCAAGAACAGCTGGGGTTCTGGATGGGGTGAGCAGGGCTACATGCGGGCTCGACGGAACCAGGGCAACAATCTGGGAACTTACACCACGGACGCCACCTACCGGCCCCTGTATGTGGATGCCGGGAGGGATACGATCATCCACGTCAACGATACCACCAGCCTCAATCCCACGGTGAAAGACGGGGCGCCCTGTTACGATACCTCGAGGCCCGCCTACACCTACGCATGGACGCCCAGGACCGGCCTTTCCGACTCTACCCTGAAGAATCCCAGGGCCTACCCCGCCGCCACCATGACTTACAAGCTGACGGTAAAGGATTTGAACATCTCCAGGACGGACAGCGTCCGCATCACGGTCACGGCTTCCAATGGTCCCATCGTCCTCCTGGCCGGGGATTCGTTATATCCTGTTCCTCGGTCCGGAGCTACGGTGGCGGTAGTGGATACGATCGCAAACTCCGGCCGGACCGCTTTGACGAACACCCAGGGGACCCTTCGGACATCCTGTCCTTACGCCCACCTGCAGGACACCACCTACACCTTCGGGACCCTCGCTCCTGGGGCCAAGGCCAATAACGGCTCCTCGCCGTTCCACTTCAAGGTGGACACCTTGACGCCTCAGAATACCAGTGCCCCCTTCACCCTGCACATCGTGGGCGATACGACCGGAGGGCAGTACATAACCGACCTGCCGTTCGCGATCAGCCTCAATCCCTACCCTGATACCAACGGGACAGACTTCTATATCATCGGAAATGGGGACAATGCGTGCGGCACCATCGTGTTCAACACCCTCCTGAATCTCGGGTATCACGGCAAGTTCTACGACGACTGCACCTTTGTCAGTTACCCGGCGATCGCGCCCTACCGGTCGGTCTGGGTCTTTGTCCCGGGACTAGGCGGTACGGATGTCGGTTACCAGCTCATGCAGACCGGGGGTGCCGACGAGACCCAGATGGTGAACTACCTGAATGCGGGCGGGCGGATGTACTTCCAACACCCCGACCTCGGTTATGCCTGCGACGCTGGCGGAGGGCATAACCTCCAGAACCTGTATCCCATGTTCCACATCGGCTCTTACAGTGATTTCTCCGGGAACATGGCGCGGGAGGTCGGATACACGGGGTACTTTGCCGAAGGCATGAACTTTGCCTACAATCCTGACGATACCGGGGCCAACGGCGGGAACGACATCGACATCCTGACCCCCGGGACCGGGGCCTTCCCGTTGTTCTCCTCTCAGACCGGGGGACAGCGCCACGTCATCGCCTACGATTCCGGGGTCTATCGCACGGTTGCATCCTGCCTGGTTTTCGGGGGCTTGATGGACTCTATACCTCCCTCCACCCAGGCGATCTACGCCGATTCCATCATGCACTGGTTCGGGATCACGGTGGGCGTGGAAGAGGGCGTGGGCATTGCCAAAGTCCTTCCCAGGACCTTTGAGTTGGGAATGGCCCGTCCGAACCCGGTGACCCGGAACGCGGCGATCTCCTTCGCCCTGCCCAGGGACAGCCGGATCAGCCTCAAGGTCTACAACCTGGCCGGCCAGCTGGTCACCACCCTGGTGGACGGCGAGCTCCCTGCGGGGTATCACGAGGCCCGCTGGAACGGCCGGGGTTTGTCCTCGGGCGTATACTTCTACCGCTTGGTCGCCGGCTCCTTCAGCGCCACCCGCAAATTGGTTCTGGTGCGTTAAAGTCTGGTAAACCTATCAGGGGCTCCTTCATTAGGAGCCCTTGAGTGTTTGTCTTTAAGTATAGAAGTATTTTTTCACCCTTTTCGGACAAAACTTTTGGGGATGTCATCCGCGGAGGGATGATATCGAGGTTACATCCTGCTCAAACCAAAGGGGCGTCCGGGTTTCCAGGCACCCCTGTCAAATCAACCTGCCTCCTTACTGCCCTTCGATCAGCGTGAGGATGTACTGGTTCTTGCCCATCGCGATGATGCTGTAGGGATTCGTACCGTTATCAGCATATCCAACTTGCCCTGCGGTCCCCGGAATCCCACCAACGATCTGTTCGCCGGCCCCGTATGTCATTGGACGATTGAACGGGTTGACTTTATTATAGACATTGTGAGGCAGCAGACAAGGAACCACGAAGGCCTCAATATCATAACTCCTTGGCTTTATGCCTACGTGACCCGGGAGTGCTTTGTAATCCTCCACGGCCAGCTGCAGGGCATGGGCCACGGACTTCACTTCCGCCTCTTGGGCCCGAATCACAGAACTTAAGAAGTTCGGAATCGCGATCGCTGCCAGCACCATCAACAGTACGCTCGCGATCAACAGCTCGATCAAGGTGAACCCTTTCCGTTTCATCTCAGGCCTCCTTATCTCACCTTAACCATCTTTCGGGTTTGATGCTTCCCCAACAGTTCCAGCCGGCAGAAATATACCCCGGTGGGAACAATCCGGCCGGCTTCGTCTTTTCCGTCCCAGCGGACTAAGTAAGTTCCCGAGGGCTGCTCCCCATCCACGAGCCTCCTCACCGCCTGCCCCAAGACATTGTAAACCATCAGACGGACTTTCCCCTTGCTGGCCAATTGATACTTTATCTCGGTTTCTCCCACAAACGGATTGGGCCGGTTCTGTCCCAGGCTCGTAACCCAGGGAATCGCCGACCCTCCCTTCTCGCCCTCTACACCGGAGGGCAAAAGGCCGTATTTCAGGACCATCCCGTTCTCCCCGGCCACCCAGCCCAGGGTAGGAGAGAGAAACGAGGATGCCAGAAGCCATTCGTCTGTCCCGGTATCCTCCCCGATCCACGTGATCCCTCCGTCCGTGGTCAGGACCGAACGCCCGAGGTATCCCGTTACCCTCGCTGTCAGGCCGTCATAGGCCTGGACCGACAGGAGCAGGGAATCCAGAAGGGAGTCCTGCTTCTGGACCTGCCAGGAGAGGCCCTGGTCTGTGGTTTTCAGCCGCATTCCCTTCCATCCCGCTGCCCAGGCCGTTTGGTCGTCTCCCCAAGAGAGTCCCCAGAGGTTATTGGTCGTTGGCCCGGTCACTCGCGTCCAGGTTGAACCATCTGGGGTTCGCAGCAGGAGTCCGTTGCTCCCGCACACCAACCCGGCCCGGGAGGGCCTAGCCTCCCCGGCCGAAGCAAATCCTGTTGAATCCCCCCGGTACTGCTCATTCCACGTCTGTCCTCCATCGGTCGTGCCGATGATCCTCTGGCCGTAGCTGCAGGCCCAAGCATTTTGGGCGTCGCTCGCAAACACGTTCCATAGCGCCCTCTGGGTGCCGCTCGTCTGGGCCGACCAAGTCGTCCCTCCATCCGTCGTGGCCAGGATCAATCCCGAATCTCCCACGGCCCAGCCGGTGTTGGCATTCACCATCGTCAGTCCCAGCATCGGCTTCGGGCCGAGGGAGTCCTGCCGGCTCCAAATCCTCCCCCCGTCCACGGTGTGCCAGATGTTTCCCTCCCAGCTCGTAGCCCAGCCCGTGGAATCGTCGGCAAACGAAAGGGCCTGCAGGCGTTCCGTGCTTCCCTTCCGGGTCACGCTCCAGGTGGAGCCTCCGTCCGAGGTCTCCAGCGTCGTTCCCCCCTGTCCGATCACCCAACCGTTGAGGGAATCCCCAAAGGATAGTGCCGTCAGATCGGCGCTGATACTTGCCGGGACCGCAACCCAGGTCGTCCCCCCATCGCTGGTTTTGAAAAGGGTCCCGATTGCCCAGTTCCCGGTATCGACGACGGCGAATCCCTTCGCATGGTTAAGGAATGCGAGCGCTCGAAAACTCCCGTTTATTCCGCTCGTCAGCTGGCTCCAGGTGACGCCTCCGTCTGTGGTCCGTGCGAACGCCCCCCCACCGATTCCAACACCGCCTGCCCAGCCGTAAAGAGTGTCTGTGAAAACGACGCTCAAGAAGAAATTGGTAGATCCAACTTGCTGTTCCAGCCAGTTCTGTCCTCCATTCGTGGTCCGCCCAATCCATCCGGAATCGCCTGCGACCCAGCAATGAATGGGCGTAGCCGCATATACGCCGTGGTAACCATGATTTGAAGACTGAACTGCCCACGTTACTCCACCATCCGAGGACGCCTTAATCCTCCCGATGTACAAACCAGTATGGTCCACTACCCATCCGTGAAGCGTATCCGCAAAGGATATTTGGGGCTCGACCGAATACCCTGTCAATGACTCCGCTTTCCAAAACTGGCCGCCATCAGTCGTTCGCCAGATATAATTGGAAGATGGGAAAGAGCACACCCATCCGATCCTCGGGGTTTTAAAGACGACTCTCCCAAATTCCTGAGGATTGGCGACATCGTTTTGTTCGATGTTCCTCTGAAACACCCAGTTTCGGCCACCATTGTCGGAATGTAGGATGGTCCCTTTGGCCCCCACCATCCACCCCTCCTGCCCGACGACCTGGACCCCCAACATGTACCCCCCGGCCATGTACTGATACCCGTATTGCCCCCAGGCCAGCCCGGAACAGAGCGCCACCGCAACTCCTAAGAACCCGACCTTTTTCATGATGCCCACCTCCCTTTGACCTCCCCTCATTCTCTGTACCACCGGAAGGTTGCTGCTTTCATGCTGCATCGGCTACCCGGAGGCTTAACGGAGCATGACCCACGGGCAACGGTTCAAAGCCTCTTTACCTGACCTTCACAACCCGCACAGGCTTATTGTTTTTGTGGAAAGCCCAAGACACCAAAGGGAACTGCCCAAAGGATCTCCCTCTTTTCCGCATCGAGTTCGATATGGACACCATAGTGAACGCCCTCGGTTTCCCAATCGCCGATACGGTTTACTCCGTTGATCTGGTCGAAGACCAGAATGTGGTCTCCTTTCCAGGCCAGATCGTACTGCATGTCTTGCGTATGATTTAAAACTTCACAGACTTCTCCGGTTTTCATATCTTCAAAATAAAGCAGCCACCCCTTTCCTGAACCCACCCAAGCCTTGTATCGGCTATCGGGAGAAACAATGGGATTTCCTCCGCCGGTGCGAATAACCTTTTCGGGGTTAGCTTGTATTAAAACTTGCCGATAAGTGACTTTGAGATTCCGATAGCTGTAAATATCCTCTTTATGTTTGTGGACATCGATCGGGTTGCTGGGTTTCTCCTTTTTGAAGGTTCCCCCTTCTTTTACTTTATCCGCGAAATAAGACAGGACACGAGTGCGAATCTGTTTTTTTAGCACCTCCTGGCGATCCTTAGGTAAGTCGCCAGCGATGTCCTGAAACCGGCGAGGGAACATATCCACGACGTTGGCATCACCATCTTCCGGCTCCTTATATCCGGTTACTTTAGGCCCTGTTTCTGTCTGCTCCACAAAAACAATTATAGGTATCCAACTTCCGGTCCTTTCAAGAACTTGATTATCTACCAACGCAAAGCTTTGCTGGGCGCAATAGCCATATACTTTGGTTTTCTTCCCATGAGTGGACTTTCCGAAAAAGTCAAACGCCACAATATTCTTTCCACCTCCATAGGTAGACAGGTGCTGTTCCAGATAATCAATCACGGCCTGCTGGGTAGTCGAGTCAACCTTGCTTTGTATGCCCTCTGAGAGGCAGGGAACAAGCAATAAGGCGCTAATGAATATCAGAGTCCATTTCATAGATATAATTCTCGAATAAGGCCTTTTAAGGAGTGATCTGATCCCATTCTTTGTATTACTTTGCGGTTTCCATCCTGCTGCCTCCTTACCTGACCTTCACGATCCGTATAGGCTTCTGGTCCCCCTTTTCAGCCTTAAGAAAGTAGACCCCCGCCGCCAGCCCCTCACCAATCCGGTCGCCCTTAAACACCCCCACCCTGCTTCCGAAGATATCGTAGAGCGCAAAGAGCTCGGAGGAGTGGCCGGGGAGGGTGGCGAAGGAGTTGAAGGGGTTGGGGTAAGCCTCGAGCCTGCCTTGAGCGTAAGGGGGACCGGAGCTTGGCTCTTCTGACACTCCGGTGGAGTAGCTATATTCCGTGACCTTTCCGTCCGGGTAGCAGGTATAGACGTGGTTAAGCGTATCGTCTCTTCCCCGTCCGACAGTTATGCCGGTGGCCCAGCCGTAGCCCCCGTCTCCCAGGTCTTCAGTCTGCCATTGCCCTCCCTCGTAGGAAAATTCATACGCATGGGCATCTTTGTTGATCTGGTAGACCCTTTCCACCCCATCGTTTCGGCCGTTGCCCAGAGCGATGTCAGAGCCATAAAGAGTAGATTGACCCGGGTGTCCTATGGAAGTCTTCTGCCATCCTCCCCCGACCCAGCAATACATCCACACGTCCCTTTCCCCCTCGGAGGTGACGTAAAGAGGAAGAAGGGGGGAACCTTTGGCTGAAACGCCTATTTCCATTCCCCAGGGAGCCGGAGAGAGCATATCCATCAGGCTGCTCGACCACCCATTGGTGTACGTAAGCTCGTAGATGCCCCCACTCTGGCTGCTCGTGTAAACGTGAACAAGGCTGTCGTGAGCTGTCTTTCCCACGGCCAAATCAATCATCCACCCCCCGATATTTCCGAGGTCCGACTGATTCCATGATCCTTGGTCCCAAGTAAACTCGTAGACGTGGCCGTCGGTGTTCGTGGCATAAGCCCTTACGATGGTGTCGTTCCGTCCTCGGCCCAAGGCCACCTGGTTCATCTCCCCGCTACTCGACCCGCCCATATCCATCCGGGTCCAGATACCGCCTTCATAGCTAAGTTCGTAGAGATGACCGCTGGCGCAGGGGACGTACAGCCGGGGGATGGTATCGTTTCTTCCTTTAGCAATAGCCACATCCAGGGCCTTGCCGGGAAGAACATCAATAAGCCTGTTTACCCAGGATCCTTGCTCATAGGATAGCTCGTTCACGCTCCCGTCCCGCGTCCCGCAGTACATTCGCTGGTGCCCGTCCATACGCACATCCCCGACCTTGATGCGGTACGCGGTATTGCCGTAGTTCCAGACCATGGAGTTGGTCCATCCACACCACCCCGAGGAGCACGGGATCAAAAGCATGATGAACACTCCTGCCCACGGTTTCATAGCAAACCTCCTCTAAATAAGTAAGATTCCGATGTGATCCAACAGGATTGGGGAATGATTTACCGAATCTTGACCACCCGGAGTAGTTCAGCTCTTTGGTCTTCTGCCCTTATGAAATACACCCCCGGCACCAACCCCTCCCCGATGTGGTCGCCCTTGTAAACCCCAACCTTCCGGCCGGAGATGTCGTAGAGGGAGAAGCGGTCGGAGGAGTGGCCGGGTACGGAGGCAAAGGAGGCAAAGGGATTAGGTGAAACAGAAAGAGAAGGGCTGGATGTACGATCCCGACTGAAAGATGAAGGCTCCTCACCTACGCCGGTGCCGCCGTCATCGGTATGGAGAATGAGGCTATCCGAGCCGCCAACTACTACCCAACCATGAAGAACATCCAAAAAGGTTATGCCCTGCAGAAAATCCGTTGTGCCCGAAGTCTGTTGGAGCCACACCTGCCCGCCATTTGAAGTGACCCAAATCTTTCCATACATACCCACGGCCCAAGCATGCAGGCTATCCACCGCCTTGATGTCGTTCAGCCAAGCTCCGCTCTGTAACTGAAGGTGCCAAGTCATCCCACTGTCGGTCGAGGCGAGAATATAACCGTCAATGCTTGAACCCCAGCCTGCTGCCAAGGTGCCAAAGGATACACGGTCTAAGCCGAAGCTCCCTGTGGACCGCAAAAACCAGGTCGCCCCGCCGTTGGTAGTAAGGCAGCAGGAATCGCCAGAACCTACAGCCCATGCTCTGGAAGAACCAATAGCATCTATATCTTCCAACATAAAGCTTGTGCTGTCGTAATAAAATCTTCTCCAGGATATACCCCCGTCAGTAGTAGAAAGGATTCTGCTATGCAGATATCCCGAATCGTCGGTATAACCTCCCGCCACATAGCCGTGGGTAGGGGAGACGAACTTGACGCCCGTGAAGAAGCTATTGGAATCATTTGCTTGCTCGTGCCAAGTCAGCCCGCCGTCCGTGGTGGCACTGACCACGCCCCAAGCCCGGGGAGGATTGGGAAATACGCACCAACCGTGCAGGCTGTCTACAAACGAGATTTCATTCCATTCGAAAAGTCCCACCGAATCAATTAACACAGTCCAATGAAGACCCCCATCCGTTGTTTTAATCAGAGCATCCCCGGCAGCCCAGCCCCGAGCGGTGTCTATAAAGCAGACACTGTATAGGGTTCTTTTCGTGACGCTATTCTGACGGACCCACCCGCCCTGGGAAAATCCGGAAAACAAAAACAGCACGGCCGGGACCAAGATGAATCGTAACATTCTCATCGCTTCCTCCTTTCCGTGCTTACAGGGTGAACAGCCCTGATGCCTCTGTTACAAAAACTCCTATATCATAAGGCAAAACGCCGGTTTTGTCAAGGAATTATTTTGCCCTGCTCCCTTCTTCGCCTTCCCTTACCGTTCCTGCCTTCCCCGCTGCCTCGGCTGCCCGAAGGGGTTCGAACGATGAGCCAGGGGAAAGGGGCGTTCAGTATTCGGGGTGGGTTGCCTTGGTTCTCCTTTGGTGAAACCACCTCTGCTTACGCCACTTTCTTAAAGTCGATATATCCGCGCTCCACATCCGTGCGGACCAGTTGCACGCGGAGCCGGTGGCCGACCTCCAGGCCTTCAAAACCGCTCTCCAGTCTTCCTTCCACGGGCAGATCCAATAGACGGACCCACGTCCCTTTGTCCGACGCTCCGGTGACGATGGCATCGAACTGCTCCCCGATCCTTGATTCCAAAAGTATCGCGGCAGCGGATTTTGTGACTTGCCGTTCTACTTTTTTCGCGGCGTCTTCCGCTTCGGTGCAGTGCTTGGCGAGCGTTTCCAATTCGTCGTTCTCGTAGGGCCGGGAACCTTCCGCCACGGCTGCTTTTAGCAATCGTTGTGTTATCAGATCGGGGTACCGCCGGTTCGGGGCGGTGGAGTGAGAATAGTCCTCGACCGCAAGACCGAAGTGCCCGCCGACACTCCCTCCCGGGACTTCGACGACGTATTCGCCGGGGCCCAGGAGTTTGATGACGCTGAGCGAGAGATCGGGAAAGCGGAGAGGATCGGCGGCTTTCGCCGATACCAGGAACTGCTCCAGGGCCTTTGCGTCGGGCTCCTTGGGCAACGTTGAGCCCCGCTCTGCGGCAAGCTCGACGATCCGGTCCCAGTGTTTGGGTATATGGACTACGCGCCGCAGCGACGGAAACCCTTTCGACGCGAGGTATCGGGCGGTAACTCCGTTGGCGGCGATCATGAAGTCCTCAATAATGTCCTCGGCCCTGTTCTTTTTGTCGGCTTCCAAGTCCTTGAGCTCATCCCCGTCAAAGACCGGACGGGCTTTGATCGTTTCAAGGTCAAGCGCACCGTGCAGGTGCCGGAGCCCTTTCAGTTTCTGGGCCAGGCGGTCCTGGAGTCGAAGGTTCACGTCCAGGCCGCTGACCGGGCCGATCCCTTGTGGCATCGGCCCGCTACCCTCCAGCCAGCCGGCCACGCTGTTGTAGGCCAGCTTGGCCCGATTACGCACCGTCGCCCGATAAAGGTCCGAACCCTGAAGCGATCCGTCCCCGGCGAGAACCATTTCAATGACGATGGCCAGACGGTCTGATTCATAGTTGAGAGAGGTAAGATCCGTGGAGAGTTTCTCGGGCAGCATCGGAAACGTCTCGGCAACCGTGTAGACCGAGGTGGTGTTTTGCCGCGCATGACCGTCAAGCACCGATTGCTTCTTGACGACAGCGTCCACGTCGGCAATGGCGACCAGGACCTTTGCGGCCCCGTCGGGCATGGCTTCGACAACGGTAAGCTGATCCAGATCGCGCGAATCATCGTTGTCGATGGAGCACCAGAGAAGGTCCCTGAGATCGCGCGTCGATTCCTCAGTTCGCGTCGCTGGCCCGTGGATTCCGTCCAGCTCGGCGAGCGCCTGGGACGGGAAATCGGGAAGCAGTCCCCGTTCAAGCATCGCCCGACGAGCGATGTTTTGCAAGATCGAGCGATGTCGTTTGTCGCCTGTTTCGGTCATGGTTTCACCTTTCAGGGATTCTCGAAGTGCCCTGCCCGTCGTATCGTCCTTCCCGGAACGTTTCTTCTTTCATGCAGTCGATGCTAGACGGCTGCAAACGATTGTTCGATTAGATCGCAAGCCGCACCGACCGGGTCTTGGGGCTGAAGCCGTCGCGCAAAACCGGCCGCGCTCTGACCATAACTCTGATTCGCCAGGACCTTTGCGACGGCCTCGGCGAGCCGCTCGTCTGTGAAATCTTCTCTCGCGACCACCTCGGCCGCGCCGACTTTCGCCGCGCGATAGGCCACCCCCGGTTGATCCCCGTCCCAGGGCACGAGGACCATGGGAACGCCATGGTACAGCGAGCGGGCCACGATGCCATGACCGGCATGGCTGACCGAGAGGCAGGCGCGCCGCAAGACCTCGGAATGCGGCACGAATAATTCAACCCTGGCATTCCCGGGGATCGGGCCAAGCTCGTCACGAGAGTGGCCTTCTGCAATCGTGAGGAGCACCCGGACGGGGTGCCCGGACAGGGCGTGAAGAGCCGATCTCGCCAGCGCCTCCTCGCCTCGCTGTGGGTACGTACTGAGCGTAACGAGCACCCACGGCGGCCCGGCCTGTTCGAGATATGCAGGAGCCGGTGCAGAGGTGTCGTCGAGCAAGGGCCCGACATATCGGTGGTGACGGGGAAGAGCTGGCGGCGGCGGGTCAAAAACCGGGTCGGTCCCGTGCAGGACGAGCGAGGCGGTCTCCACAAGAGAAGAAAATAGGGGGAAGAAATAGCTCTGGTCCAGCCCGACATAGTCCAAGTCGACATCGCGCGCACCGGGCCCGAAGTACACTCCGGGGTTCACGAGACACCAGGGACGCCGCAATTGGCTGGATAACCGTGAGGCAAGCTCCATGCAGAACAACTGGCTCACTATCAGGTCTGGCTGAAACTGTTCCGCGAGTTCCCGCACTTCCGGGAGGACTTCGTTCGACCAGGCGGTCAAGAACGGGTTCCGCTCGAGATATTCCAGCATGCTTTCTTTAGCCCCGCGGTCGGAACCGTAACGGTCGGAGTACGCTGCCATGTCACTTTCCGCTGATGCGGCGACGACCGGAATGCCCATTCTATCACTGGTCGCGCTGATCGCGGAATCGGCAAAGCAAAGGACGTCGTGCCCTCGATTGCGAAGTCCCCTAGCGACGCATCTTGCCGGCGGCCAATCCCCGCCAGTCATCGATGTGCCAAGAACCAGAATGCGCCGCTTCAATCCCATAAAAGGATCGCTCCAAAGAAATGCGTTTCTACGCTTCGAATACGGTTCTCCTTCCCCGCTGCTCCGGCTGCCCGAAGGGCTTCTGACGAGGGGATAGGGGGAAAGGGGAACGTGGCGCCGAGAGCAATCAAAGGAGGAAGGTCAATGGTTTCCTCCAATAAACGAAACGGATGTTATCCCAATCAATCGAACCCCTGGGAAATGATGTCCTCTGCGTTCATCACCTTTCCATACGTCCCGTCCAGCGCAGCCAGAAACGCCCCCTGAACCGCTCCAGCAGGAATAGTCTTCCCCTGATAGGTCAAAGCCTTGGTCGCGCAGGCGTCCCCGGCGATCCAGCACTCGAACCCGTGCTCGGATGCCGCCCGGACCGTCGCATCCACACACAGGTGGGTCATCATCCCGGTAATGACCAGGCCTTGGACCCGACTCTCGCGCAGGAACGAAAGCAGCTGCGTATCGCGAAAGGCGTTGGGATAGTGCTTCTGGATGACCATCTCCAAATTCGCGGGCCTCACGCTCTCATGAAACTGCACGCCTTCCGTGTCGAGCAGGAAGAAGGTCGCGCCGGCTCGGGTGGAGACGTGCTGAACATGAACCCGGGGAAACCGCTCCTTCCGAAAATACTCCAGCAGCTGCTTCACCTTCTGGGCAGCCTCGAGACTCCCCTCCAGGACCATCTTGCCGCCGGGAAAGTAATCGTTCTGGATGTCGATCAGCAAAAGGGCTGTTTTCATATCTGACCTGCCCCCATTCTTTGTTCCACCCGGAACGTTCCTGCTTTCATGCTGCTTCGGCTACCTGGGGAGTTAGCGGACCAGGACCACCAGGCGAGGGTTCGAACGTCTCGGGCGCCGACCCCGGTAGTGCAAAGCGCTGTGCGGACGGAAGGATGAGAATAAATAGGGCGTTATTTGCATTTTCATTCCCTCAACAAGGGTTCTCTCTTCGATAGTTAGCTGCCGAATCTGGGGTTGACGACATTGCTGAAAATGGATCCGAATGAATATTTTAATCCCAGGGTCCCATAATAAGAGTATTGCGTGGCCAGTTGCTTTCGCTGTAAGAGGATGTCCTCCGGGGTCGCCCCCCCTTTGGCCAGTGAGATCTGGTCGTGGATCAGCGAGCCTTGTCCGTACAGATGCAGGGAAAACCCTTTGAATAGCCGCAAGGATAGATCGCTGACCAGGTACAGCTGGTTCTTGCTGAAATCATGGAAGTAGTGCGATCCCACCAGGCTCGTGCTGGTCGAGCCCCAGGGTTCCCTCGCCTCCACCGTCACGGAGAGCGCTTCGTGAGTCAACGTCTCAGCCGTTTTGTCGAAAATGGTCTCCTCGTTATAGCGGTTATAACGCACCCCGGCACGGTATTCGAGGCGAAGCTGCCGCCGCGTCGCCTGGGAGTACGGGAAGATGTCGTACTCGATGGCCGGAGTGATGCCTCCGCTGTATTTGATGTTGGTGTAGGTGGCTGAATAGGCCGAACCCGAAAGGCCCGCCGACCAGTGGTCGTTAAGGCTCTTCACGAACCTGGCAGTACAGCCTCTGCTCTTGGAAAGGCTGGAGACCGTCTGATCCGCGATCTCGTAATGGCTTTCCAGATAGCTGCCGTAGATCGAAAGGTCGGTTTTCCACTGCGGAGTGATCCGGTCAGCGGCCAGGGTGCCGTAGAGCGAAAAGTAATCCTGTGATTTCTCTCCGTTGAAGTAACCGTCCGTACTGATGCTGAATACCCAGCTGTGCCAGCGGTCAACCACCGCGGTGGGCTGAACCGGCTTGGCGAAGGAGATGGTGATATGGTCGGTGATGGGCGTCCGGGAGATGTATCGCATCAGCCCGATTTTAAGCATCCGGACCAGGCCGCGGCGGATTTCGTCATCGGTGGCGGTCGGCTTGGAAACGAACTTCAGGGTATCGCTCAGGCCCGAATATTCTTGTCTTCCGATCAGGGTCAGGGTGTGCTCGATGCCCCCGGCCGCAGTGGGCTGAGTGGTGATGAGGATGTGCACCTGGGCTTCGTTCCGGTCCCGGACATAGTTCACGAACGTGACCTCGGTCTTGATGAAATCTTGGTCGCAGGTCTCGCAATCGATGTAGACTTTAGGCGCCGCTTGCTTCAACGCCTGGAGGCTGTCGGGCTTTGCTTGCGAAAATCCGGGAACTGCCCAATACAAAAATGCAAACCCAAGCCAAACGGGAAGATACTGTGAAACTCTCATCGACTGTTTCTATCCTCTGAATCCCTCCTTCTTCGTGCAACCCCCAAACGTAAACAGAATGCACCGCTCCCTGAGCTTCCAAAGGGCCTGCGCCCTTAAAATTACGTCGCTTCCAATTGATTCGCATGGTGGTGACGTCAGAACGGGTGGTTTCAACTCCCCATTGGTTGGTTACCTAAAGGGCGCTCCTACCGTACTTTCACGACCCGGACTGGAGGAGTGCTGCCATCTTTCGGCCTCAGGAAGTAAACCCCAGCCTTCAGCCCCTCTCCTACCCGGTCGCCCCGGTAGATCCCGACCTTCCGGCCGGAAATGTCGTAGATGGCAAAGCGTTCACCTTCGCGGCCGAGGACCCTGGCCGAGGAGACAAAGGGATTCGGCGTCACAGTCATCCTGAACCTTGGGGGCCACCCCCGGACCCCGGCCGCTTTCTCCACTCCGACCCCGCCGCCGTCCGTGGTCTTGTAAATCCATCCCGAATTGCTACAGGCATAACCGGTATCGGCGTTCACAGGAAAATCAATGCACCACACCGCAACTCCCGTGTCCACAAGTTGTGGTTCCCAGGTCAACCCGCCATCGGTGGTCTTCATGATGCTGCAGAAGTAAGTCGTGTCCTCATCTCCCCCGATGTATCCGGTATCGGTATTCAGGAAACAACTGGTGTAACAGTTCCCCAGGGGGGTGTTTTGCGGCCACCAAATTCCGCCCCCATCTATGGTGTATGCAAATTCGCCATTGCCGCCCGCGACGAAACCCGTAGAGGTATTATGGGGAAACTGGACGGTATAAGCATTGGGGATGCCCATATACTGGCTCATCCAGTTTGCCCCGCCGTCATTGGTTTTGTAAATGGAATCATTTGTTTCTCCCACGATAAAACCGTTGAGGGCGTCCACAGGAAAATCGACGGAAAAAAGGCCGCCGGCGACATTGGAAAGGCTCCCCATCGCCGTCCAATTGGCTCCGCCATTGTTGGTCTTTAACCCGTAAGGGAAAAATCCCCCCCCAGTATCGCCGACTATATAACCGGTCTGGGCGTCCACGGGGAAGTCAATCGAATAAAGCGTCGCCAGTGTGTCAAGGCCGTTTTGTGCCAACCAGGTCGACCCGCCATCGGTGGTCTTTCCAATGAACCCTCCGGATCCGATGATAAAACCGGTACTGGCATTCACGGGAAAGCAGACGGATTTAAGGCTTCGCGTTGTGCCCGGATTTTGGACTTCCCAATTCGCTCCTCCGTCGGTAGTCTTTACGATCGTAGCGCCCTCCCCCACGACGTAGCCGGTCTGGGCTTGGCCCTCGGGAAAGTCGATCCCGGTAAGCCAGTTTCCCGCCCAATATAACCTGACCCAGCCGGCCTGCCCGGTTCCGGCCAAAAAAAACAGAGCGGCCGATATCACCATGAACCGAAAAGGTCTCATTGCATTCTCCTTTTTACCTGACTTTCACTACTCTCAAGGGCTTAGTCCCCTTCCCCTGGGAGATCAGGCTCTGCGGGATCCTGTCGCCCTACTTTTTCAGAATCCTCTCGATCCTCGCCTGCATCTCCGGGTTCTGCATGACAGCGTGTTTCATGGCCAGATCGACGGTATATTGGTCGGTCGCTTTATGCAGTTCGATGATTTTGAGGACCGTTTCAGCGGAGGGAACCTCTTGGGCAACTAAAATCGCGTAGGCATGCAACGGATCCATCAGATATTTTTCGGTATATTGAGGTTTAATGCCTGGGCCGGAATCACCCGTCCCCCGGTCCGGGGCTTCGAATCCGGGCCCGGACTGAAGGAGATAGCTGAACGCCTCCGCGGACCCCTGTATGATCCTGGGTCCGGCTTCGGCCTCCTCTGCGGGAGCGGGCTTGGGCTCCGGTGGCGCGCCGGGCGGAGGAGAAGGTTCCCTCTGCACCTCGCTCCGGGAAAGGTCGGCGAATAACTTTTTGGTCCGGGCTTCCCCGGCCCTCGCCGCGGCGCCCTCGTATGAGCCCTGTCTGTCCCGGCTGAAAAAGAGCCCCAGCTTGTAAGACAGCATGGCCTCGTCCCATTTCCCCTCCCCGGAAAAGCGGTCGCCCAGCTCTGAGGCCCTGGCCACGATATCCTTCAAGACCTTGAGGGGAACGGCGGAACCCTCTCGGATCATGGCCTCCAGTTTCGAGGCCGGCCCGAGGGTCCTTTCGAGGTCTTCCTTGCCCACGTCCTCCTTGCTGATGAGGCCCGTGATCTCGTCGATGGGAAGGTCATACGGCCTTCCCTTCCCCGTTGTCTCCGCCGGAGGGGAAGCCGCGGGCTGGGCGGACGGGGCCGTTTCATGCGCGGGTGTCCCCGGGGGCCCTCCGGCCACGGCGTACGCCTTGGCAGCCTCTTCGTCCCCGAAGGCCGCGGCAAGCCTCATGGCTTCGAGGGCCAGGGCGTCCTCCCCCTTCTCCGGAAGGCTCTTCCGCAGAGCGGAAAAGGCGTTTCTAAGCTTCACCGCGTCTTCCATGGGCAGGCCGACCTGTTTCTCCTGGAGCAAGATCTCGAGTTTCATGCCCAAGGTCAACGCCTTTCTGTTCTCGACCAGATCCTGGGAAAGAGCGCTCTCCCTCACTTTATCCGCGAAGTCCGTATACATCGAATAGTATCGCTTTTTGACCTCTCCCAGCGTATCCTCCACGACGGGCGCTCCTTCCTCTTCGCCCCCATTTCCCAGACCCATCCCCAGGGACAGGTTGGTTTCCTGGGGAACGGCTCCGGAGTCCGGCCCCGGAGCCGGGGACTCCCCGGACAGAAGAGGGGCTTCCTCGGGCTGGGGTGGAGCGGGCGGGGAGACGGAAAAGCGATCCTCCATCTCGGGCTCGACGCCGCTTTCGATGACGAGACTCCCAGGGGGACCGGGAGTCTCCCCCTGAACTGGGGTGCCGGCCTCTGCGGTCGAACCGCCGGATTCTTCAGAAACCTCTGGGGGCTGTGGAGGCGTTGGGGCTGTGGGAGGCACCGGGGCCGTTTCGGCCGTCGTGGCCGATTCGTCCGACGGAGCGGGAACAGCACCAGGCTCAGCTTTCGGCTCCGGCCCTTGCGCTTCAGGTTCCACCGCCCCAGGCCCTTTCGCCTCAGGTTTTCCCGTCCAAATCCTGAAGAAATCCGCCAGGTCGTCAAACGTCTTGGCCTTTTCCGGCGTTCCCTTCCCTGCCTGGGAGAGGAATTGGCTTACTTGGAGCCTCTCATCAGCCGTCAGAAACTGAACCTCCGGATGGTCCTCCATCAGGGATCGCAGGCTGGAGGCATTGGACAGGGCCCCCTCGGAAGTGCCGCCGCTCATGAGCGAGCTCAGATAAAGCCGAGCCCTGAATTTGGGATCCAATTTTTCCCTGCCCTTTGGTTTCACATCCGGGTCCTGCTTTTTCGATCTTCCGAACAACATGGCGATATAAAATCCCTTGCTCTAAAAAAACGGAAGGCGGCGGAGCGGCGAGACGGGTTTCCAGGCGTTGGATCAGGGACCCCTGCCGGCCCTAAATGATTATTTTACCTGAATCAGGGAGTATTTTGCAATCGGAAAGGGAGCGCCAGACACAGGGAAGGGATGATTTCCTCACCGGTGACCTGACAGCGTATCCAGAGCGATGGCCAAGCCGGCCCAGGCCCCGATGTCCTCCTTTAGGCCCGCTGGAACGATCCGGCATACGGAGGAAGCAAGAGGCAGGGCTTCTTTTTCAAGCACCCGCAGCACGACCGGCTCCAGCAGTGACTGCTGACTCCCGTAAATGGTTCCCAGGATGATGCGTTCTGGATTCAGGAGGTCCACCAGGATGGCCAGCCCCCTTCCCAGCTGCATCCCGACGGTTCCGAACACCTCCTGGGCCAAAGCATCTCCTTTCCGGGCGGCCCTTCCAACCGCCTCGGCGGTCACCGCGGGAAGGTCCTTAAAGGTCGGACAGTAAAGCGGGCCGCCACGTCCCTCCCGAAGTTTTTTTTCGGCCCGGGCGCGGGCCAGCTGCACCAGGCCGCCCCCGCTGCAGAATCCTTCGAATGAACCCGCCTTGCCGTAACCCACCGGCCCCTCAGGCTCCATCCGGATGTGGCCCATTTCTCCGGCCAGGCCGTTGGTCCCTGCGTAGAGCCTGCCGTCCAGGATCAAGCCGGCTCCCATTCCGGTCGAGAAGGTGAGAAAGATCAGGTTCCGGCATCCCTGTCCGGCTCCCCAGCGCCACTCGGCCAGGGCGCAGGCATTGGCATCGTTCTCGAGAGCTGCCAGCACCCCGAACCGCTCCCTCAGGGGCGTCAGGACATCCACGCTGTCCCAGCCGGGAAGGTTTGGAGGAGAGAGGATCAATCCTCTGCCGGTCTCCAGAGGTCCGCCACAGGCAACCCCAACGGCGTCCGGGGCTCCGCACTCCGCCTGCAATTCCTGCAGGGCATCAAGGAGGGCGTCCAGCGTCTCCCGGGGAGTGGACGGCGTGTGAAAACGCCGCTTTTTCAAGATCTCGACCTTTTCGCCATCCGATCTTCCGATGCAGACGACGCACTTCGTTCCGCCGATGTCGATTCCGGCGAGAAGGCCCATCAGGTCACGAGGGATGAATAGGGACGGCAAGCCGGAGACCGCGGGCCAACGCCCGGGACAGGAAAGGAGAGGAATAAAGACGGAGAACGCTTCCTAAGGAAAGGGCCTCCGGCAGTGAGCAATTCATTTCTTCTTCTTTCTTCCCTTCAGGCAGTCCTTGCATTCGGCGTGAATGATCAGCCCTGAAAAGGGAGATGCGACGGGATGTTTGCTTGTCAAACTCTGTCCGCAGCTTGGGCAGACGATATGCAAGTACTGACCGAACATGACGTACTTTCGTATTTGTTCTTCGGATTCCTGCAAAGCCTTTTGCGTTCCTGGGTCTAAACGACGCATCCCTCTCCCTCTACTTGAAGATGTCAACTGCCCTTTCCCTCATCCTTTCTCCCCTCATCCCGCCTTCCTCCTGCCCCCGCTTCCCGAAAGCCTTCGGACGAGGGGCCGGGTAAAAGGGAACGGGGTGACTGGACAAATCCGAGGGGAGCAGGCCGGAACCCTATGGCCACCAACCAAGAGCCCTGAGGTTCAAGTCTTCTGAATCCGGCTGAGGTCTTCTTTCACACCTTGCTTTTCAGGTATTTCTCGCATGATGCCGCGGTAGGCGATGACGTTGCCATGATCGTCGGTCACCGCAGTCGTGGTCTCCGAAACACTGACCTTCTGTCCGTCTTTTCTTCTCAAAGTCAATTCAAAATCTTTGACATACTTATTCTTAGCCAGAGTGCTTTTATAAAATTCCCTTTGCCCCGGATCGGCGTAGATGTCCTGGGCGATATTGGCCTGCAGCAATTCCTCTTTGGAGGAATATCCGAACAAGGAGATCCCTGCAGGATTGATGTCCAAGAACTTGCCCTCCGGAGTGCTGATGAACACGACATCGCTCGTTTCCTCGAACAAGGAGCGGTATTGCTCCTTTGAAAACGAGAGGGCTTTTTCAGCGGTTTGTTTCGTATCAGTGATGTCGCGGAAGATCGCTTCAAAGGCGGTGAGTTTTCCGGCCTCATCGTGGACTCCAACCAGCCGCTGTTCGACCCAAATGACCTGATCGTCCTTCCCTATCCAGCGGAGGGATTGGGGCTTATCTAACTTTAACTCCCCCTGGATCAATACGTTCCAAAGGGCCCGGTCCTCAGGGTGGACGATCTTTGTAGCCAGCTCAGGATCAGCGTAAAAGTCTTGCGGAGAATAGCCGGTGATGGTCCTTACCGCGGAGTTGATGTAGGCGCAGTTGAACTTGGGGACGAGCTCGAATCGTGCGATGACATCCTGGGCGTTCTCCGCCAGGTTCCTGAAGGTTTCTTCGCTGGCCTCGAGGGCACGGGCTAACTCCTCCTGCTTGTGAGAGAACCTTGCTACCCAGAAACTAAGCGCCAGCAGGCCTACGAGGACAGCAGGCCAGATATACAAAAGGTGCTCGGTAATGCCGGGAGAGTAGCCATGGCGGATATGGAAGATGAGGAGCAGGCCGGCAGCAACCACGGCAAGGCCAAGGATGGATCTAAAAATGTCTGGAGGCTTCATCATTTTATTCCCCCTTTCAGGTGGGATTCAGAAAAAAGGATGTTCTTTGATTTAAAATAGCCATAGCATGAGAAACGATTTATTCGGAATGCTTCTGTAATGGAAGACCTTTTCCGACTGTTCCGCCGAATGTAAATTGGACCTGCCCCCTTCCTCCGCCCCCCCCCTGCGGCCCCGGCTCCCCGAAGGGCTTCGGACGATGGGACAAGGGGAAAGGGTTATGGCCTTTTCCCATTGAGACTATCCGCATTTGACCCATTGATGTGTTCTGCTTTCAAGGGACGATTGAGAATCCTCGCCCGGCCGGTTATCTTGAAAAACGAAAACAAGGCGGTCACCAAAAGGAGGAAAATAGGCATCCAAAGAACCGTGATATTTAAAATCGCTTCCCTTTTGAAATAGCCTATATTTTTTAGGAAGCCGCATTTCATCTCCCCAGCCTCAGGAATTACGAAACCTCTATCCCCAAAGCCTTTGCCGTCTTTTGGGCAGAAACCCATTTATTTGTTCACCCAGACAATCACGTTCCCCACATATTCTCCCACGGTTCTGGGACCTGAATTTCCTCCGCTCCCATTCCATTGCTTATATTCCACATGGATGACGGCATCCCCCCCTCTGCGGGCTGCCTCTTTCCGGAGGATGTCAAAACACTCTTCCGTATTAAGGGCCCCGTTGTAGCCCTGATACACGTTAGCAGGCCCGGCAACGACAGGGCCAGAGGTGGCAACAGCAATTGTCCCTATGGCTTCGAAGGGAACGCTGGGAATGGAAGCCCCTTCGCTATAGACCACCACCTTGTCTGGATTTTTCGCCTTACGGTTTAGTTCTTGAGTGGAAAGAGGTACGAAGTTCACCAATGGTTTTACTCTCGGGGCCAACGAAGCACATCCACCTACGAGCAAGAAGCCTAAAACCCACCAGGTATTTGCCTTCATCTTACCTCCTTTCAAAGTCCTGCCCTGGGAGCGATAGTCCGGGCAGTATCTTTCGTCTTTTTGAGGGACGAGGGGTCAGAATTTGGGGTCGCGCTCGCGAATGGCTTTCGCGCGACCCGCCAGGGCCCGGGCTTCATCGGAACGGTTGCAATGTTCGCATATCCCCGCCATCCCCTCCAGGACCTCCGCCACAAAGGGATGTTCTTTGCCGAAAACCTTCTCCCGGATCTCGAGGGCGCGGGAAAACAAGGGCTCGGCTTCGGGGTAACACCCCTGCTTCTGGAAAAGCTGACCCAATCCCACCAGGACCTCAGCGACATCGGGATGACCGGGCTTGAGGACTTTCTCCCGGATTCCGAGGGCTCGCCGGAACAGGGCTTCCCCTTCCTCGTCACGCCCCTGAGAGACGCGGAGCCGGGCCAGACCATATAAAACTTCGGCAACGTGGGCGTGGTCCGGGCCGAACTTCTGCTCGAAAAGCTCCAGCGCCTTCTGGAAGAGCGGCTCGGCCTCGGAAAAACGACCCATCCGGCGACAGAGGTCCGCCAGGCCGTTCAAGGAATACGCTTCGTACCACTTCACATCGGGGCCAAGCTCTTTCTCAAAGACAGCCAGGGAATAACGATATAGGGGCTCAGCCTCAGCGCAGCGCCCCTGAAAGACGTGAAGTGCGGCAAGGCTGAGCTGGGCAAATGCCGTCCAATAATCATCTTGACCGAATACCTTTATCCGCGTCATGAGAATCCGCTGATAAAGGGGCTCGGCCTCGGCGTAACGGCCCTGCGCTGTGTAGAGGTCCGCGAGGACCATCAAAGAGCGGGTCACACTGGGATGGTCGGGACCCAGGGCCTTCTCCTGGATGGCAAGGGCGCGTCGAGCCGGGGCATCCGCTTCACGGTACCGGCCCTGGGCAGCGTAAAGCTGTTCGAGCAAATGCAGGGATTGAGCCACACTGATGTGGTCCGGACCGAGCTGTCTTTCCCTGATCTCCAAGGCCCTAAGATAGAATGGCTCAGCTTCGTCAAAGCGCCACTGCGCAGTGCAAATCTGGCCGAGAACCAAGATAGAATCCGCGGTGTCGGGGTGGTCCGGACCCTGGGATTGCTCATTGATTGTCAATGCCTGTCGGGCCATCTGCTCGGCCTCGGTGAAACGATTTTGACCAATATATAGGTAGGCCAGGCTGTTCAAGACGACAGCCACTTCGGGGTGCCCCGGACCCAGGGTCTTCTCCCGTATATCCAGGGCGCGTTGACCTAAAGCGATCGCGACCGAAGTGTTGCCCAGCCTTTCGTGAAGCCAGGACAGTCGGTGGAGAGCATTTGCCACTTCTGGATGACTCGGCCCCAAGCCGGACTCAAGGATGGAAATCAGATCCTCATATAATGGAATCAGAAAACGCCATTGCCCACCCTGTTGGAAAGGCTTGGCTGTCTCTTCAAACCATTTGGCGATCTCCGATGGCTCCAAGACGGTCCGACCGTGGAAGAAAGCCTCAGCCAGGGAAAGCCTGTCACCTGCGGTGATGTTCTTTAGGTCAACGCCCAGTACCTGGCGAGAATAGTGATCGTAAAGAAACCGGTGCACCCGGCGGTTCAGATCAGGGGCCTGGTGCTCCTCTAGGCTCTGGCGCATGAGCAGGTGCATCCGCCAGCGGCCCTTTTCCGGGTCCTCGTCTATAAAAGAAAACCGGCAAAGCTCCGGGAAGGCGGTGAGGGGGTAGCCGGTCTGGAATTCCGAGACCAGGGATTTGAAAAGGTCGAAGTCCCAGAACCGCGGGGCCGAGAGCACCTTGAGGGTCTCCACCTCGGGGTGGGTCAGGTGGCGCAGGAATCGGTCGAAGACCTCCAACGGGGTGCGGGCGAAATCCTCAGGGGCCGGCTCTCGGCGGTGGCGGTCCCGGATCTCCAGCCAGGTGTCCACGGCCAGGTCCAGATAATAAGGCACGCCCTGGCTGCCGTCCACGATCGCCTACTGGATCGCGGGGTCGGTGATACCGCAAGAGCCCAGGAACTGCCGGGCATCCCTCTCGGCCAAGCCGCCGACGAGGTGCTGTTCCAAGACCTTGGCCCACTCGGGGTCGGCCTTTTCCCAGGCCAGCTGTTCCCGGCCGCAGATCACCCAGAGGACCCCGGGCAGCTGGGCCACCAGCTCGCGGACCCAGGCGTCCCGCTCCCGGAGTTTCCCTTCCGTCCGTTCGCCCTCGGTCAAGACCTCAAAGGTGTCCAGGAACAGGACTGCGGAACGCTGCTTCTGCTCCAGATAGTCCTTGAGGTCCGCCGCCCAGAACATCGGCAGCCGTACGGCGATCTCCAAGGGCTCCATGCCGCCCAGGCCCTTCAACTCGTCACGGCCACGCCGGTCCCACCAGTCCTTGAGGAGGAAGCTTCCCTTCACGGCCAGCACGGAAAGGCGGCTGATAATCCCAACGATCGGCACCTCGCCCGCCAGATGGACGATGTCGGCCAAGTGCACGCTGTCCTCAAGTAAAGGGAGGTTCTTCTTGGTCAGCGGGGTCTGGGGCCGGGTCTTCTGCCAGTAAACCGCGTAGGCGACGTCGAAGGTCGGGAAATGGCACTTGAAACCGTGCTGCAGGTCCTTGCGCAGGGCGAAGAGCGCGGTCTCGGGATCCCGGTAGGTGGCCACATCGAAATCCAGGGCCGCGGAAACGAGGCTTTCTTTCCCTTCGGTCAGCTTGAAGAGCTGCCGGCGGAGGCTCGTCTTGCCGATCCCGCCCACCCCGTAATAGACCAGGACCCGGGGTTCGGTGCCGCGGGGGGATTTCAGAGCATCGAGGAATGCCGCGAGGAAGTCCTCCCGGTCGGTGAACTGCCGGGCCGCCACCGGGCGTTTGTCCCCCAGGATGTGCTTGGGTGTTATCGGCATGGCATGAACCCCGGTGGAACCGTTTTATTCATTCTTCCCTCCCTCTATTTACCGCTTCGGATTGTTTTGTCTTCCCCTCGTCCCGGCTCCCCGGACCGCGGTCATTTCAGGTGGGTCAGGGCCCGCGTGCGGGTCTGACCCTCAAACTCCAGACGATAGAAGTAGACCCCCGGACTGGTCCGGGTACCGGCCCACTGGACGAGATGGACCCCGGGAGCCGCGTCCCCCTCGAACAGCGTCTGGACCTCCTGACCGAGGACGTTGTAGAGGACCAACCGGACCGCTCCCCTATGCGGCAGGTTGAAGCGGATCTCTGCTCCATCCCTGGAGGGGTTCGGGGCCGGCGGGTAAAGCTCAAGCGCGAAAGCGCCGGTGGGATTGATGTCGGGCTGCCGGGCGACTCCCTCGAGGGCCCGGCTGTCCGGGATCAGACAGTAAGGGTAGTCCGCCGCGGGCAGGCTGTCGAACGTGGCGATGCCAGCGGTCCAGCGGTAGGCCTGGGAAACAAACGAGCCGTCCAGGAGATCGACCAGGACGGGTTGGTGGATCCGCGATGTGTCCAGGGTCAGGGTCAGGGTGAAGCGCTGGTTCGCGGGGTAAACATCCTGGGCGATGAGCCCCAGCCAGTAGGGCACGAGGGTTGTGGAAGTGCTTGTGTCTTGGAAGGTATAGAGATGGAATTTGCTCCAGGTGGAGTCCGGAACTGAAAGATTCGTCGTATCCCAGACGAGGGGGGTGGGCACTACCTTGGAATCGAACAGGGTGGCGATGCTCTGGAGCGCGGTGTAGCCCTGCTTGCGCGCCGTGTTGGTGTCCACCCGCACGAACTTGAAGGCGTCCAGCCGGGAGCCGTCCCAGATGTCGGGCAGGCCGCCCACGGCGAGATCGTGCAAGCCCGGACCGACCCTGAAGAACTCGACCGGGCTGGTGTCGGTGAGGTCCGGGCTCACCTCCCACCGAAACGTGTCCGGGGGAAGCACCGCGTTAAACATGAAGGTCACCGGCAGGGAATCCAGCTGGGTGATGAACAATCCGATGGTGTCCCCGGTGCCCCGGGTCCGGCTCCAGAGGGCATAGAGGCCCTGCAGGGCCAGGGAATCGTAGTCCGCACGGCTGTTGGGCAGGCGCAGGCCGTCCGGGGTCGTGATGCACCAGCCGCCCTGGGCCTGGGAGTCGGTCGTGTCCTCCATCGGATAGGTTATCCGGGAATGGTTCTCAGCCTCCCGGGAGTAGGTCGCAAGGGAGTCCTGGGGGGTGTACATGAGGCCCATGAACGGCGCCTCTGCGAACAGATAATCCTGGCGGTCGCGGTAGTCGTTCACCCAGTTCTTGTGGCCCCGGTTGCCGATCAGGCTGTGGAAGTCCCAGGCCGTAGTCCAGGTGGTGAGCGGGATGCCGTGGGCCAGGTTCAGGAGGTAGCGGCGAGTGAGGTATTTCGCCTGGGTCGCTTCCGATGCCCGCAGGTTGAACCAGACCGGGTTCCACCCCAGGGAGTCCGAGAGATAACACCCTTCGGTGTCCCAGAGCTTCAGGCCTGAGGCGTACAATGTGACCGTATCCTTGAGGGCCTGGAGCTCCTGTTCGTATGAGTTGTAAGGACTTGAATAATTGTGGTTTGGAAGCCATGGTATCGTGTCCTGCTTTAACTCTGGCCAGGGCCGGTAGGGATGGAACCCCACTTTGCTTACGTAGCTTCCAGCCCCGCCGATGAGACAGGTCCTAAGGAACGGGATGTCGATCAGGGAGAGCCCGCCGAGCGAGAAAGAGGCCTGGGGATCCCGGGAGAGGATCGTGTCCGCTGCGGCCCGGGAGACCGTCACGTAGTCCTGTTCCACAGCGGTGGTGTCTTTCCACTGGGCGTAGATGTTGGGTTCGTTCGTGAGCTCCCACTCGTGGACCCAGGGCTTTAAGGTGTCGGCTGCGGCCGCAAGGAAGTCCAGCCAGGCCCGGTAGGTCCGGGCATTGTGCGGGATCACGATTTTCCCGGAGTCCAAGGGGTTGTAGGCGTTGTTCGCGGCCTCGGGGCAGATGTAAATGTTGATCCCGGCCGCTGTGAACTTGGCGCAGCTGGCTTTCAAATCCCGGAAGCGGTAGGTTCGGGTGGTGTCGGTTTCGGTCTGGTTCCAGGAAAGGAGGATGCGGACCCACTTGACCCCGGCCAGGTTCAGCTTCTGGATGATGTCCTCCCCCACTGGTGAGGTTCCGAAGAAGCTTGCATAGGTCTCCGCGATCCCGATTGAGGAGGCTGAGATCTCGTCCGAACGCTTGAACCGTATTTGGCCGCCCTGGCCCCAGACCGGGATCAGGACCCCTGCCAGGACAAAGAGGCAGAATAAGAAGGGACGAGTCATTTTCTTTGGCATTTTAAAAACCCTTGAATCCGGGTTCAGCGAAGATGCCGTCGTTATTAATTCCGGGGCCTTGAAGGTCCAATTAAACTCTACCACAAACCCGGGGAAGAATCAAGTTATCCGACTTGCGGGACTGGAAGATGGACCCCCCCCCACCAGTCCCCGGCGCTTTGGTGTTAGGCATCTTTACTGACCTTTCTGATTTGGTACTTCCCATTTCTGCACGTGATGACGACACCCTCCTTCACGCGGCACGTCCCGCATTCGAGGATGGCGAACACGTAGACCTTTTTCAGCGGGTCGCCGACGGCCGTGGCGGTAAGGACCTTCCACTGCTGAGGGCGGTGAGGCCCTATTAGAGAGCAAGGGATGGACCTCTCCGCGAGCCTCTTGATCTCCTTCGCTCCGGGCAGGGTCATCATGCGTTTCTATGGATCAGGCTGTCGACTACGACCGGGTCGGAGGAAGGTACGTAGGTATATTATATGCACTTCGGACATAACGGTACTTTCCCAAATAAACCCTGTAGAGGACTCCATCCTCGTCCGTAAAGCTGATGCTGCCCTCATGGTGAAGGTTCTCCATGATCCGGGCCCCATCGTCATCGGAGACTTGGAAGGTATCCGGCTTTGCCCCCGGTCCCAGGGCGCCGGTGGGCCAAAATTCGATTGTGCACGACATTGTATTCTCCTTTCAATTTGTGCCGGGTGATATCCTAGATCGCGAGCAGCCGTCGGACGGTCTTGATCGCCGCGCAGATCGGCCTCCTGAAGAGGAAGAGCGGCCAGTAGACCATGGGCCCGAGGACGTCCTGGATCAGGTAGTAGCCTGCGATGTCCAGGCAGTAGCGCAGGACGACGGGAACCTTCGTGACCTTCCCCCAGATGTCTTTGAAGGAACCGCGGATCAGCTGGCGGTCGGGGATGCACTGCACGTTCCTCAAGGCCTCGTCCACGATCTGCTCGGGTAAGACCCCCCGGAACTGTTCGACCATGTACTCATCGTAACGTCTGGCGCCCCCGAGGAGGACGTACGGGATCGTGATCACGGCATCGAGCGGAAGCGCCAGGTAGATCTTGACGTACCACTTCACGGTGCCCACCCGGTAGCGGATGCGGGATTTCATGGAACGGTCCTGCTGGATCTCATTCAGCTCCTCGGGAGTGAACCCGGATTCATTCAGGTCCGTCAGGAATCCCCACAGGGTCTCCTCTATGAATTTGCTTCTGTATTTGCGCATGTCTCCTCCTTCTGGCCCTGGTCACAGTGTGCGGCGAGACCAGGGATTTTAGTCTTTTAACAAACGTTAACCTAAGAATTCATATCTTCACCCCGTTGATGGTCATCTCTTCGGTCCCCCCCTTCATCTTTAAAACCTTCAGCGCCCTCTGCCGCATCGTCCAGACGATTCCCGCTTCCGCGGCCAGCTTCCTGAACCGTTTGTCCTTTCTCAGGCCGTCCCACTCCCCGTCGGTCCGGAGGTCGGGGCTGAGGTAGAACATGAACCGGTCCAGGGTCCCCGCCCCGGCGTCTTGTGGGGCGGAGCTTTCACCACGGGATGTTTTTCCTTTTACCACCGGCACCAGCTGCCGGTCCCAGGTCCTGATGGCGGACCGGAGACACTTCAGGGCCTCCTTATCCCTGCCCCACTGCGCGTAGCAGCGGCCCATCCGGTAGTGGAACTCGGGGTTCCCGCGGTCCATCCGCGGGGGCCCGACGAGGACCTTCGCGGCCTGCGCGCACTTCCCCTGCTTCCACAGGGCTTCGGCGAGGTCGAAGCGGGTCCGGTCGAACGTCCCATCTTTGAGCAGGGAGGAGCGGAACTCCCTCTCGGCCTCGCGGAATTTCCCCAGCCTCAGAAGGGCGTACCCGATCTGCCAGCGCGTGAAGTAGGCGTCCCATGCCGGGTTGCGGCGGAGCGACTCCCGGAAAGCCGTTACCGCTTCGGAATATTCCCCCAGGTTGAACAGGACCTCGGTCAGGCACCATTGGGCCTGGCCGTGCCCGGGGTTCAGGCGGAGGGCCTCCTTCAGCTCCATAACCGCTTCCCTCTGCTTCTCCGGGTCGAACAAGCTGCGCCGAAGCAGTAACCCGAGGTTGAAATGGGCCTCGGCGTTGTCCGGCCCCAGCCGGACCGCCTCCCGGAACTGGGCCTCCGCCTCCCTGCGCCTGCCCTGGAGGGAGAGGGCCTTGCCGAGCACCAAATGCCCGAAACAGGCGGCTTTTTCGACACTTCCGGACTCACGCCCCTCTCCCCCTGCCAAAAAGTCTTGGCCTTGCCTCTTGCTTAGATTAGAAAAGGTTACCTTCATAGCTGAACCAGCAGCTTTCTCATTTCTCGAATTCGGTTCGCAATCTGGGGATTTTCCTGGCCGCCACCGTTTCCGGAATTGGAACTAGTGTTCCCGTTTCTGGCCTGAAGCCGTTCCAGGTTGGCCATGGAACGGAAAATGATCCTCTCCAGGTGGCCCCAGTACCGGATGATAAGGTTCACGATCTTCTCATTGGGTACCCACACCATTTCAAATTTGGCCTTTCGTTCCAGGCGGTCTCTTTCTTCAAACTTGGGTAACAGTTCTTTCATTCCTTGGATTACCGCATCCAGGAAACGTAGGAGCTCAGCCTTGGCCCTTTCGGATTCCGACCCCGCTTCACCCTCGTGCTGGGCATTTTCTCCCTCTTTTGCCCTCGTAAATATTCCAAATAGCTCCCAGAATTGAGTTGGAAATTTTTGGCTCCACGGGAACATACCGAGGATTTCAAACATGTAATATTCATTGATGTTTTCGGTTTCCAGTTCATGTCGAATATCCAAGAGGTGTCGGATGCCGATTTTTATGCTATTGGGGTCGTTATAAAGGTCAATTTTTTTCCCCTTTAGAGTCGCCATATATTCATCTTCGTATTCCTTAGCCTGAAGAGTTTGCTCCCGACAAGTAAATGCATCCGCCTGCATTCGGATCGCTCCCCTCTCGAAACGCAAGAGCCTTCCTTGGCGCCAAGTGGCCCCGATGATCCTTTTGACCTCCAGTTCCTCAAGGATGTCCCGGGGGTGTAAGCGTTCCATCAAACGGCGGTAAAGGTCTTCGTATTGCTCCCGGTCTTCCTTCCCTTCCCCCCGGGTGATGAGGACTTCGTCCGAGAAGATCCCGTGTTTCACGGCATTATGACGGACCCGGGCCTTGCCCTCTGGCGTCCTTGGCCCTAGGGAAAGTTTGCTGTTGCACCGTGAGGCTTCGACTTGTGCCTGAGTGGGGGGCCGCTTCCCGCCCCCATTTCCGTTGCCGCCATTGTTTGGCAGACCGTCCGGGGGGAAGATTCCAAGTTGGGCATATGTTGGAATAGTTGTCTTTTCCACCCCAGCTTGAACCGGTCCTGGTTCCGGCGTCTGGGGGGAATCTTTCCCGCCGTTCCCTTCCGGTTCCCCGGGCAAAGTCTGGCTGATCTCCGGGGCTTCCGCAACTGCGTGATTCCCTTCCTGCGGGCTTTGGATGGCGCTGTCCGGGGAGGTCTTGACCCCCGCGTCCCCGGAACCGGCCTCCGCCCCCGTCTCGGGGCTCGCCCTGGGTGTGTCGCTGCTGTTCGGTTCCATTCTTCCTCCTTTAAAATATGTATTGGGTCAACGTCCCTTGCTGAAGGGTCCTCGGCCCCCCAATTGGGCCAGGGCCCTTGGAGACTCTCCGCCCCGCTCGGGGTGGAAGGTCTCTTCTTCCCCGGTCCCGTCCGGACCGGGGTCTTACCCATCTTCGCTGCGGCGCGTGTCGGCCCCTTGGGATGGCCCCGCCGGACCCTTTCCGGGTTCCCGGCGCCATCCGACGTCTCCTCCGCTAGGGGCCCGAGCGCCTGGTCATGATTTCGTGGGCGGCAGATTCACCTCCTCCGGTCCCTCGTCGGTCCTCTTTTTCACCCGCTTGCTCACCAGGTACTGGATGAACGAGATGACCTCCCGCTTCTCCTCCCCGGTCAGGTCCCAGGCGGCCGAAAGGACCATGTTATCCGCGTCCGGGCCGGCTCCGGCCCTGGGTCTCAGGTGCCCGGCCACGACCATGAGTTCCTCGAAGTTGAGCCCGTACCCCTTGGCCAGGAGGTCAAGGATCCACGGGGCCGGGATCATGCCGGCTTCGACCTGGCTGATGTAGGGGTTGCTCACCCCCGTCCTCTGGGCCGCTTCCCGCAGGGAAAGGCCGAGAACTTTGCGGGAATTCTTCAAGATGGATCCGAGTCGCTTCCCCCTACGTTTCCAGTCCGCTTCGGCAGCGGCCCGGGCAACCGTGGCGGCAGCGGCGGCAGCACTGGCAGCCGCTGCGGCCGCTTTGCGTGCGGCGCTGTCCCTGCCACTGCCTTCGGCGCCATCGAATCCCTTTCTGGTCATTTCTCATTCCTCCTTTTGTTGGGCCATACTATTATACACAAAAATGATTTGAATGTCAAGCCCATATATGAAATATCAAGCATTTATTATAAATAATGCACACTGAAGTTAGAATGTAACCCATTGAACTGTCACATTTTAAGCTTTTCTGTCCCTGGTCCCCGAGGCCCCTAAAAAATAATTTTTAAGACCTGTTTTTCCTTTAAAAGAATCCCCGGCCACTTTGCCGAGCGATTCGCGCTCTACAACATCCCTGGCAGGAAGGTCGGGACCTATCCGGCCGCCCTCCCTTGGGCCCCCTGCGTTGACTTTTCCCCCCATTTGCTTTATAATAGCCCATTGCCATGCTTGATTATCTGGGCATCTTTAAAGCGCTCAATGCCCGTGGGATCAGATACCTGGTCGTCGGCGGGACCGCGGTTAATCTCTATGGCATTCCACGGATGACCTACGATCTCGATATCCTGCTCGATCTCGAAGAGGGCAATCTCAAGCGGTTTTTATCCCTCGTGAAGGGCTGGGGTTTCAAGCCGAAAGCCCCGGGGGATATCATGGATTTTGCGGTGGAAGCCAAACGGCGGGAATGGGTGGATCGAAAACACCTGAAGGCTTTCAACCTGGTCAACCCCGGGTGGGGGATCTCGGAAATCGACGTCGTGATCAGCGCCCCGGTGGACTACCGCCGAGCGGCCAAGCGCGAAAACCGCATCGGGCTCCGGGGGATCTCCGTCCCCACGATAGCCCTCGACGATCTCATCCGGATGAAACGCGCCGCGAACCGGAAGCAGGACCGTGACGACGTGACGCACTTGGAAAAGGTCAAAGATGCCCGGAAAAAAGGGCGGATTTAATTACTCGCTCACTCTGAAACGGATCCGTGACTACAGCCGGTGGCCCGTCGAAAGGCGCCTCGCCTGGCTGTACCAGGGAAACCTTTTGCGCAGGGCCTACCCCAAGCAGATCAGGGAGATTCAGGAAAAGTTTCGAAAAGGGGAACTCTGAAGGGTTTGTATGGTGAATCCAGGTCCTTAAGGGTGTGTGGCTGAGGTTGGGAAAGGTACGACCTGAAGCCAAAAGCCAAGAGCCCCCCGAGGTGTCGGGGGGCTCTTTTTATTTCATCGGTTCATGGGTTTGACTGGCCTTTTCCCCGCTTCAAGCAGGAAGCGGAAAATGGCATCCGTGCCTTGTGGAGAGGGAGGCCCTCGCTCCTTACCTACACTGGAGCCGTCTCCCCGTGGGTGCCGGGCCCAGTCCCGCAGGGCGTAGTTCGTAGCGCTGCGGTTGACCCCGTACTGCTTGGAGATCACCAGGCCGTAGCCCTCGCCTTCCGGGTGGCGGCACAGGAAGAGCATCGCCTTCTGCAAGATGTTCCCCAGAAGTCCGCAGGCGGTTCGGACGGCTTCGTTTTATCACTTATCAAGGGGAACTCTCTCCTGATCAATTGTTTCGCCTCAATTTTTCCCCATCTCGAAGGTCCCTTCTTTCCAGGTGAGCATCTCCTCCAAGGCCACCCAAGTATTTCCCTTGCCGGCGTCGGATTCCACGATTTCCCCCTGTTTAAACTCTAGCACCCCGCTGGAAGGACCCGAGGTTATCTTGATCTTTCCGTTCAACCTATTCACAATGAAGAAATCTACCAGGCTGTACACCGAGGACTCCTTCAGGCTGCCGGAGTGCTTCTGAGGCATGAGGGCGGTAAGGCGTTTGCGCTCCTCGGCATCGTTCAGGGCCTGGCGGATCTCCTCCAATACCCTCTCCGTGGTAAACGGCTTGGTGAGATAGCGGTAGGTTCCCAGCCCGAAGGCCTTGGCCTTGTCCACCCGGGCCGTCTTGGCCGTGAGAAAGATGAACGGGATGCTCCGCGTGACCTGCTTGGTCAGGAGCATGCTGCGCATCTCGTAGCCGTCCAGCTTGGGCATCATGATATCGGCCAGGATCAGGTCCGGCACCTGGGGATACCCCTCAGCGCGGGCGGCCCCCTCCTCCCCGTCCTTGGCCTGGACGACCTCATACCCCGCCCGTGTCAGGATCGCATCCAGGATGTTGAGGACGGAGGGATCGTCTTCCACCACCAACACCATCTTCTTCTGAGTCATGGTTTATCCTCAGGTCGAAATGGCAGCGATCGGCGCCGCGGATGTATATTCCGGGACGAGCTCGGAGAGCAGGTGGTGGGCCGTGGCCTCGGTCATGAACGGGATCTTCCCCCCGAACCAGTCCAGCTGCCCGTTCATCTCCGCCGGAGAGCTGAGCCGGGCTTTGAGGATCTTGGGGTGCTCCGTGGGCACGGGCACCTCGTCCCTGTTCCAGAGCTCCTCACTAAGCTTCTCCCCCGGGCGCAAGCCCGTGAAGGCGATCGGGATGTACACCTCCGAATCGGGACGCAGGAGCGCGATCAGGTCGCGCGCCAAGTCCAATATCTTGACCGGCTCGCCCATTTCCAGGACGAAGACCTCTCCCCCGCGTCCCAGTGCCGCGGCCTGCAAAATGAGCTGGCAGGACTCCGGGATGGTCATGAAGAACCGCGTCATTTCGGGATGGGTCACGGTCACCGGTCCGCCTTTTTTGATCTGTTCGCGAAATGTCGGGATCACGCTCCCCGAGGAGTCCAGCACGTTCCCGAAGCGCACCGTGAGGTAGCGCGTGATCCGGCCCTCGGACCCGGTCACCAGCTTCCTCAGGTAGAGCTCGCAGGCCCGCTTGGTCGCGCCCATCACGTTCGCCGGATTGACCGCCTTGTCCGTGGACACTAGCACGAAGGCCTCCACCCCGAAGGTGGCCGCCAGGTCGGCCACGTTCTTCGTGCCAAGGATGTTGTTCTCAAAGGCCGCGCGAATGTTCCCCTCGCAGAGCGGGACGTGTTTGTAGGCTGCGGCGTGGAAGATGGCATGGGGATGTGTCTCGCGCAGCAAGGCTTCCATCTGGTCCCGGTCGGCCACATCCCCCAGGACGGCCCGGAACGGCACCCCCTGGCTGTCCTTCTTGAGCTCCCTCTCGATCCGGAACAGATTCCACTCCCCCCGCTCCACCAGGATCAGGCTCATCGGCCCGAAGGGGATGATTTGCCGGCAGAGCTCCGACCCGATCGAGCCCCCGGCCCCGGTCACCATCACGCGCTTTCCATGCAGGAAGTTCCCGATCCCCTCCCGGTCGGTCTCCACCGGGGGACGTCTCAGGAGGTCCTCGATCTGCACCTCCCGCACCTGCGACAACTCCATCCGCCCGTCGATCACCTCCGCGATCCCGGGCAAGGTCCGGTACGGCACCTTGGCCAGGCGGCAGTTCCCGATGATCCCCTTCATCTGCTCGCCGGTGGCCGTGGGCACCGTGATGATGACCTCCTCCACCCGGTGTAACGCTACCAGCTCGGTGAGGTCCTTGCCCTGCCCCAGCACCGCCTTCCCGTGCAGTCGCAGGCCGACTTTCAAGGGGTCGTCGTCCACGAACCCCGCGATCTTGAACGTCGTGGTGCACTTGAAAATCGCCTCTCGGGTAATCGCCTCCCCAGCGTCCCCTGCCCCGTAGATGATCACCGGCTTGAGTGGGGTATCTCCTTCGGACCGTTGAGTCCGCTGCCGGCTTCTACGGATCTCGTACCCGATCCGGATCCCCGCCCGCAGGCCACCCACCAAGGTGATGGCCAGGACCCAGTCGATCAGGAAGACCCCGTAGGCCATGCCCTCCGGACGGCCCAAGAGCCCCAGGGGGTAACAGACGGCCAGGACCGTCCCCAGGGCGAGGACGCTGCCCTTGACCACCCCGGTCAGTTCCCTCAAGCCGGAATAGCGGAACATCCCGCGGTAAAGATGCTGGAAGAACAGGAACAGGACCTGGGAGAACACGACCAGGGGCAGAGTGCAGAAAATTACCCTCCCCAGGCCGGGCTCCGCGAAGGTCCCGTAGCGCAGCCAGACCGCGCCGAGGTAGGCCAGGACTAAGAGGGCCATGTCCAAAGCCAGGATGAGGAAACGGCGCTTGCGACGGAGCAGGACTTTCATGAATCCTTAAATTTTTACCTCACCCTCAAATTTCGTAGATATTTGAATTCTAATCCTAACCCAAAGGAAGGTATTAATAACATAAGCAATCCCCATGCCTTTTTTCCGCCTGCGGGAAAGTCGCTATTAACTCCCTGTTGACCAGTAAGTTATGAAAATCCCTATTCCCTTTATTTTCGGAATGCGAAGGGAAAAAACTTCCCCAGGAAGGGAATTTTCGTTGAAACAATGAGCGGAACCATTAGACCAAGGGTTGGGGTAGGAAACAGGGTGAAAAAGATGCTGGACGGAAGTAGAAAACATGGGAAAGTAATGCCCTCCTTCCAAAGCAAGCGGATCATTTTAGGCGTTTTTCACCGCCGGAGGAGAGGACAGAAGCGCTCAACAGTTGACAAAAGAAATCGAAAGGTATATAATAAAGCCGTTAAGGGCTTAGGGTTCAAAAGTTCTTCCTTTCCGATACGAGGCCATCGCAATTATGGAGGGAGTCTCCTCCATTGGTTTGAGTGGAAACATCCAGGAAGGTTAAAGCCATGAGCGACGATCCCAAGAGCATCCTGGTGGTGGACGATGAGGCGACGGTGCGGGAGTTCCTGGCTGAGATCCTCGGTGAGGCAGGACACCGGGTCGTTTGTGTCGAGCGCGGCGAGGAGGCCTTGGAACGCCTCAAGGAGGAGCATTTCGATCTGGTCCTGACCGATATGCGCCTCCCCGGAATCGACGGCCTGAAAGTCCTGGAAGGGGTCCGCGAGGGGGCCCCGGAAACCGCGGTGGTCGTGATCACGGCCTACGGCTCGATCTCGGGCGCGGTCCAGGCCATGAAACAAGGAGCCTTTGATTATCTCTCCAAGCCCTTCACCGCGGATGCCGTGGAGCTGGTGGTCCGGAAAGCCTTCGAGGTCCAGCGGCTGCGGGCTGAGAACCGTGCCCTCCGCTCCCAGCTCGGCGAGAAATACAGCTACGAGAACATCGTCGGCAAAAGCGCACCCATGCAGGCGATCTTCCAGCAGGTCGAGACCGTGGCCCCCAGACGGGCCACGGTCCTCCTGAGCGGGGAGACCGGCACCGGCAAGGAGCTCATCGCCCGGGCCATCCACATCCGCAGTCCGCGCAAGGACCGGCCGTTCATCAAGCTCAACTGCGCGGCCCTTCCCGAGACCCTGATGGAAAGCGAGCTTTTCGGCCACGAGAAGGGAGCCTTCACCGGGGCCATCCGCCAGAATCGCGGGCGGTTCGAGCTGGCCCATGGGGGAACGATCCTCCTGGACGAGATCAGCGAGGTCGCTCCCGTTCTCCAGGCCAAGATCCTGCGCGTTCTGCAGGAGCGGGAGTTCGAGCGTCTGGGAAGCGGCACCCCCATCAAAGTGGATGTCCGGGTGATCGCCACCACCAACCGCGACCCCAAGGCGTTGGTCGAGGAGGGCAAGCTCCGGAGCGACCTTTACTACCGCCTGAACGTCCTCGCCATCCACCTGCCGCCCCTGCGCGACCACCGCGAGGACATTCCGCTTCTGGTCCAGCACTTCATCCGCAAGTATAACGAGGAGAATGGCTGCGCCGTCTCTGGCCTTTCCCGGCCAGCCCTGGAGAAGCTCGTGGCCTATGATTGGCCGGGCAACGTCCGGGAATTGGAGAACGCCATCGAGCGGGCCGTGATCACGACCAAGGGCATCGAACTCCTGCCCGAGAACTTCACCCTGATCCCCTTCGCCACGGCCCCGTCTCCTCCTCCCCTGTCCATCGAAGCCCCCGCCGGACCTTCAATGAATGAGGCCGAGCGCGACCTGATCCTTCGTACCCTGGAGGTCCATGGCGGGAACCGCTCCCGCGCCGCCGCCGCCCTGGGGATCAGCGCCCGGACCCTGCGCAACAAGCTCCATAAATACGGCCTGATGTCGGCCTTTAAAGAGGCTCCCCCGCCTTCCGAAGGGCAACCTCGAGGCCAACCGGGACTCGGCCCGCGGTCGTTCCCAAAGGATCTGAAGGATAGAAAAAAAGAGGCGGGGGTCGATCCTGCCTCTTTTTTTCTACGAGATCCTATGGATCCGGGTTCTCTGCTTCGCTAGGGCCGGAAGGTCACCCCATCTTCGGGTTATCCAAGACCTCCCGGACCTTGCGCAGGAGGACGTGGGATTTGAAGGGTTTCTGCAGGAACGCCAGGCCCAACGGTTTAAGGCCGTGGCTGAGGGTGGCAGCGGCGGGGTAGCCGGAGATGAAGATCACCTTCAACTCGGGACGCAAGGGAGCTAGTTGCCGGGCCAGGTCCGGGCCGCTCATCTTGGGCATCACCACGTCGGTGATCAGCAAGTGGATCGTCCCCGGGTGCTCGGAGAAGAGCCGAAAGGCGGCTTCCCCGTTTTCGGCCTCCAGCACCGAGTACCCGGAATGCGACAGGTCCTCCCGCATCGAGTCCCGTAGCTCCTCTTCGTCCTCGACCAGAAGCACCGTCTCCGTTCCCCTGGGCAGCTCCTCGGACAGGGTCGCCACCGCCTTTTTCGCTTCCGCCTCCTGGTCCTTGCGGGGCAAATAAACCTTGAAGGTCGTCCCTCTTCCGCGGGCGCTTTGCACCTCGATTCCCCCCCCGCTCTGGCGGACGATGCCGTAGACCATGGCCAGGCCCAGTCCGGTCCCCTTGCCTATCTCCTTGGTCGTGAAGAAGGGCTCGAAGATGTGCGCCAGGGTCTCGGTGTCCATCCCGCATCCGGTGTCCGAGACCGTCAGCACCACATAGGAGCCGGGAGAGAGGTCGGGGTGGAGCCGGATGTAGGCCTGGTCCAATTCGACGTTGGCGGTCTCCAAGACGAGCCTGCCCCCCTTGGGCATGGCATCGCCGGAGTTCACCGCCAGGTTCATGATCACCTGCTCGATCTGGATGGGATCCACCTTCACCCGGCCGGCGTCCGGGGACAGGTGGGTGACGATCTCGATATCTTCGCTGATCATGCGCCGCAGCATCTTCTCGGAATCGCGGACGATCTCGTTGAACTCGATCACCACGGGCTGGAAGACCTGCTTGCGGCTGAAGGCCAGGAGCTGGTAGGTCAGCGAGGCGGCCTTGTCTACGGTCTTCTCGATTCCCTCCAGGTATTTCCTTGAGGGATCTCCCTCCGGCAGCTTCCGCAGGGCCCTCTCGGCGAAGCCCATGATGCCCTGCAGGAGGTTGTTGAAGTCGTGGGCCACGCCCCCGGACAGCCGCCCGATGGCCTCCATCTTCTGCAGCTGGAGGACGTCCTCTTCCAGGCGCCGGCGCTCCGTGATGTCCGTGATGACCCCGATGGACCCCACCACGTTGCCCTGGACGTCGGTCACCGGGGACCCGCTGATCCGGACCAGGACCTCTTCGCCGGTCTTCTTCCTCATCCGGGTCTCATAGGCGTCGGAGGCTTTCTCCCGCCTCAGGCGGTTCTTCCTGCGGATCAGCTCCTGCTCCTCGGGGTCGAAGTAGATTTCGTACCCCACCCGCCCCAGAAGCTCGTCTTCGCGGTAGCCCGTCATCTGGCAGAACTGGAGGTTGACGAACTGGACTCGGTCGTCGTTGTCCACCTGCATCACGGCCTCGCTCATCCCCTCCACCAGGGTCCGATACCTCACCTCCGAGGTTTTCAGCGCCTCCTCGGCCTTCCGGCGCTCGGTGATGTCGTTTCCGATGCACAGGATTTGCGCGACCTTCCCGTCCGGATCGAAGATCGGCTTGTTGGTCCAGGCGACCCAGACCCGCTCCCCGCTGCGAAGCATGTTCTCGTTCTCGTTTGTCGCGTAGTGCTCGGGATGCCGGGAGATGTCCCGGATCATGTGAGCCAGGTCCATTCCCGACGAATCCTTTTCCGGAACGATCGTCCCGACGACGTTCCGGCCCAGGATCTCCTCCTCCCGGTAGCCGAAAAAGCGCTGCGCGAATTCGTTAAAGAAGGTGATCCGGCCCTCGGGGTCCCTCCGCAGGATAATGCTGTTGGCGTTCTCGACGAGCTCCCGGTATCTCACCTCGCTCTTCCGCACCGCCTCTTCGGCCAGTTTGCGCTCGGTGATGTCCTGGGTTAGGGTGACCACTTTCTCCACCCCGCCTTCTTGGTTGCGCAGGGCGTAAAGGTACTGGGAGACCCATTGCGCGGATCCGGGCCGAGGCTCCTTGATCTCCAGCTCCGGGAAGTAGAGGATGGAAATACCGCTCTCGCGAATGAATAGCCGATCCACATCCTGGGCGCTGTCCCCCAGATAGGGGCAGCGCTCTTTCCAGGATCTCCCGGCGCTCCACTTTTCGTTCTCCTGGATTTCGGCATCCGATATCGCCCAGATCTTCTTCCAGGCCTCGTTGACGTGGAGTAGGACCCCGGCCTGATCCCGGATGGAGATGCCCACCGGGGAGTGCTCGAGCACCGCCCGGCTCATCGCCTCGTTCTCCCGCAGCGCCTCCTCGGCCCGCTTGCGCTCCGTGATGTCGCGGGCGATCGACAACACCGATTGGACGCTGCCGTCGGGAGCCAGTTCGGGGATGAACCGGGTGTTAAAGTATCGAATGCCGTCCGGCGTGGGGAAGGCGTCCACTACTTCAAGGAGCTGACCGGTCTCCAGGACTTGCCGAATACGCTCTTCCCACCTCTCGGCCGCTGGTTGGGGGACTTCTGATTCGGGGATGGTTTTGCCGATGTACTCGCGGGCCGATAACCGGCCCGCCCTCGCGGCCGCCGGGTTGACGTACGTGTGCCGAAGCTGCCTGTCGAACCGGGCGATCAGGTCCGGCGAGTTTTCCGCCAGCGTCCTGTAATCTTCTTCCTTTCGCCGCAGGGCCTCCTCGGCCTCCTTGCGTGCGATGTTGTCATCTTTGCGCTTCATAGCTCCTTTCCGCTCAAGAACCGGCTTGACCCCTTTGACCTACCCCGAGATCGTCACGGTCACCGGGTCGCCGAACGGGCCGGGCCTTCCCAGGCGGTCCACCCAGCGCAGGCGGTAGGTCACGGTCACGGCCTGGACCCCGGTAACCACGTGAACGTAGGGGCTATTGGTGTCCAAGGCCAGGTACTGGTAGGCCGAGACGTCCGCCGGCGCCGCGCCAAAGCAGTACCAGAGTTCCGCCCCGTGGCAGATCTCCGGCTTGAGGTTCCTCCGCTCGTCCTGTGGGTTCGGGCCGAAGTGGATCGTGGCCTGAAGTCGCTGGGCCGTGTCTACGAGGGTTAAGGGCGGCGGCTCCTGAAGGATGCGGCCCTGGTCGACCGGCGTCGGATGCCGGTCCGGAACCTTGATGCCCAGGCCTTCTCTTTGGGCGTCGGTCGTCTCCGGCCGTCTCTGAATGACCCCGGTGTACTTGCGGATGACCGTCTCCCCGGCATCCCGCTTCCCGTCCTTGGTCTCCTGGGCCGCCTGGTAGGCGCACCGGGCCGCGATCATGTTGGAGTAGGCCAGGCTCCAGTTGATCTTGGCGGTCTGGATCTCCAAGGCCTGGGCCGGGGTCAGGCCCAGGGCCACGGCATTCGCCACGGCATATTGCTGGAAGGTCTGAAACCAGGCGTCGAAGGCGTCGTCCTGGCGGGGAATAATGTCTGGCATGGCAAAATCTCTCTTTTTAAGTTAAGTAACCGTTATTCTTTACCTTAAGATGATTCCGCGCTAAGGAACGATCGCGCTGTTCCCTGGAACATCGCCATCGTTCCCCGGCCCATTCCGGATGCAGACCTCCCCCTTCCGAACGGGGACCTCCTTTACGGAAATAAAAAAGCGCCGGTTGAGCCAAATGCCGGGTTCATTTGACCCACTCGAACCCCGTCTCCAGGGCCGAACTTCCGCCGATAGCATACCAAATCGCCCCGGGAATAGTCAAGTATCCAGCACCTCCCGCACCTTGCACGTCAGGGCATCGATCCGGAAGGGCTTTTGCAGGAAGCCCGCTCCGGACTCCAGGAGCCCCTGGCGGCCGATTTTATCGTCGGTGTAGCCCGAGATGTACAGGACTTTCATCTCCGGCCTGTAGCGGGCAAGGTGGCCCGCGACCTCCGGGCCAGAGATCCCGGGCATGACCACATCCGTGATCAGTAGGTGGATCGGGCCCTCCCGTTCCCCGGCGAGTTTCAGGGCCTCCGCCCCCCGGTATGCAACCAGCACCGTGTACCCTGAGCCTTCCAGTACCTCGCGGACCAGGTTCCGGATGACCTCGTCATCCTCAACCACCAGCACGGTCTCCTTCCCCGTCGCAATGTCCTTTGGCCTGGAAACCGGACGGGGTTGCACCAGGGCTTCCTCGACCCGCGGCAGGGTGATCGTGAAGGCCGCGCCCTTCCCCGGCTCGCTCTCTACCCGGATGCCCCCCCCGCTTTGCTGCACGATGCCGTAGACCGTGGCCAGGCCCAGGCCCGTTCCCCGGCCCCGCTCCTTGGTGGTGAAAAAGGGCTCGAACAGGCGGGCCTTGACCTCCGGGGTCATCCCGCACCCCGTGTCTGCGAACGTGAGCGTGACATAGCGGCCGGGCGGGGGACCGGTCGGTGGGATGGTCTCCGCGGCCCCAATCTCCGTGTTCCGGGTGGCGATCGTGAGCCGCCCGCCCGCGGGCATGGCGTCCCGGGCGTTCACCGCTAAGTTCATGATAACCTGCTCGATCTGCACGGGGTCGATCTTCACCCTCTCCAGAGCCGGATCGAGGTCCGTCACCAGCCCGATGTCCTCTCCTATCATCCTCTGGAGCATCTTGGTCATGCCCCTCACGACTTCGTTCAAGTAGAGCACTTCGGGCTCCGCGACCTGCTTGCGGCTGAAGGCCAGGAGCTGGTTGGTCAACGCCGCCGCTCGCTCCCCGGCCGATTTGATTTCCTCCATCCGGGGACGCAGGGGATGTTCTTCCGGAAGGCCGCCCAGGATCATGTCGCTGTACCCCAGGATCACGGTCAGGAGGTTGTTGAAGTCGTGGGCCACGCCCCCGGCCAGCCGGCCCACGCTTTCCAATTTCTGGGCTTGAAGGAACTTCTCCTCCAGGCTCCTGCGCTCGGTGATGTCGCGGGTGACACCGAGGATACCGACGGGATGTCCTTCCGGGTCCCTCAGGTACGTCGTGGTCACCTCCACCATGACCGTGGAACCGTCCTTGCGTTGCTGTTCGAACTCCAACCTCTGCGTTCTCGCGGAGTCTGCCCCCCCTGAGCTTTCCAAAGCCGTCTCCTCGGAGAAGGCCCGCATCGCTTCCTCGTAGGAGGCCGGGGTTAGGGTCTTCTTTAGGGAACGGCCCAGGGCTTCTTTTACGCTGAAACCCGTCAGGCGGGTCACCGAAGGGCTGAAGTAAGTGAACCGGTGGTTCATATCCATGGTCCAGATCACGTCGGTCGCGTTCTCGGCCAGGAGCCGGTACCGCTCCTCGCTCTCCCGGAGAGACTCCTCGGCCCGGCGTCGCTTCCTTCGGTCCTCGGCCTCGCGGAGCTCCCGCTCCACGGCCGGGATGAGCCGTGCCCAGTTCCCCTTGATGATGAAGTCCTGCGCCCCGCTCTGCAGGATGGCCGAGGCCAAGTCCTCGCTGATGGTCCCGGAGAAGAGGATGAACGGCAAGTCGGGATCCCGGGCCCGGACGAGATTCAGGGCCTCCACCCCGTTGAAGTGCGGCAGGGAATAGTCGCTCAGCACGATGTCCCAGGTCCGGGAATCCAGGGCCGCGTGCAGGGCCTGGGCGGTCTCCACGATCTCGTCCGTCACGTCGTAGCCCGCCCGGCGGAGCTCGCGCACGACCAGGAGCGCATCGTCGTGGCTGTCTTCGATGATCAGAGCATTAAGCGGAATGCTCATGGCGTTAACCCTCCTCGGGGTTGTCCTTTTAAGTAAGCCCTATCTCGCCGGCGGGGACTCGTTCAGGAGCAGCCAGTAAACCTCCAGCTTCTTCACCGCCGAGATGAAGTTCTCGAACTCCACCGGCTTGCGCACGTAGCTGTTGGCCCCGAGCTTGTAGCCGTTGATCAGGTCTTGTTCCTCCTTGGAGGAGGTCAGGATGACCACCGGCAGGAGCTTGGTCCGCTCCTCGCCCCGCAGGCGGCGGAGGACCTCCAGGCCGTCCACCTTGGGGAGCTTGATGTCCAAGAGGACCACGGCCGGGAGGTTCACACGGCTCGGCCCTGCGAACCGCCCCCCCTCTTTAAAGAACATATCCAGAGCGATGGCCCCGTCCCCGGCCACGACGACCTCGTTCAGGATGTGGTTTTTCTTCAAGGCCCTGAGGGTCAGGTCCCGGTCGTCCGGGTTGTCCTCGACCAAAAGGATGGTCTTGCCGTTCATCGTTCCTCCTTCCTAAAGGGTGAAATAGAAGGTTGCCCCCCGTCCCGTCTCGCCCTCGCCCCAGACCCGTCCCCCGTGGCGGTGGACGATGCGCTGCACCGTGACCAGGCCGATTCCCGTCCCCGGGAATTCCTCCACCGTGTGCAGGCGTTGGAAGGCTCCGAAGAGCTTGTTTGCATAGGCCATGTTGAACCCCGCCCCGTTGTCCCGCACGGAAAAGACAGCCTTCCCGTCGGACTCGGCCATGGTTCCAAATTCGATGACGGCCCGCTCCGTCTTGGACGTGAACTTCCAGGCGTTGTCCAGGAGGTTTTCCAAAACCGCGCGCAGAAGTTGGGGATCCCCTTCGGCAACGAGGCCTTCCTGGATTCGCCACTCCGCTTTTCGGCCGGGCCAGTCTTTCTCCAGTTTCCCGGCGATGTCCCGGGCCAGGGCGGAAAGGTCCACCCGCTCGCGGGTCATCTCCGTCCGGCTTACCCGGGAGAGGGTGAGCAGGGCTTCGATCAGCTCGGCCATCCTCCTCACCCCGTTGCGGATGCGCCCGAGGTGGTCCTGCGCCCCCGGATCCAAGGTCTTTCCGAAATCCTCCACCAGGGCCGCGCTGAACCCGTCTATCGCCCGAAGCGGGGCGCGCAGGTCGTGGGACACGGAGTAGGAGAAAGCCTCCAGCTCCTTGTTCGTCGTCTCCAACTGCGCTGTCCGCTCCCGGACCCTCTGCTCCAGCTCGATGTTGAGGGTGCGGACCTCCTCCTCTGCCCGCTTGCTCTCGGTGATGTCCAGCACTACGCCTTCCAACCGCACAGCTTTGCCCGTTGCGTCGTAATAACCGCGCCCTTTTGCCGCCAGCCAGTGGACGCTGCCATCAGGCCAGAGGCTGCGATACTCGATGTCGTAATCTTTGTGATTGTCGAGCGCATCCTTTACCGCCTTGTCTGTCCTCTCGCGGTCATCAGGATGCAAGGCATCACTGAAGCGCGGATAACTCATAGTTTCATCAAGCGGTACGCCAAAAAGCGCTTTGCACTTGTCGGACCAGATCAATTCGCCGGTAACGGTATTCCAATTCCAGACCCCGAGATTGGCGCCCTCTGTTGCAAAGAGCAGGCGGTCTTTAATTATCCTAAGGGCCTCCTCGCTCTGCTTGCGCTCGGTGATGTCGCGGATGATAACCAGATCAGCGGGCTGGCCCTTCCAGTCCGTCTTTGCGGAGGTGACCTCGATGGGGGCTTTCTTCCCGTTCTTCCGGACGATGAGGGTCTCGTACTGCCTCGGGACCGGCTCCCCGGTCAGTATTTTCTGGTATCTCTCCTTGACCTTCTTATCGAATTCCTCCGAATCGGCCAGGTCCTTGATGCTGACCCTGGCCAGCTCATCCACGCTGTAGCCTGTGATCTCAGCCGCCCGCTTGTTGGCGAAGACATGGAATCCGTTGCCCGCCGCGACCAGGATCCCGTCATTGGCGTTCTCGGCCAGCGCCTTGAAGGCTTCCTCGCTCTCCCGCAGGGCATCCCGGCTCTGCTGAAGCTCCTCCAGCTGGGAAACGAGCTCCTCCTCCGAGATGCGCAGCTCCTCGTTGGCCGCCTCAAGCTCCTCCTTCTGCTCCCGGAGCGCGTCCTCCATTTTTTTGCGCTCGGTGATGTCCTGCACGATGCCTGACATCCGGCGGAGTTGGCCGCTGGGATCGAGGCGATGCCGTCCACTGGCCAGAATCCACCGTTGTTCGCCATCGCGACGGACGATCCGGCACTCAAAATGCCAATCGCCTTTAGATTCCATTGCCTGCCGAAACTTCTGATCCACAACCGCGCGATCCTCCGGCATGACGTGCTCCAGAAACATCTCATAGGTCCACTGCGGCAACAGCGTCTCGTAGCCGAAGATTTGATCATGTTTCAAAGACCGGTATGCAGAGTGGTCAACCAAGTCCAAGTCCCAAGCGCCTGTTTCAATCTCATCTAAGGCGAACCGCAATCGCTCCTCGCTCTCCTTCAGCGCCTCCTCCACCCGCTTGCGCTCGGTGATGTCCTCAATGGTGCTGTCAAAATAGACCTTGCCGCTGGCGTCGGTGTTTTTAATAGAATTGATATGGCACCAGAGCGGTTTCCCCTTGAGGGTTTTGAACCTGATTTCCTCCTTTGCAAAGCCCTTGGCCACGATGGCGTCGTTGACGACCTTGCGCTGGCTCGCGTCCCAGTAGATAGCGCTCGGGTGAAGGGCCAATAACTGTTCCCGGCTGTCCGCTTCGAACAGCTTGACCATCGCCGGGTTCATGTCAATAAAAGTCCCCTCCGGCCCCGGCGTGCTGCGGAGAATGCCGACATTGACGTTTTCGAACAGCTCTTGGTAAAGCTGCTTCGTCGCGGCCAACGCCTCCCGGCTCTGCTGCAGCTCCTCCAGCTGGGAGACCAGCGCCTCCTCCGAGACCCGCTGCGCTTCGCAAATCGCCGCCAGATCCTCATTGGAGCGCTTCAGTTCAGCGGCCCGCTTTTCTTTCTCCCTGTTTTGAAAGGCGAGCGCTTTGTTTGCAATGATTAATTCCTGCTCCATCCGCTTGCGCTCGGTGATGTCGCGTTCGGAGGTGGAAAAGGTCTTGGTCAAGCCCTCCGCGTCCGACAGGGGCGACACGACGAGCCAGACGTCCAGGACCCGCCCGTCCTTGGTCATGCGCTGGGTCTCGAAGGAAGTGATGCCCGCCCCCTGGGCCAGGTTGGCAAGCATCCTGCGGTTTTCCTCCTGCCTTTCCTCCGGGACGAGGTTCAGGGCGTTCATCCCCAGCGCTTTCTCCTCGGAGTAGCCGTACAACCGCACCGCACCGAGATTCCAGGCCAGGATGTGGCCGGAGAAGTCCTGCACCGTGACGGCGTCGTTGGAGTCTCGCACCACCACGGCCAGCCGGCGGAGGTTGGCTTCGTCCTTCAGCTGTTCTTCGAGAGTCCTTATTTTGTACTCCATTTCCCTCCTCAGAAACGACTTGCCTTTCGCGGGATGAAACCGACGTCTATTTCCCCCATGATAGCTATTACCCATGCAAGTTTTATGCCCAAAACATCAATACTTGATTTATTTTATAAGTCATTACAAAATAAAACTTTAAATAGACCTATCTGATAGGATAAGTCAGGCCGGAGGAACGATTTTTCCCTCCCCGGAGGTAATAATTTCCACCTCCCTGAATATTGGGGATTTTCACGGCCCTTCCAAAACGAGCTTAAGCTTTACTCAGAGATTTACTATTAATCCATTTAATATCAATCAGTTAATGCTTTTATTCTCCACTCCTTCACACCCCCAGACGAGTTCCCGCAAACCGAGTGAAGACCGTGAGAATAGCGTCAGAATACCGTCAGAAACCAGCCGGAACTGCTCTTTCTCCTATAGACATCTTTTTTCCAACCAGATCTTACCCGGTTTCAAAAGGGTCATTTTTTCCTATTGGTTTCATCATTGGAGGCCCTTTCTTTCCCTGATGGGCAGGATTCATTTTCCCTTCGCTCCTTACAATGCCCTGTCTGTAAGCTACTTGCTACAATCTTTCGTGGCCGCGCGTTTCTGGCCCGGGATTTGCATCTCATGGATATTGCTGTCTTTGATGACAGGGCCGAACCTCATGACTCATTCCAAGGAAGACGGAGCGCCCCGGCAACTCCTCCGGGGCGCTCCGGGAGAGGAATGGGAGAGAAAGGGTTGGAATAGTAATGCTTTATTTCGTCGTGTCCTCAGCAGGAGCGCAATGAATCCCGCAACCTCCGCCGACATCGAGCGCAAGCGGATCGAAGAGCTCCTGCGGGAACCTGAGGAAGGGTTTAGAGCTCTTTTCGATCATTCGAACGACGGGATTCTTATAGCCGATGCGGAAAAGAAACGATTCGTCATCGGCAATCAAACGATCTGTCGAATGCTGGGCTACTCCCCGGATGAGATCAAAGATCTGGGCGTGATGGATATCCATCCCCCGGAGGATTTGCCTTATGTGATAGACCAATTTGAGAAGCAAGCGAGGAAGGAGATAGACATTGCCAAAGACCTTCCGGTCGTAAGGAAAGACGGCAGTATCTATTATGCCGATGTGAGCGCATTTCCGATCACGTTGGCCGGAAAAACATTCCTCGTAGGTGCTTTTAGGGACATCACCGAGCGCAAGCGGGCCGAGGAGTCGCTGCGCCAAAGCGAGGAAAGGTTTCGAGTCCTCTTTGAGCAGGCAGCGGACATCATCCTTCTACTGGAGATTACGTCTGAAGGCATTCCCGTGATCCGGGATGCGAACAGCGCTTCCTTCAGGCTCCTCGGATATGAACGGGACGAATTGATAGGCCGGCCGGTATCTGTTTTAGAGGCGGCGCCCGATGCTTCCAAAGTCGTTGAAGAGAGGCGGGAGGCGGTCCTTTCCGAATCGGGGAAGAAAATATTCGAGGCAAGGCACCGGTGCAAGGACGGCACGATAGTGGATTTCGAGTGCTCGGTGACGGAGATGCAAACCGGTTCGAAGACTTTTGCCATTTCGGTCGAGCGCGACATCACCGAGCGCAAGCGTGTGGAGAAACAGGCCAAGGAAAGGATGAAAGAGCTGCGGGCTTTTTACGGTTTGGCCGAGCTAACCGAAAGGGAAGGCATCACCCTGGACAAACTATTTCAGGAATTTACGGGCATCCTGCCGAAGAGCTGGCGATACCCGGAGATCGCTTGCGCCAGGATCGTGGTCGGTGAAAGCGAGTTCCGCACGGAAAACTTCACGGAGTCCCCATGGAAGCAATCCGCGCCTGTCAAGGTGAATGGATCCGTTGTGGGGAGGGTCGAAGTGTGTTACCTTGAGGAGAAGCCGGAAGAGGATGAGGGGCCATTCCTGAAAGAAGAGAGGCTGCTCATCGATGCTATCGCCGAGCGGATAGGACGCATCTACGAGCGCAAACGGATCGAGGGATCTCTGCAGGAATCCGAGCAGAGGTTTAGAGCTCTTTTCGATCATTCGAACGACGGGATTCTTATAGCCGATGCGGAAAAGAAACGATTCGTCATCGGCAATCAAACGATCTGTCGAATGCTGGGCTACTCCCCGGATGAGATCAAAGATCTGGGCGTGATGGATATCCATCCCCCGGAGGATTTGCCTTATGTGATAGACCAATTTGAGAAGCAAGCGAGGAAGGAGATAGACATTGCCAAAGACCTTCCGGTCGTAAGGAAAGACGGCAGTATCTATTATGCCGATGTGAGCGCATTTCCGATCACGTTGGCCGGAAAAACATTTCTCGTGGGTGCTTTTAGGGATGTCACCGAGCGCCGGCAGGCCGAGGCCGAGCGCGAGCGGCTGATCGCCGAGCTCCAGGAGGCCGCGACCCATGTCAAGACCTTAAGCGGCCTTCTGCCCATCTGCGCCTCCTGCAAGAAGATTCGCGACGACAAGGGCTACTGGAACCAGATCGAGGTTTACATCCGGGATCACTCCCAGGTCGATTTCAGCCACAGCATCTGTCCCGACTGCGCCCAGAAGCTCTACCCTGAAGTCTACGGGAAAATGATGAGCCGCAAGGAGAACCCGCCTTAGCCAAGACGGCATCCTACCTCCCAACAGAAAAGAGGGGCATCCGTTGATGGCCCCCTTTTTCATTCGCCCCCCTAATTCCTGGGGATGGCTTACTCCCGGTTCTCTAACGCCCTCCGCTTGAAGGCCCCCATCGCGCCGTATTGATGCAGTTTGTTGCGCAGGGTCCGCAGGACGGTCTCCCGCTCCTGAAGCCCTCCAGGATCGCTCACGGTCAGCTCCTCCTCATGGGGACGCATGGATGAGCAGGCGACGAATCCGGGCCAGGAGACGGCGGGGCTCGATGGGCTTGGGGATGTAGTCGTCGGCCCCAAGCTCCAGGCCCTCGACTTCGCTCTCCACCTCGCTTCGGCTCGTCAGCACGATGACCGGGATCCCGCGGGTGGCGCGGTGGGAGCGCAGGCGCCGACAAAGCTCGAATCCGTCCAAGCGGGGCATCATCACATCGGTGATCACAAGGTCCGGGGCCTGCTCGAAGACACGCTCCAGGGCCTCCTCGCCGTCCGCGGCCGTGGCCACGTCGTAATGCTCCGCCCTCAGGAAGGCCGCCAGCATCTCCCGAATCTCGGAATCGTCCTCCACGACCAGGACCCGGTCTTTGGCAAGAATCGGCTTGGGCGCTGGTCTTTCATTCGGTGCCGAGAGATCCCGGACTTCGATCGCGGCGATCCGGGCCGAGCGGACCTCCAGGATTTCCTCATGGAGCGGGCCCTTCCCGGGCTCCTCCAGGATGGCCGGACCCTCCTCCTCCTCTGCGGGGGGCGAAGGTTCCGGAATGCGGATATCCTTGCTCCCGTATCGGGGAGGGACCACCCGCATGACCTCCTCGACCGAGGTCAGGCCGGAAAGGAGTTTGGCCAGCCCGTCCTCCTCCAAGGTAAGCATCCCGGTTTCCTTGGCCGCGAGGAAAATATCGCGTTCCGAAGCCTGCTTGGCGACGAGCTCCTTCAGGCGGTTGCCCACGCGCAGGACCTCGAATACCCCCAAACGCCCGAAATGCCCGGTGTGGTGGCAGGCCTCGCAGCCCCTCCCCCTCATGAATTTCCGCCCGGCCACCTGCCCGCGCGAAAGGCCCAAGGTGCCGAGCAACACATCGTCCGGTTCGTAGGGCTCCTGGCACGAGGAGCAGACCCGGCGCACCAGGCGTTGGGCGAGCACCCCGGCCAGGGTGGAGGCGATGAGATGGGATTCGATGCCGATGTCCAGGAGCCGGGTCACGGCCGAAGTGGCGTCGTTGGTATGCATCGTGGACAGCACCAAGTGCCCGGTGAGCGAGGCCCGCAGGGCGATCTCCGCCGTCTCCTGGTCCCGGATCTCCCCCAGCATGATGATGTTGGGGTCCTGGCGGAGGATGGAGCGCAGCCCGGAGGCGAAGGTCACCCCGGCTTTCTCGTTGACCGGCACCTGATTGATGCCGGGGATGCGGTACTCCACCGGATCCTCGACCGTGATGATGTTCTTGGTGAAGTACTTGATGTGGTTCAGGCAGGCGTAGAGGGTCGTGGTCTTCCCGCTGCCCGTCGGGCCGGTAACCAGGATCATGCCCTGGGTGCGCTGGAGGAGCTCCCGCAGGACCTGGCAGTCATCGGGGAGGAGGCCGAGCCGGTCCAGGGAGATCGTGGCCATGCTCTTCTCCAGGACCCGCATGACGATGCGCTCCCCGTACAGGGCCGGCAGGGTGGAGACCCGCAGGTCCACCTCGCTTTGGTCCACCCGGAGTTTTATTCGACCGTCCTGGGGCTTGCGGCGCTCCGCGATGTCGAGGTTGGATAGGATCTTGATCCGCGAGAGCAGGGATTCCTGAAGGCTCTTGGGCACGATCAACACGTCCGAGAGCAGGCCGTCGATGCGGTAGCGCGTGAGCAGGGAGGCTTCCTGAGGCTCGAGATGGATGTCGCTGGCCCGCTGGTACACCGCGTTCGCCAGAATCGCATTGACCAGGGGGATGACGGACTCCGAGCTAGCTTGGAAAGCGGCATCGGCCTGAAGGGCGTTGAGCCGGGGGGCCTTCTCGATGACCAGCTCGGGGTGCTCCTCTAAGATTTCAGGAGCCGATCCAGGGGTTTTGGCGTCCACGCAGTAACAGCGTTGGAGTGCGGCCAGGATATCCGACTCGGCGGCGACCACGGGGACCGCCCGGAGTCCGCTCGTGAACTCCACCTCCTTCAAGGCCTCGAGGTTGAGGGGGTCGACCATGGCCACTTTCAGGCCCTCCTTGCAGCGCTCCAGAGGGACGAGCACATGCCGCTGCACCATCTCCTTGGGCAGGAACCCTGTGGCAAAGTCCTGGGTACGCCGGTCGGCGAGCTGGACGAACTCCAGGCTCTGCTGGCGGGCCAGGGCCCGGCCCAGGTCGGCATCCGTGACCATGCCCAATTCCACCATGATCTGGCCCAGGCGCTTGCCGCGCTGGGGCTGAAGGGAGAGGGCCTTGGTCACCTGGATCTCGCTGGCCACTCCGGCCTCGACAAGAAGCTCGCCGATGCGCTTCATGGGTGGCAAATGAGGAATCCCCCCGTCATTCCCGGATGGTCCGGAAGGAACCTTCCTTGAGTCCCAGCATGGCTTCGATGGCGGCGGTTCCCTCCAGGTCTCCGAAGCGGGAATAAAGCAATTTGCCGCTGCCGAACTCGATCTTGCCCTCCTGGCTTCCGCTGGAAACCCACAACTGGCCGCTCCACATCCCGATGATGAAGGCGTCGATCAGGGAGGGAATGGCATTGGGCATCAAGGTGCCTTGGGTGACCTTGTCCGTTTCCTCGAGCAGGGCCTGGGTCTGCTGGGCGTCGGTGAGGCAGAGGTTCACGGATTGGGAGATCTCCTTGAGGCTGGAGGGTTTCTGAAGGAAGCGAAAACAGCCCAGCATCAGGGCCTTGGCCCGGGCATGATCCTCGCCTTTGGCGGTCAGGAAAATCGCCGGGATATGCCGGGTCTTGGGATCCTTGCGGAGGACTTCGTAGAGCTCAAGCCCGTCCATCTCAGGCATCATGATGTCCAAGACAAGGAGGTCGGGAAGGGCGTGTCCAGGGGCATGGATCTTCTCCAGGGCCTCTTTGGCGTTGGCGGCGGTTTGGGTCTCGTAACCTTGGCGGATCAGGATGTCACCCACCAAACGGCAGACCATGGAATCGTCATCCACCACGAGAATTCTAAGGGTGTTGCCAACCAATTTTCCTCCTTAACCAACGAAAGAGTGACTTCGTATTTTGATGAAGTAAGAAATAATAGTCAATAGATGGGAAGTATTTTCCGTTAACTGTGCCTTTTCCTTTCATCGTTGACGTTGTGCTTAAGCCTCTGAAAGGCAATAACCCTTCTTTTTGAAATGGGTTAAGTTTCCGGGAAGGAACAGAGCAACATAAAGTTATTATTGCAAAGAGCATTCCCAAATAACGATGGAGCTAAAAAAAGACATGGGAAGTGAGGGAGGGAGCGTGAAACGGGATGAAGAGGGCGGAACCCTCTGTGGGATTGAAACGCTTTGCAAGCTCTTGCAAAATTCAGAATTAGGGGTCTATTTTCAGGTAGAGCAGAACTTCAGAATCAGGAAGTTATTCCGGAAAAAAGGCACCAAATGTGAGGAATGATTTTCCTCTATTTACACCAAGGTAAGGGATAACTCCGCTTCTGTACCCCGGAGACCAGCCGAGGACGATGATATAACATCCGTTTTTTAAAGAGGTTACTGATCCCGCTCAGGCCGAAAAGGTTTTTACCCAAAAAAAGGAACACACGTTGCATGTCAAGTAAGTGTTAATTTCAATCACATGATCTATGCGAATCCCCAGTTTTAAGGAAGATAGATGGCTTTAACTTTCAAAGCGACCCTTCCTGCCAATTCACCCTCCAAAGTCTTAGGGCGGGTCTTGGTGGTAGATGACGAACCCGGTGTTAAATCCTTTGCTTCGGAGGTCCTGTCCGGCGAAGGATACGAAGTGGCCGAGGCGAGCAACGGGAAGGAAGCCCTGGCCCTGCTCAGCCATACGGCATTCGACCTCGTCTTGACCGATTTGAAGATGCCGGAGATGGACGGATTGACCCTCCTCCGCGAGGCAAAATCCAAGAGGGTGGATTCCGAATTCATCGTTATGACGGCTTTCTCGAGCGTGGAATCGGCCATTGAGGTCTTCCGAAAAGGAGGGATGGACTACCTCATCAAGCCTTTCCAGCCCAACGGACTGCTGATGGCTGTGGAGCGGGCCATGGAGCGGCGGCATCTGCGGAGCCAGAACCTCTCCCTGCGGAAGATGGCGGCCCTCCATGATGTTGTGAAAGCGATTGCGGGGCTGGAAGATTTGGAGGGAACTCTCGACCTCATCGTTCAGACCATCGCGACGGAACTGGAGGCGGACCGCGTGGTCCTCTTTCTCTGCCCTCCGGAGGGAGGGGATATCCAGCCCGCTGCCGCAGCCGGAAAGCTCCCTTCCGATCCCTCGATATCCGATTTCTCCCGCACCCTCCTCCAATCCCCCACTCCGACGTTGATCTCCGAAGAAAAGGGCAAGCGCAGCGGTCTGGTCCTGTACTCCAAGGACCGTAAAGTCGGCGCCTTGGTGGTCGATCTGGGGGCCCCTCCCAACCCCGAGCAACGGGAGGTCTTGGAGATTCTGGCCGACCATGCAGCCGTGGCGATCCAGAAGGCCCAGTTTATCGCCTCGCTCAAGGACAACCTCAACCTGATCGAGGAACAGCAGGAGCAGCTCATCCAAAGCAGCAAGCTTTCTATCATCGGGGAGATGGCCGCGGGGATCGCTCACGAGCTCCGCAACCCCCTCTCCGCCATCACCCTGGGATGCGAGCTCCTCGAGGACGAGACGGAAGAGGCCGCCCCTACAACCCCGACTTCGTCCAAGGCCCTGGAGACGATCCTGGCCGCGTCCAAGCGCCTGGGAGAAGTCATCGAAAACCTGATGGGCTTCGTTCGCAAGCAGAGTCCCGCCTTCGGGCCGGTGGATATCGCCCTGACGGTTTCCAAAACGAATTGCCTGGTGCGCTACCAACTGATCAAACGGCATATTCGGCTGGTGGAGACCTATGGCGACCAGGGGAAGCCTGTCTTGGGAAACGAGGGCCAAATCCAGCAGGTCCTGCTGAACCTGATGTTGAACGCCTGCGATGCCATGCCCCGCGGGGGGACCCTGACCCTGTCCACCGCCCCGGCCTCTCTGGACGGAGGCCGGGCCGCTCTCGCGTTGACCCTGGAGGATACGGGGGAGGGCATCCCTCCCGATGTCCTGTCCAGGATCTTCGACCCCTTTTACACCACCAAAGGCGACCACGGGACGGGGCTGGGGCTGACGATCAGCAGAACCATCATCTCAAAGCACGAGGGGACGCTCTCCGCGAAAAGCACGGTGGGTGTGGGAACCACATTCACCCTGACCCTTCCCCTGGCTCCCAATAAGGAGGTCTGATCATGAAGGAACGCATTCTCGTGGTTGATGACGAGGAGATGGTATGCGAGGTGATCCGGTTGACCCTGGAGCGCCAGGGCTATCTCGTGGCCATGGCCTCGGATGGCCGCGAAGCCTTGGAATTCCTCGCCGGCACTCGGCCGGACCTGGTGATCACGGACATCGCCATGCCGGAGGTGGACGGCTACCAGCTCTTGAAGGCGATCCGCAACGCCCCGGAAACCAAGACCCTTCCCGTGATCCTCTTGACCGGCAGGGATTCCACCGGGGATGTCATTTCGGGGTGGGGCTCCGGCGCGGATTATTACGTGACTAAACCGTTCACTTCCGAGGTCCTGCTCCTCTCCGTAGAACATGTCCTTGGAACGCCTCGAAAGCCCGTCCCCGCTCCCTGACTCAGATGGGCAAGAGGCGTATCTTGGTGGCTGACGATCAGGAGCACATCCGGGTGATACTAAAGATGTCCCTGGAGCGGTTGGGTTTCGAGGTGTCCACCGCCAATGACGGCCGGGAGGCCCTGAGTTCGGTCCGTGAAAACCCTCCCGATCTGATCATCACCGATATCATGATGCCGGAGATGGACGGCTATGAGGTTTTAACCCAGCTCCGCAGCGATCCCGCCACCGCCGGGATCCCGGCGATCGTGCTCACGGCTCTGGAGGAGGAGTCCTATCAGGGAAAAAGCGCCTCCCTGGGCGCGGTAGAGCACCTCGTGAAACCGTTGTCCCTCCCGGCTTTAAAGCAAAAAGTCCTGAAGGTCCTTGGGGAAGGGTAACCGCTTGCTCCTTGAGACCGAGTACAGGAGGACGGGAGGGGGAAGGAAACCCTCCCCTTTTTTATTAACTCTCCCCCTTCGGATGAGATCTTTGGTTTGGGCAGTGCTACCCTGAAGCCGGGAAACGAGTCACGGGGTAAAAGCCGCCTTCCTGCCTGGAAAGGGCTTCCAACAGTTGAGCGGGAGTGATGTACCCCAGGGTAATCAGGTGATCGCCGAACAGGGTATTGGGCTGGGCCATCTGCCTCCGCCGGGCCTCGTTCACCTGGGAGATATTAATAACTCCCAAGCTAACCAATATCTCTCCGATCAAATAATGTCTCTGTGTATTCATGGCTCTTTTTTAGGTCGCAAGACTGAGTTGTCGCAAATCTTTCCTAAAGACAGACTGTTTGTTCCCGTTTCAGGAAATCCCTTCCTTTTTTTCTTCTCCTGTGGCCTGTTCAACCTATTTAATATGCAATTTCCGTGCCAGTTTAGGGGAAATGATTTTTTTTCGCCTCAGGGAAAAGAAGGGGAAGGAGAGTCGAGGAGGCGGGATGGAGATGAGTTTCTAAGGCCTTGACACCTTTCGGGTTTTCCGTTATACTTCTGCTTCAAACACCTAAAAAGAAGAAACCCCTTAAACCATCATGCCTTTAGCCGGACGATATGAGCTTGGAGTGCGGTTGGGCGTGGGAGCCTACTCCGAAGTTTTCCGCTCCCGGGACACGACCCTGGGTCGGGAGGTGGCCCTCAAGCTTTCCCTGGCCACCCTGACCCCGAAGGAAGCCGCCCGCCTGCGTCAGGAATTCAAGGTCCTGGCCTCTCTTCGTCATCCCCATATCATCCGCACCCACGACTACGGCCTCACCGAAGACGGCCGGGCTTACCTTTCTTTGGAGCTTCTGGAGGGAAAAAGCATCGATCAGGCCGTATCCGGCTGGGGACCGGAACTCTCCCGCTATGCCCTCCAGACCCTGGATGCCCTGGCCTTCATCCACTCCCAGGGGTTCGTCCACAATGACATCAAACCCTCCAACTTGAGGGTTGTTCCCGATAAGCAGGGGCTCGTGGTCATGGATTTCGGATTCGCCGAACCCCAGGATAAGTTCGTCGAGGAAGCCAAGGGCACGCTAGGCTATATCGCGCCCGAGGCCTTGAAGGGAAACGAGGTGGACGGCCGGGCCGACCTTTACTCCCTGGGCTCGGTCCTGTACGAGCTGGCCTGCGGACGGCGGCCGTTTGAGGACCAGAGCCCGATGGGTGAGATCCAGAAGTCGCTGTCCGGAGCCCCGCCCCTTCCCTCCTCCCTGAACAACGCCCTCCCTCCCGCTGTCAACGAGTTTCTGCTCAAGCTTCTGGCCAAAGACCCCGATGAGCGCTATGCCTCAGCCCGGGAGGCCTACAAGGCTTTAGCCGAGGCCGCAGGCATGGAAGCCGACCCCCCGACGGTTCCTCATTCCGCCAAGCCGAAGCCCGGTCGTTTCGTAGGCCGGGAGAAGGAGCGGGCCACGCTCCAGGAGGCTTTGGGCAAGGTCAGGGAAACGACGCAAGGTTTCCTCGTGCTTCTGACCGGGCTCGAGGGCATTGGCAAGACTCGGCTCCTCCTGGAGTTTAAATTCACCTGCCAACTCGAGCACGTTCCGCTCCAGGGGATGATCGGTGAAGACCGGGCGCCGTCGCTTCCTCAGTGGTTGTCCGGCTTAAAGGGTTCCGGCCAGTCCGGGGTGGTTTTGATCGACGACTGGGACGAGTGGGATCGCGGGAACCAGGAGCTCCTCCACTCTGCCACGGTTGATTTTCAGGACCTGGGCATCCTCTGGGTTTTGTCTTCCAAGAGTGGAGAGGCTTTTTCGCTTCTGTCCGCGGAAGAGCTTCCCCAAACCTCGGTCATCCTGGAGGGCTTGGGACCGGAAGAGACTCAACGGTTGGTCGTCTCAATCCTCTCCCCGTTCCCTGAGATCGGGCGTCTCTCGCTGTGGGTCCACGAGCAGACCCAGGGCAATCCCCGCTGGGTCGAGGAGTGCATTCGTTATCTCTACGAAGAGGGGATCCTCTCCCCCCTCGGAAGCGGGTGGCAGGTGGACTTCGCGCACCTGCCCGAGGCCTGGGCCGGAAAGGGAGGGCGCCAAGTCCTCGAGGCTCGCCTGGACCGGCTCTCTCCCGGGGCCGTAACCCTGCTAAAGATGGCCTCTGCCGTTGGCCCGCGATTCGGAGTGGATGTTCTGGAGGCCCTGTTCGGAAAAGGGTTCCACGAATCTTGGCGTGAACTCACGCAACGGGGCTGGTTCCGTTCCATCCCCGGACAGAAAGGAACCTATGCGTTCCGGGTTCCCGCGTATCAGGCCATGGTGTACGAGGGTTTGGTCGAAAGAGAGGGAAGGACGCTTCATCAGAAGCTCGGGGAGTGGTTCGAGTCTCATGGGGCCGGACCTGAGGTCTTGGCTAAGCATTTCGCCCGGTCCGGAGACCCCGAACGCGGGTTGCGCTACTCTCTCCGTGCCGGAGAGGAAGCCGAAGCCATCCCCTTGGTCGGTGCCGGGAAAGCCGCGACCCATTTCGAGCAGGCCCTTTCTTTGGCCTCTTCCCTTGGAAAAACCGCTTTGGAAAGGGACCTTTGTCTTCGCGCCGGCAAGCTCTATGAACAGAGGGGAGAATACGATAAAGCCCTCGCTCTTTACGACAGGGCGGAAGCTCTTCTTGAAGGCAAGGAAGGAAAAGAAAAGGCCTGCGTCATCCACCGGAAAGGCAGGGCGAATATGCTCAAGGGCGAATTCGATAAGGCCCAGACGCTGCTTGAGCAGGCCTTGATGTTCATCGGCGATTCTCTGGAAAAAGCGGGTGTCCTGGTTGATCTGGGATATGTGATGAACCGTCAAGGCCAGTATGAGAAGTCCCTCGGTTTCTACTCTCAGGCGGAGTCTCTTCTTGAGAAAATTGGCGACCCCGACAACCTTGTGGTTGCTCAAATGAGCATCGCCCAGGTTCTTCAGGGAATGGGCCGTCTTGGGGAAGCCATCGGGATATTGAAAAAGACGTTGGACTTGGCTACGGATCCCCACCATCGGCCCGCCATCCTCTGTTCCCTTGGCCAGGCTTATCGTCGGGCAGGACGTCTTACAGATGCCCACGAGGTTTTGCTCAAAGGCGCGGATGAGGCGAAGGCCTTCGGAAGGATTGCGGATCAAGCCTCGATCATTTCCGAATTAGGAGCCGTGGAAGGGGATCAAAAGAGATGGCCTCAGGCTTCTGAACACTTAGAACAGGCTCTGGCCCTTTACCGCAAAGTCAACGACCGTATGGGCTCAGTTATCATCCAGTCAAACCTGACTTGGGCTTATCTTCATTGCGGAGAGTTACATCGGGCTTTGGCTCATGGGGAGAAATCCCTTCACCGGATGAAGACCCTTGGAGAAGAACTCCAGGCCACTGCCCTTCAACATACCCTGGGCCTGATTCACGCCCGACTGGGGAATTGGGATGAAGCGGTCAAGCTCTTCCAGGAGAGTTATCTGACCAGGGAGCGCCTGGGCCGTTTGCAGGACTGCGTAGTTCCTTTGTCGGATTTGGGTTCCCTTTACCTGGACCAAGGGACCTTTGAAGAGACGCTGAAGCTCCTTGACAAGGGCCTGTCTTATGCCGGAGAGTCCGAAGCCAAATCCCTTATCCTCACTTCCAGAAAGGCTCAGGCTCTTGCCGGAATGGGAAAGCTTGAGGAGGCCGAGGCAATAGCACGCCAGGCCCTGGACAAAGCAAAGGGAGTCGGTGATGCGGAGGCCCTGGCGTTTTGCGAGAGGTCTCTGGGCCACATCCTCCGACAGAAAGGACAATTCGAGGACGCCAAGGGATTCCTGAAAAGCTCGACCGACCGCTTTCGCTCCCTGAGGGATGCCTACGAGACTGCAAGGACCCTTCTGGAAGCTACGGAAGCTGCCTTGGAACTTGGACCTTCGGCATCTCTTGCCGATACGGGTCGGCTCCTCACCGAGGCCGGTGAAACCTTCGAGAGGCTGGGCGCTCGCCGTGACCTGGAGCGAGTACGAGCCATGGAACACCGTCTATTGATCGCTCTTCTCCGGGCCGGAGGGGAAAGCCCGGCCAGGCAAGGCCTTGTGGAGGCCCTTTCTAAGGTGAGCGACCTTCTGGAGACCCTGAGCTCAGAGGATGAAGTCTATGCCAGGGTGTTGGAGCTATTGGTGGCTCTCTTCGCTGCTGAGCGCGGCATCCTTTTCTTGAGGAACCCGGCGACAGACGACCTCACGGTAGCGAAGGCCTATCCTCCTTCCCTGGAGCAGGATCAGGCTACCCTTACCGATGCCAAAGACCTTTCCCAGACCTCGGCCCTCTCGGCCATGAGCCAGGCAGAGGCCATCTTCTCCAATTCCGCGCTCTCGGACGAGCGCTTCGCTAACCGCCAGAGCGTGGTCCTGAACCGGATTCAGAGCCTGATGTGCGCTCCTCTTAAAGCAGGAGGCGAGGCCATCGGAGCCATCTACCTGGACAGCCGCCTGGGCGGGACCCTGTTTACAGAACAGGACCGGCCTTTCCTCAAAGCCGTGGCCAGCGTGGCCTCGGCGGCCATCGAAAAGGCTAAGGAATACCGCGAGATGAAAGAGCGCGCCGAAGCCCTGCGGGATGAGGTGCGCACGCAAGGCGGCCTGCCTGGAATGATCGGCACCTCCCCGCCCATGCTCGCCCTTTTCTCCAGGGCTAAGCAGGTCGCGGAGACGGATGCCACGATCCTCATCGAAGGGGAGTCCGGCACCGGAAAGGAGCTCCTGTCCAAAGCCGTGCACGCCCTGAGCAAGCGGAAAGACAAGCCCTTTGTGGAAGTGGACTGCGGAGCCCTGCCCGAGACGCTTCTGGAGTCCGAGCTCTTCGGACACAAGAGGGGCTCGTTCACCGGGGCCACCGAGGACAAGCCCGGCCTTTTCGAGGTGGCCCACGAGGGCACTGTCTTCCTTGACGAGGTCTCCACGGCCTCTTTCGGGGTCCAGGCCAAGCTCCTCCATTTTCTCCAGGAAGGGCAGATCCGCAGGATCGGGGAGACCAAGCACCGGAAAGTGAATGTGCGGGTGATCTGCGCTACGAACAAGAACCTCGAGGCCGAGGTCGCCCTCAAGCGTTTCCGCCGCGACCTGTTCTACCGCCTGAAGGTGTTCTCGCTCAGGGTCCCTCCCCTTCGTGAGCGAGCCGGAGACATTTACCTTCTCGCCGAGCATTTCCGGAAGCTCTATGCCGCCAAGACCGGGAAGACGGTGCGGGGCTTTGCAAAAGAGGCCGTGGAGGCCATCATGCGCTCCCCCTGGGAGGGCAACGTCCGCGAGCTTCAGTATGCCGTGGAGCGGGCCGTGATCCTCTGTCAGGGCCCCTATCTCGGGCTAAATGATCTGGAAATCCGTGCTCCTGTGCCCAGCCCCGTTCTGCCCTTCATGGATCTCCTTGAAACCCAAAGGGAGTATTATGTCCGCCAGGCCCTTGAGGCCAGCGAAGGAAACGTTTCCCGGGCCGCGAAAAAATTAGGGTTAACTTACCAGAACCTCGTTTGGCAGATGCAGCGATTCCATATCAAAAGGCCGGGTTCTAAAGGGGGCAGGCCGAAAAGGCGCTAACCCGGCTTCGCTTTGATGCCGGCCTGGAAAGCCCCAAAGGGATGCTATCACAACCTAGAGTGGTCGGGGCTCAAAAATGGTGTGGGTAGGGCGAGAACATCTCGGAAATCCCTTCCGGATTTCGGAGCGTTTTCGGTCCTTTCCTTTTTTTGCGCCTTTTGGTTAAACAGACCCAACGTAAGGGTTTCGGCCTTTTTTACGAGACAAAATACACTCGCCCACAACATATAAGTGTTCGTGTCCTGAAGCTTTCCTCACACCGATCCCCAAAAAGTCAGATATAAAATGATGCATTCCCGCTATCTTTGAAGCAGGTACTAAAGCGGCTTGCCCTTGACGGAAAGAGAGGTCCGTTTTGCCATCGTATCTATTTTTTTATATAACTTCCACATTTAACAATACCTTAGAATAAATTCTTCTGACCTTAAAACTAAAAGAAAACTATAAATTATTTTATAGTTTTCTTTTTTATTTAAGGTATTGTAAGTATGTGTCTTATAAAAACAGTAAACTTAATAACTCTCAAATATTTTATAGTTTTGTTGCATTTTCTACTTTTCTAAGCTTGATATTGGGTTACTGTATTATAAATATTTAACGACATAACCTATTATAATTATTAGTCTTAAGGTTTTACTAGTTAGTGATTCCGTTCGGCTGTGTCATCCTGGCCCAAAAGTTGCTTATTAAATAAGCAGATTTTCTAAGGTTTGCTCCCGTTCATGAACCATTCAACAAGGAGGTAAAGAAGTGAAAAAGCTGTTCCTGGCTCTGGTGTGTGTCCTTACCATCGGTGGAGCCCTGCTCACTGGTGCGAGGGCTGACATCATTAATCCGCCCCCGCCCCCGCCCCCTATCACCGGACCCGGACACTGATCGGCTGAATTGAAATCATTGATTCTGTGCAGGGGGAGAATCTCCGGGCCTCCCCTTGCCGGACTCATTCAGAATTCAGGATCGCAGATAAGGAGTGATTCGTGTTAGACTTTGAACAGGGGCAGCCTTTGATTGTGAGCGTGTCCACGAACAACGGGAAGGAGACCTACAAGGGCGAATTCGTATCCTCGGACGAGACGGAGCTTGTCCTGAACGAAAACCCGCACACTCCCTTCGAAGGCTGGGTTTTCATCCCCCGGGAAAACATCGTGGCCATCCATAAAAACACGCCCTTGGCCTTGGCCTTGGCCACTTTCATTTTTCCCCGTTTGGAATGACATCGATCAGAGGAAATAATAAAAGAGCCAGCTCGTAACCCGAATGAACGAAGGCTGTAGGAAAAGCGCCTCTTTCCTGCTCGGAATGGGGAACGGCGCTCCTGTGTGTTTTTTTTGAGAAAAGGGGATAAGCTTACAAGGCAAAGATGATCGAGAGTGACTTTCAAGGCGTGGAGCCCTCTGCCCCCAAACCTGTCCTGACCCCGCGGGAAGGCCTCACCGCCTGCCAGGGGACCGTGGAGCTGAAGCCCCTTCTTCTACAGATCATCCTCCAGCAGCTTGATGCCATGCAGAAACACAAGGTGCGCCTCAGCCACGGCGACTCCGGCATCCTCCCTTTGGTTCAGGGCAACTCCGCAGACCTCCACCATCTCTTTACCAGCCTCATCAGCCATGCTATCGAGGCCGCCCCCCGGGGAGGCCTGCTCGCCATCTCCGCAACCCACTTCGCCCAGGATGGGGCTCCGGGGCGGGTCGAGGTCCGAGTGGAGCATACCGGCCCGGGTAATTCCGGAGAGGACTCGCCGGAAACTTACCTGGACACTATCCGCGTTCTCTTAATTTCTTCCGGAGGCTCGATCCGGGTGGAAAGCGAGCCGGGCCGCGGGGCCACGTTCATCGTGTCCTTGCCGACAGTTCCGTCTAGTAGCGGATAATATATTTTTATGAAAGACTTTCCAGAGGTATAAGGTAGAGGTTGGAGATATCCCTAGAGGCCCTGGACTTTGCTGCCATAACCGAAAACCGCATCGAGTTTCGGGGGATCTCCGTCCTCACGATAGCCCTCGACGATCTCATCCGGATGAAACGCGCCACGAACCGGAAGCAGGACCGTGACGACGTGACGCACTTGGAAAAGGTCAAAGATGCCCGGAAAAAAGGGCGGTTTTAGCTACACCCTCAGCCTGAAGCGGATCCGCGACTACAGCCGGTGGCCCCTCGACAGGCGCCTCGCCTGGCTGTACCAGGGAAACCTTTTGCGCATGGTCTACCCCAAGCAAATCAGGGAGATTCAGGAAAAGTTTCGAAAAGGGGAACTCTGAAGGGTTTGTAAGGAGACATTAACCTGACCTGCCCCCAAAATATGTACCAACCTCCGTGTTACGGTTTTCATGCTGCTACGGCTACCTGGGGGTGTAACGGACCAGGACCTACGGGTAAAGGTTCGTACGCCTCGGGTACCGGAGGCCTG
>Ga0315279_10000533_pt1 | contig 74953 bp, 58 predicted proteins | sample YL17G06_20_MG_FD_203694 | JGI IMG/M metagenome (GOLD analysis project Ga0315279, IMG submission 203694) | Sediment microbial communities from Yellowstone Lake, YNP, Wyoming, USA - YL17G06_20 | ecosystem: Environmental > Aquatic > Freshwater > Lake > Sediment | place: USA: Wyoming | collected...
AGCGAAGATGCGAGGGATCGAGACAGAGATAGGGTATCCCGGACGGGTCGCAAGTCTGCCCGCCCGGGAGGACTTGTTTAGAGGTACCGGCGTTCGAGGATGTTGCCCGCCGTGTCGTTCATGGTGTGCAACATCAACTACCACCTCGAACACCATCTCTATCCCGGGGTGCCGTGGTACAATCTGCCGAAGCTCCATCGGCGACTGGCGGATGATTACCGGCGTGCCGGATCGTCGGTCTATTCGTCGTACGTAATGTTCCTGTGGGATGTGGCGAAAGCGCTAAAGGGCGGCGTGGTGCCGGGCTCGCGGGTGATCCCGAACCATTTGCGAGAGGAGATTTGTTTATAGAATTGGTGGGAAGAGGCGATGGGAAGAAAGGCCCGCCTGACCGGACGGGCAGGCACGACCTTCGAGAGGGGTCGTGCCTTTTGGTTTTGTTACTGAGGGTCCGTCGGACGACGTCATTCGCTGGACAGCTAACCAAAGCTTTCGTCACACTAGCAACGGGACCAAGAAGGCGGCGCAATCCTGGACCTGAAGTCTCTCCTACTTTAGAAGGAGCATCTTCTTCTGCCCGACTTGCCGGTTGCCCTGCTTGTCCGTAGCGACCAGCCGGTAAACATACATCCCGCTCGAGAGCCGGGTGGCGTCGAATCTCTTCTGGTAGTATCCGGCCGCTTCAGTCTCATCAACGACTGTGGCTACCTCTCGACCAAGGAGATCGAACACTTTGAGATGGACGCGGCTGTCGGTTGGGAGCTGATAGCTGATCGTGGTGGTTGGGTTGAAGGGATTGGGATAGTTGTGGAACAGCTCGAAACGCTCCGGCGGAGCGACCGTCACGCGGATCTCCTTTGTCCAAGTCTCCCCTGTTGACGACAGAATCCTGAATGCTATGGTCTCTTCTTTTCCGACCGGGGCAGTTTTGTCCACAGAGAAGGTGAAGAGAACCGGCAGCTCCTGATTCGCTTTGAGCAGCGGCAGAGTTTGTCGTGTGTCCTTGAACCGAATCCAACCGGGGACCGCTGCTGCCTCCACGGTGACCTGTGAGAGGGGCAGGGAGGCAGCGTTTGCAATGCTCAACTCGATGCTGTTGCCTACTGATGCAAACGGCAATTGATACACCGTTCCGACTGTGGCAGCTGGCGTGGCCTTGGCAAGCTGATCGTCCGGTCGGGTTGATTGGGCCAGGGTGAGCTGCATTCCTGCCACCAGCATCAGGATCGCAACAACAATGATTGCGCGTTTCATTGCTGACCCTCCTTTCATCTGCTTGCTGTCAACTAACGCCTGTTTTCTCTCAACTCTCTTGTCACTCTAGCTCAAACGCTCCAAGATCAATTGTTACACGCAGCGGGCGAGGATTACCATCCTTGTCCTCCTCCGGCAGCTTGCCTGCCTCCGCATCTGGAGCGGCGAAGCTGACGGTCCCTTTGTCGATCGCAACGGAACTCTCTGCCAGCCGGTAATCCGCCAGCAGCACGTCGCCGAACGACTGCGCTGACGAGCCGCTGACTCCCGCTCCTTCCGCACCCGTACTGGTAATGTTGCCGCTGTCCGCTCCATCCAATACCTGGTCATGATTCCCAACGTCCTTGGAGCTCTGCTTGTTCACCTTTCCATTGTTCCCAATGATCAGATTGTTCAGCAAGACGATCTTCCCTGCGCCTGCTTTGCCGTCCCTCTTGACTCCGTAGCGCCCCTCCGCATCTCCCTTGGCTGTCCCGTTGAAGGAGATGATGTTGTTGACCAGAGAGAGGTTCTTCTGTGAAGCGGCTTCAACCCCGTTCCAACCGTTCTTCACGATGGTGTTGTTGAGAACATACTGTGCGCCATCGGTGCCGTCGGCGAAGTCGATGCCGTTCTTCTCGTTGCCGGCGATGACGTTGTTGACGATGCGGGTCCGTACGTTGTGCTTCCCTGCGCTGATGCCGTCCTTGGAGGAATTTGTGATCTCGTTCGCCTCGATCGTTATGTCGGTATTCTCCTGCCCCTCGATCTCCACGCCATCCTTCTTGGTCCCGGCTGCATCGATGGTGAAGCCCTTGACCGTGATGACATTGGACCGGGCAATAAGGACGCCCTGGATGCTCACGTCTTCGGACGCCAGCAGCGTCAGGGAGTCCTTCTTCTGGATCTCCACAAGCTCCTTGTAGGTCCCTGCCTCCACTTCGATCGTTGTTCCCGGCTTAGCCGCATTGACGGCAGCCTGGATCGTCGTGAACTGCCCAGGGACACTCAGGATCTCTCCGAGCGATCCCAGCTTCGTCAGAAGCTCGGTTGTTTTGTCGGCAAGAAACGTAAAGCCTCCCTCCGTGACGAAGTTCTTCGGCCTGCGTTTCCCTTTCTGTTGCTCTTCGAGGGTATGGTGATAGACCTTCTGGAGCCGGTTGAGGAAGTTCTGCAGCTGGGTGCTTGCCCTTGTGAGATTTCCCTTCCCCAGGTTCTTGCGCCCGTCGGTCAGCTGTCCACTCAGGGACTTGACGAGCGCCCTGTCCCCGATCCAGCCGTTGGCGTACGCTGTTGCGAGGCGTGCACTGAGTGAGTCGACCTGGACTACGAAGGGCGGCTCCTGAGACTGCGTTGGCAATTGATCAAGCAGATGCTCCGCGTTGTAGCGGATGAGCGCATACGCTTCGCTCGTGAGCGTTGATGAGCTGTCGACATTGACATCACGGAGGACCGACTGCAGGGTTGTCCGGGCGCCGGTTGTGTTGTTCTGTTCAAGCAGAGTCTTGGCTGACGAAAAGTACCCCAGATACTTGTCCGCCATGCTCTGATTTGTGATCCAGCCGAGGGTGCGGGATTCGGTAACGTAGATTGTAAGGGTGTCCAAGAAACCATCCGCGATGAAAGGAGATGGCGCGTCAACTGCACCCACCGTGGTAATGACAAACGAGTTCTGTACGACATCTGCATACCACTTTTCTTCATCATACGGGGGTAGTTTTTGAAGAGTCTCGTTTAGCCCGCGAACGTAGCAGGATACTGGCGCTGGCAGCCCGGTGCTTTCATAGGAGAATCTTGAATCAGATCCCCCGGGAGGTATATAGTGCCTCCCAAATGGCATACGGACCCAGCCGACTTTCGGCCTCGGATGCAGGAAAAACTCCCACCTTTCCGGCCCCACTCCGTTGCGTATGGAATCCGCGCGAGCGGCCACAAGGACTTCGTTGACTTCTTGCTGACTGGTGGAGCTGTTCTGGATGACATATTGATACCGGTACGCATCTGGCGTCTTCACAACCTTTGCCTTCATTGTTGCAGTGAGTTTGTTCCGAGGGAGGTACCCACTTGGCGGAAACTGCGGTCCGCCGGCCCATTTGCCATATTTCTGACCGTTCCAGCTGTAAATGACGCGCCCTGTTTCCTCCGTTCCATCATTCAAATACCATTCGCCGATAATCTCTTTGACACCATCCCCATTGAGATCGTGGAATTCAAACATATCGCGCAACGACGCGATTTTCGATTCATACCCGTCGATCGCATCCCCCTCTGTGTCGTTGATGATTGTGCCAGCCTGGCCATCCCAGGTGACAATCCAGAGGTACTCAAGCTCGCTGCGACTCCCGCCGGACATACCGAGTATGATTTCGACTTTGCCGTCGTTGTTCAGGTCTGTCGCCTGAACCATGCCGTTGAAACTTATGGCATAGTAGTAGACCAATGTATCCGAGGACCACAGGAACTGCCCCCCCCTGTAAACGCCAATGAACGCGGGCGGTCTGTAACCCTCTTCCCACTTCCCGACGCCTGTAACAATGATAGAGTGTGCAAGCGTTCCGTACGGATCCTCGATCCTGTAATTGTTGAAGATGCCTAGCGGTCGTCCAAGGGAGCTATCGACATTGACGAACACGTCGAGCTCAAAACGGCTTCCAAATCGCGCGTTGAACTGCGCTTTCAGTTGTTCATATAGCGGATCCGTCCCTTGAGCAAAGACCGCGCTTCCCGCCGACAAGAGAAGCACCGCTGCCAACATTGCTAACTTTCTTTGTTTCATGATATCCTCGGTCTTCAGGGTTTTGGCATATGGTTCAGTGAGTTTGATAGCACAGTCTGCGGATAGGCCTTCTTTGGATTCCATCTCGGATAAATGTAGTCTCTGAAGGCGCCTTCAAATCCACCAGACCAGTCGTTTTGTTTTCCGCCCAACTTGCTTCTCACAACTCTCTTGATAATATCATCAAGGTGTTTCATTGAAAAATCCATACATGTTCTCGTGACATTGATATCCTCGGGTCTGTTCTCAGAGCCAGCCGGATACTTTCTTTCCTCCACCGCTATTCTATAGTGCATCTGAAGAAGTCCGTAGGAGCTCGCTATCCGGGTTTGTGCTGCAATGTTCTTCCACCCAACTCCATTCCACTGGTCTCGCATTCTAGAGGCCATCAGCTGCCGGGCCAAGTCCGCCGCTCTTGCTTTGTCTGTCCTTCGCAATTGATCGTCGTAGAGTTCGAACAGCTGATCATACATTATCTGCATCGTGCCGTACGTGGTTATGCCAAAATCCATCTTTCCATCTGCAGTTCTCGCGCCGTAAATAAGGTGCTGTTTTGCGGTGATGTCTCCCCTCGGCGGGTCAATCGTCACGAGCTGGGAATAGTCGTACACGAAATCCCACAAGGTCTTTGGATAGAGAATGTAGGGAATAAATGAGACGTTCCTATGCTCGGGGGGACACTGGGGACTTGGAATGCATTTGCCTGTCCCCATCTGGGTATCCCACGGCCCTCTCACAAAGAATGGATTATTCCCATATCGCTCACTTTTATTGTAGATGGTCAGTTGCTCAGTATACGGCTCGAACCGGTACGATGGTACCAACTTCTGAAGCGCTTGACTGAATGCACATTCTTCCTGAATCTGCCCCTTAATCAACTGGGGAGGAATTCCATGGATGCCGCCATAGAACACACACAAGGAGTCGACATCTATTGGTTTGCCCTCGATGTCCAAATAGATTCTTCGTGAGCGCGCAATCGAATTGTCTCCAAGCTCTGCCGGCTTCTTTACCTCAATCACTGTGCTCACCGTTTCACCGTATGCGTCTGCGGCTGAGAGGCGAACCTTATACACGGAATCGGCGTGCCAATACCGCCCCACTAACCGTATCATGCCAACTGGTAGACTCGTCCCATCTGGTTTTTTCTTCTCCCAATATACCGCGAGTTTCTTTCCCGAGTTCGGTCCGCTCTCAACAGCCTCCACCGGTTCCTCACCCCACTCAAAGTCCGGCATGGCGTCCTCCGGTACAGAGGTCGAGGTGGTTTCCTTGATCTTTGGCCGCCCATCCACGTCTGCAACATAGTAGTACTTCGTCTCTCCCAGCAGGATCTCGTTCTTTGTAAGAACTACGATGATCTTACCCACTCCCGCCAACGGGAGCCGCAATCCACTCTCAGGACCACTTCCTTCATCAAGGACCGTGACAGCGAACTGTACTTGCACAGAGTCGGGCTGTGGGCTCTCTTCTGCCGCAATGAACAATGCCTTCCGGTTCTCCCCATAGATTTCATCCCCCGCCTTGCTTCCATCCAGAGTTGTGAAGTACCCTGCATTCAGAGATCGAAAAATCTGATACCCAATAAATGCGTTCGATGCAAGCGGGATGCCCACTGTGTCATTGCTGCTCTGTTTTCTCCTTACCTCCACCTGAAGCGTATCTCCATAACGCGCAGTGGGCGAAACGAGAATCAAGAGCGGACTCGGGACAATATTGAGTGTTACGTTGGCTGGGCTTATTGTTCCATCACTCGGAGTGACACGAACTTGTACCGGCGTCACGGCCGCGACACTATCCTGCCTCGCGCGGATACCGATCGTCCCCTGTCCGCTGAAATTCGGAGCAGTGATCGTGTCGGATTCGGTCGCCCCCCTGAACAAAAAAGCGCATGAATTGCCTGTCAAAATGGAGTACGTGTACGTAACGGTCCTGGCCGGCGGTGAGGGCACCGCATCAGGCCGGACAGTTTGGACACGGATATACCCCTCTTCCCCATAATAGAGTTCGCCAGGAGCCCATTCGACCAGAAGGTTCAACGTCGTCTTGTTCACCTTGAAACTCGTTGTGGAGATGACCTCTCCGCTTATCCCTTGCACGGTGACGATTCCCCCGTTCATCGCTGCAGGGCCGTTGGCGATGAAGCGGACTTTCTGTTGATATAGGTTCGCAGAAAAATCGTCAGCGAGCATGGTGACCTCTGCGCCGAGGGTCCTGTTACTCGCGTCAACAAACGTCCCCAGATCATCCCCCTCGATGATTTTGAAATGGATTGAGTCGGCGGGCTGCCACAGAGTGCCTGAACAATCGGTCTCTGCAAACACTCTGAAACCGGCAGATTCGTTTGCATAGATGGAGTCTGCTTGGGAAAACACGTCAAAGCGGGAAGAGTAGCCGGGGAGGTAAGAAAAGCTCGGATATGAGCCTGAGAATATTCCTCCCGGATATGTCGCAAATGAAAGGCTGTTCGCTTCGAACAGTATCTCATTGCCTACCGTTGCCCGGAGGCTGCAACTAAATGGCTGGCCAGGTTGTAGCTCAGCAGTTCGAAGCTGAATGTTGAACGAATACCCCTTAGGAGTCGCGACCCCCTGCAATTCAATGCTCCCATTTCCGTACGTTTGTCCCTGAAGGCAGGCCCCCCCGAAAATGTAAAGTCGGCCGAACATTGTTGAGGGCGTCCACATAAATTTCACGGAGATGGCCTGATGCGGTTGCACTGTAGAGAGAGTCTGCTGCAGAGAGGATTTGAAAGATGGCTTGGGATTGATTTCCACCTTCTCTCTGATGATCACTTGAGACAAGAGAAAGGTAGGGAAAACGATGCAGAAAGCAGCAATCGCTGCGAGTGTCTTGAAGCGAAGGAGAGTTGACATACGGTGCCTACGGTGAAGGAGGGTGAGAAAACTATTATTCGCTGACGCCAGCGAAAAGCTACAGATTTCCGGTGATAATGTCAAGCAAATAAGCTGCCGGGCTTTCGGCAGAAGAAATCTGTCTTCTCACAAATGAAAACGCATTCTGTGGTCGTGACGCCGTGAACGCTCCGAGACCTTCGCGGCGCTCTCAAACGGTGGAGGTGGTGTACCTGCTTCCTACTTTTTCTCCTCAGCATTTTTGTACTCCCTACTTCTTTGCTCCTTACTTCCCTCACACATTCTTAATCACCTTCACGACGCGCCAGATGAACGCGACATCCTTCTTCCTCACGACCATCGGCTCGTACTCCGGATTCAGCGGGACAAGCTGGAGGAATTGATCGTCGATCTTCACCCGCTTCACGGTATCTTCGTCGTTCACCCTCACGACACAGATGTCGCCGGTCCGCGCTTCAAGCTTCGGGCTCACGACGATGATGTCCCCATCCTCGATGCGCGGCGCCATGCTGTTGCCTTTTACTTCTAAGGCGAATGCGTTCGGATCCTTCACGTCATCGACGGTGATGTACTTCTCGACGTAGTCGGGATGGAACATCAGGCTCGGCGCCCCGCCGGGTACGGAGGAGAGGAGGGGCAGCGAGACGAGATCTACTTTCTTGTAGCGCCCCGTCGGAAGCGAAAGGATCTTCGGCTCGGGCGATGACCTCGCGTACATAACGCCTTCTCCTGTCAGCAGCCAGTGCGGCCCGACGCCGGTGACCTTCGCGATTCGCATCAGGTAGTTGCTGTCCGGCACCTGCTCCCCTTTTTCCCATCGCTGCACGGTGCGCGTTGCCACATCGAGCTTCGCTGCAAGCTTCGTCTGGTCGAGTTCCTTTTGGGTCCGGGCCTGCCGAATGCGTTGTGCCAGTGACTGTTTCATGGTGTGCCCCCTCGTTAAGGACGAGTGACATTTTTGTCAATTTTTCTCTTGACAAGACGACAAAAATGTCGTATTGTTGGTCTGGCAAAGATAGGGAATTTTCCGGTTGCTGTCAAGAGGTTTGTGGAAAAACAAATTGAAGTCACGGTGAGCCCCGACATTCGTCGGGGTAAATTTCGTCGAACCGTGTTGCAGGCCTGCTGGCCTAGAGCACCCCTCGTCTCCGCTCGGGGTGACTGGGGTTTCAGAAGGAGGATGTGCCATGCTAGTCGGCGAGTCTAAAATCCACGTTGGTATGGGAGGGTGGGACCTGGAGCCGTTCGATAAGGTCTTCTATCCCCCGAGGCCCAGGAAGGGGTTTCGAAAGCTGGAATACTACAGCCAGTTTTTCGACAGCGTCGAGGTCAATGCGACCTTCTATACTACCGCCTTGACGCCCAATCACGCACGGCGCTGGCTGGAGGATGTCACAGGAAACAAGGAGTTCGTCTTCACCGTGAAGCTCTTCCACGGCTTCACGCACACGTTTGAGGCGACCCGGAACGACGTGCGGGCGGTGCATCAACTACTGGAGCCGCTGGCAGCCGCGGGCAAGCTGGGTGGCTTGCTCATCCAGTTCCCCTACTCCTTTACCAACATCACAGAGCGCCGAATGTATCTGATACAGCTCGCAAGGGTGTTTCAACCCCACCGGCTCTTTGTGGAGGTTCGGCACAACTCGTGGAATAGTCCGCTGATGTACAACTTCTTCCAGGAGAACAAGCTGCATCTGGTGAACGTCGATCTGCCGGGGATCAGGCAGCATATGCCGTTGACGTGCGAGGCGTGGAACGGCGCGGCCTACTTCCGCATGATGGGGCGGAACGCATTGACGTGGGATCGCCCGTACCAGAAGGATCCGACCGGAAGATATATCATCAGCGACCGGTATCAGTATCTCTACAGCGACGGGGAGCTTGAGCACCTCCTGCATCTGATTGAACAGGTCCGGCAGCGCGCGAACATCACGTTCGCAGTCTTTCACAACGATCCGCAGGCGAACTCGCTCGTGAACGGGTTCCAGCTGCGGCATCTGGTGAGGAACAGGCATCGCGTCCTCGTGCCGCAGAACCTGGTGACAGCGTTTCCAGCGTTGAAACAGATCAGCGCGTCGGTGAACGTGCAGCATCCGCTGTTCGCTGAGGTCTGACAGCAGATGAATGGAGGAAGAGGATGGGAAGCGGATGAAACAGCGGATGAATAGATGAATGGATGGTGAGGAGAGCTTGCAGAAAGAGTTGGAAGTTTGGGAAGGGCCCGAAGCTGAACGCTGATTGCTGATTGCTGACAGCTGATCGCTATCGATGAATTACTGCGGAAAGGGTGCGTCTATGGACAAAAAGTTTGTCGCAAAACGAACTCTTGTGATCAACGCGCCGGTCGCAAAGGTGTGGGATGCGCTCGTGAACCCCCGCATGATCAAGCAATACATGTTCGGAACGAACGCCGTCTCGGACTGGAGGGAGGGGAGTCCGATTGTTTTCAGAGGGGAATGGGAGGGGAAGAGGTATGAAGATAAAGGCGTGATTCTCCGGCTGGAGCCGGGACGATTGATCCAGTACAGTTATTTCAGCCCTCTTTCAGGGCTGCCGGACACACCCGAAAATTACCACACTGTCACCGTTGAGCTTTCCAGTCAGGGAACGCGCACGCTTCTCTCGCTCTCTCAGGATAATAACGCAAGCGAACAAGCGCGCGAGCACTCTGAGAAGAGTTGGGGGATCATGCTGGCAAGTCTGAGGGATCTGTTGGAGAAATAGACCGAACAAGTTTCGGTGGCGACCACGCGCTCACGGCTGACTGCTGAAAGCTGATCGCTATTCTTCCACCTCCTTCAAACACTGCGGCACATCGTTGCGGGGGTTGCTGACGAGCGGCGAGACGCGATAGGCTTTCAGCTTCCTGGCGGGGTACGGAACGAGGAGGGTTTTCAAATGGTCGGTGTCTTTATACTCCCGGTCGAGCCACTGCTCAAAATGCCCTTCGGGAAGGATCACCGGCATGCGGTTGTGGATCGGAGCCATCAGCTCGTTCGGCTCGGTGGTGATGATGGTGTACGTGGGGTGCTCTTTTCCTTCCGGATCCTTCCAGACGGAGAAGAGTCCGGCAAACATGAACGGGGACTCGTCCTTCCTCCGGATGCAGATCGGGTGTTTCTCCTCCACCTTCTTCGGCTTGCCGCGGACGTCGTGTGTGGTCGTGACGCGCTGCCATTCGTAGAACGCGTCGGCGGGGACGAGGCAGCGGCTTCCTTTGAAATAGGGGGCGAACAGCCTGCTCTGATCCAGCGTCTCGGCTTTCGCGTTGAAGGAGGAGAAACTCGGCTTCCCGTCCTTCGACCAGTGGGGGATCAGCCACCACTGCATCCGCTCGGCGGTGAGATCCTCCTTGCGGACGGCGAAGACGGGCAGGTGCTGCATGGGGGAAGCGTTGTAGCGGGGAAGTTCTTCAAAGACCTGGCCGGTCTGCTTCAGTTTGTTGAGCAGCGTGAAGGTGGCGAGGACCCTCTTGCCGTCGATCAGGGCGTAGCGGCCGCACATCGTGATGTCTCCGGTAGAGTGTTCTGAAAGTAGGGAATTCCTTTTCGAGAAGCCAATGGTGCCCGTCTTTTCATCTCGTCCGCCTGGGGAGATTCCCGGCATCCCAGCGAGGGCGTCGCGTGCAGATGTCGGGAATCTACCAGTTTCGTCGCAGGCGCTGGTGCAGTCCTTTGTCGCGCCGCCCGGGAAAGTCTATCTATTGTACGGCGATAACCTGATCTTCCAGTTGTCGCTCAGGATGGCGGCCCATGCGATGGCGAAGGGCAATCCCATTGCAGTCGTCGATGGGTGCAACCGGTTCAACGTTCACCTGCTTTCACGCTTCGCACGGGAGCGGCGCCTTGATCCGGACGAGTTTCTCAACCGCATTTTTATCTCGCGCGGCTTCACCTGTTACCAGATGGAACAGGCGGTCAGCGGCCGGCTGCCGCTGTTCCTCAAATCCATCGGCTCCACCATCACGATGATCTTCGGCCTGCTGGACACCTTCTATGATGAGCAGGCGCGATTCCGTGAGGTGCAGCAGATCCTCCGGCGGGTGCTCGGGACGCTGCAGGAGATCAAGGCGAGCGGCGCTTCCGTCTTGCTGGCGTGCACGGAGTGGAACGTCCTGCCGGAGGAGCGCAACCAGTTGTTTGCAACGCTCAAGGCCGGCGTGGATCGAATCTACCGTTTGGAGCTCGATGAAACAGAAACTCCTCGGCTGTTTCTGGAGCGGACCGTGGACGATACGGTTTCGTCGGTGTTAACCGGTAGGGGTAGGTCTCAGACCTACTGCTACCGGACGCGCGAGGAGAAAGGAGATGATCTCTATGGGACGGACAGTTCCGACCTTTACCAACATTATCGACAGCGAGATCGCAAGCTGGTCGAAGTACCGTCGGGGGCTTCGCAAAGAGGATCAGGAGATCTTCGATGACGTGTTCCGCGCGGCGAAGCTGCATCTCGCTGAGAACTTCTATGCCATGCGGACGATCCCGTTCGAAAGCATTGTGATCTCGATCGCCGTCGAGCAGCGGAAGCTGATCAGGCAGCTGCAGGAGCGGATCATCCGGTTGGAGGAGCGCCTTGTGGCCGAGAAGGTGTAAGACTCTTGTCCGTACGATGATCACAGGAAAAGGAACGCGAGCGCATGGCTCACACGATCACCGGCTGGCTGTTCGATGTCTATCCCGTCCCCGGCGGCGTCACGCTCTGGCTGATCGACCAGAACGGGGAGAAACATCGCCGTTCCAGCGCGTTCGTTCCATCGTTCTTTCTTCATCTGAGTGAGAGCGACGCGCGGCGTGCGGATGTGCTTGCTGCTCGATGCCCTATCCCCGTGACGCTCACGCGAACGACGAAGACGGAGATCTACTCCGGTGATGCGCTGGACGTGCTTCAAGTGCATGTACATGACGCGACGCGCTTCAGGGATGTCGTGTGGTACTACGAACGGTTCTTTCCGCACTTTGCGTTCTTCAATTCCGACATCCTGGTCGCGCAGCTGTTTCTCTACGAGACGCAGCTCTTCCCGCTCGCTTTCGGCGACTACGAGTTTGACGAGAGCGGGCGGCTGACCGGCTGGACGCTGCACGACTCCCGCGAGGCGACGGACTACCAGCTTCCTCCCTTTTCGACCATGCTGCTGCGGAACGCGAACGACTTCGTGCCGCCGAAGTATCAGAAACATCTCCAGCTCGAGGTCACTTACGACGAGCGCACCTACGTGCTGGAACAAGAGACGCCGCGGGAGGTCCTGGAAGCCCTCAACTGGCACTTCCATCGATGCGATCCGGACATTGTTCTCACGGACTATGGCGACTCGGTCCTGATGCCGAAGATCACGGAACTGGCGCAGCGGTACAAGGTGCCGTTGCTGCTAAATCGCGACCAGGACGCGGGGTACGTCACGACAAGGGAGTCGAGCTTCTTCCAGTACGGCAAGATCGTTCACAAGGACGGCGCGTTCGAGCTTGCGGGGCGATGGCACGTGGACGCGACCAACTCGATGACGGTCGCCGAAGCGGATCTAGACGGATTGTTTGAGATGGCGCGGCTGACACAAATGTGCGGCCAGCGCCAGGGACGGGCGAGCATCGGTACGTCGATGTCGTCGCTGCAGCTCTCGTGGGCGTACCGGAACAACATCCTGATCCCTGCCAAGAAGCGGGAGCCGGAGGACTTCAAATCCGCTGCGACGCTCCTGCTGGCGGACCGGGGCGGGCTCATTTTCAATCCGCCGCTCAGCTACCATGAGGATGTTGCCGAGCTCGATTTTGTGTCGATGTACCCGACTATCATGGTCGAGCACAACGTGTCGCCCGAAACCGTGAACTGCCGCTGCTGCACGAACGAGAAGGTGCCGGAGCTGAGGTACACGATCTGCGAGAGACGGGAAGGGATCGTGCCGGCAACGCTGCGTGCGGTCGTGAAGAAGCGCTCGTACTACAAGGCGATGAAGAAGAAGTATAAGGGGAAGGATGAAGTGTTGTTTCGCCGGTACGATCGCCGCCAGAACGCGCTCAAGTGGATGCTGGTGAGCTGCTTCGGCTACCTCGGCTACAAGAACGCGCGGTTCGGCAAGATCGAGGCGCACGAGTCGGTCAATGCGTTCTCGCGCGATGCCATCCTGGCCGCCAAGGAAGTTGCCGAGAGCCACGGCTTTCATCTCCTCCACGCGATCATCGATTGCGTCTGGCTGAAGAAGGAGGGCGCCACAGAGCGCGACTACGAGGAGCTCTCCCGCGAGATCGCGCGGACCGTCGGCATCGACATCTCGCTCGAGGGGATCTACGACTGGATCCTCTTTCCTGCTTCGAAGATGGACCCCGAAATCACCACGGCGAACCACTACGTCGGGTGGTATCATCACGGCGAGCTGAAAATCCGCGGCATCGAGGCGCGGCGTCGCGACGTGCCGAAGTTCATCAAGAACATGCAGGCCGCTATGCTCGAGCGCATGTCCGGCGCGCACAACGTAGAGGAGGTGCGGGCGGAGGTGCCCCAGCTGCTCGAGATCGTGCGCGACTTCATCTCCCTCCTGCGCAGCGGGAAAGCGAACCCCATGGAGCTTGTTCTCCGCCGGCATCTTACGAAGGAAGCGGACGAGTACACGAACAACAGCATCAGCGCTGTCGTCTCGAAGCTCGTCAAGGAGATGGGCGTGCCGCTTGCCGCCGGGGAGTCGATCGAGTTCATCATCATCGATCAGTCGGGCAAGAGGAGGCCGGAGAAGGCCAAGCCGCTCGCGCTCTACGCGTTTGAGGATGGGTACGATATCGAGCAGTACACGGAGTTTGCGCTGAAGGCTGCTGAGACCCTGCTTTCTCCCTTCGGCTACGACCAGCAAGCGCTCAAGGAGGAGCTCGGCCTAGCAGCGGCGCAGAAGAACCCGGGTCGTTCAGCACAAGTCTCACGTCTGCGCCGATTGCCCGCGGTGAAACAAATTCCGCTCTTTCGGATGCGCGTCCACTCGTAGGTCGAGCCATGACACAGCACACCATGACGGGCCGGGGCGCAGGTTTCAATCCCCCCAACAGGTTCGAGGAGCTGAAGCTCGAGAAGGCTCCAGATGACCTGGCGCAGTACTTCGAGGATCCAGACCCCGAGCACAACGTGCTGACGAAGTTCTACATTGACCACACGAGATCCATCCTGGCAAAAAATGACAGCCCCGACCTTGGGTTCACGTACAGCCTCAACCCCTACCGCGGCTGCGAGCACGGCTGTATCTACTGCTACGCGCGGCCCACGCATGAGTACCTCGGGTTCTCGGCAGGACTCGACTTCGAAACCAAGATCATGGTGAAGCCGGATGCGGCCCGGTTGCTGGAGAAGCAATTTCGCAGCGAGGCGTGGGAACCGCAGGTTGTACTTTTCTCCGGCAACACTGACTGCTATCAGCCCATCGAACGAAAGCTGGGGATCACACGCCAGTGTCTTCACGTCTTCTTGAAGTACCGCAACCCCGTCTCCATCATAACGAAGAACGCGCTCATCGAGCGTGACATCGACATTCTGAAAGAGCTTGCATCGCTCAACCTAGTATTTGTCATTATCACCATCACGACATTGGATCCCGAGCTTGCCCGGAGAATGGAGCCCCGCACCTCCACGCCGGCAAAACGGCTCGATACGATCGGGCTGCTTGCCACGAACGGGATTCCGACCGGCGTCAATATCGGACCTGTGATTCCGGGACTCAACGACGTTGAAATTCCGATGATCCTGAACGGCGCGGCTGAGCGTGGCGCGCGATATGCGAGCTACACCCTTGTCCGCCTTCCGATGGCCGTCAAGGACCTGTTCATCGAGTGGCTCGGACGCACGCTGCCAGACCAGGCTCCGAGAATTCTCAACCGCATTCGGTCCGTCAGAGGCGGTCAGCTCACATGTTCGGAGTTCGGCAAGCGTCTGAAGGGCGAAGGCAAAATTGCGGACGTCATCGGCCAGCTTTTCCAGACAAGCCGCAGACAATTCCGCCTCAACGAGCAGGAGTTCACTCTCTCCACAGAGCAGTTCCGCCGGGAGGACTCCCTCCAAATGAAAATTCTGTAATCTTACTTCCGGTTGGTCCATTTTTCTTGATTTTCCTTCCTCTTTTTGATAAAATTAACCGCTGCTGTTTGAAGGATGCTTGAGGGTCATGTCTGACTTGATTTCTTGCCTTTGCGCAAATCTTTGAAGAGATCCTATGGCGATAACGGTTCGTAACCTGACGAAGTACTACGGTCACGAGAAGGCGATCAGCGATATCTCGTTTGATGTCAAGACGGGAGAGATTCTCGGCTTTCTCGGTCCGAACGGCGCGGGAAAAACCACGACGATGAAGATCATCACGTGCTATATGCCGCCGACGTCCGGCACAGTCGATGTGGACGGGTACAGTATTGAGGACCACTCGCTGGAGGTGCGGCGCAAGATCGGGTACCTTCCGGAATTGAACCCGCTCTATTTGGATATGAACGTTCTGGAGTACCTCGAGTATGCGGCCCGGCTTCACGGCGTTGACAAAAGCAAACTCCGGCAGCAGCTCAATCACATGATTGATGTGTGTGGACTGAAAGAGGTGCGGCACAAGGACATCGGGGAGATGTCTAAGGGGTACCGGCAGCGTGTCGGTCTCGCGCAGGCGATGATTCACGATCCCGAGGTGCTGATTCTTGATGAGCCGACAAGCGGACTCGATCCAAACCAGATCGTTGAGATTCGCAATCTCATCAAGCAGCTTGGCCGGGCGAAGACCGTCATCCTCTCCACGCACATCCTCTCGGAGGTTCAAGCAACCTGTGACCGGGTCATCATCGTGAACACTGGATCCATTGTCGCTGACGGAACGCCGGCGCAGCTCCAACAAGAATTTCACGGATCGGAGTCGGTGACCATCGAACTGAAGGCGAACGTGGGCAATGCCATGACGGAAATATTCCCCAAGATCAAGGCTCTGCCCCAGGTGGAGTCCGTGGAGTACGGTGGGGGGAACGACGGCATCCATCGCTTCTCCGTCTTCGCTGCAAAGGGAAACGACGTTCGAGAGGAGCTGTTCAGGCAAGCCGTGGCAGAGAAATGGGTCCTGCTGGAAATGTCCCGAAAGGTGACCAGCCTCGAGGAGGTCTTCCACGAGTTGACGAAATCGGAAGGTGTAAGACAGTAAGGGGTATGGAGTAGGGAGTATGGAGTAAGGAGTAAGGAGAGGGGAAGTACAGAAGCAATAACGAAGGTGAAACGATGGCTTCCGAAGTAATTGAAAACAAGAAATCGAGAATCGGCAATGGCGTCGCAGCATTCGATCTCAGGATGCTCTCCGGCAACCTTGCCAACATCGGTGTGATCTTCAGGCGGGAGCTGCGATCGTACTTCAACTCAGCGATTGCGTATGTCGTGCTCGTGGTGTTCGTCGCCATCATCGGCTGGTTCCACACCAGCAACCTATTCCTGGCCAACGTGGCATCGCTGCGTTTGATGTTCGAGCTCATTCCTGCCGTGTTTCTGTTCGTTGTCCCGGCCGTCACGATGCGATTGCTGTCCGAGGAGAAGAAGAGCGGCACGATCGAACTGCTGACGACGAAACCACTCCACGACGCCGAGATCGTCCTCGGCAAGTTCCTTGCTGCGTGGGCGTTGATCGGGATCGCTCTGCTTCTGACGCTCGTCTACTACGTTACCATCGCCCTGCTCGGCAAGATCGACAACGGGCCGGTGATCGGAGGATATCTCGGACTGATGCTGATGGCCGGCGTCTATGTCGGCATTGGCCTGCTCGCGTCAAGCCTCACGGAGAATCAAGTCGTTGCATTTATTGTCGGGTTCGTGCTCGTCTTCGCACTGTTCATGTTAGATAAGATCTTGATCTACGTGCCTGAGGGGCTCACGAGTATCGTCGAATTCCTCGGCATCGACTACCATCTATCCAACATCGCCCGCGGGGTCGTCGACTCACGCGACATCGTCTATTTCTTGTCCCTCCTGGGATTCACCATCTATCTTACGGTGATTTCACTGGGGCGGAGAAAATGGTGAAGGCAATCAGAAATGGGGAGCGCAGCACGTGGGGTGGTGTTGAGGTATTGTCAATTGAAGAGAGGAAAAATTCTTTCATGACGAACTTATGAAGAAACAGAAGACGCAAACGCTCGCTCGAGCACTCCTGGTTCTCGGCATTCTGGTTCTTATCAACGTTATCTCGATCCGCGTGTTCGATCGGCTCGACCTGACCGCCCAGAAGGTCTACACCCTCTCGGATGCGAGCAAGAAACTGGTGGAATCCCTGGATGATCGGGTGGCCGTCAAAGCGTACTTCACCGAAGATCTTCCCGCTCCCTACAACAACAATCGACGTGCGGTTCTCGACATGCTCAATGAGTACAGAGCATATGCGAAGGGGAACCTCCAGTATGAATTTATCAACCCGCAGGGAGAGAAGGGTGAACAGGGGGCGCAGGAGCAGGGGATTTTGCCAGTTCAGGTTCAAGTTGTGAATGCTGACAAGCTGGAGGTGAAGCGGGGCTACCTCGGACTCGTTATGCTCTACGAGGACAAGAAAGAGGTACTGCCGGTCGTCCAGGATTTGAGTTCGCTGGAGTATGACATCAGCAGTGCGCTGAAGCGGTTGACGACGCGGACGAAGAAGAAGATCGGTTACACGACAGGCCACGGCGAGGCGGAGATCTCCACCATGCGCCAGGCCTACCAGGCCCTCGAGCAACAGAACGATCTCGTGCCGGTCGATCTGGGCAAAGGCTTGCCGGTCCCACCCGATGTCGCGGCGCTGCTCATTGTTTCTCCTCAGACCGCGTACCAGGACAGCGCGAAATATCAGCTCGATCAGTACCTGATGCGGGGAGGGAAGATCGCCTTTCTCCTCAACCGGATCAACGCAGATCTTCAGATGCGCATGGGCCAGCCCCTTGACCTCGGGCTTGACGACATGCTCGCGAACTACGGAATTCGTGTTAACCCTGACCTGGTGCGGGATGCACAGTGTGCCAGCGTCGGTGTGACCCAACAGCAGGGTTCGTTTTCCATCACCAGCCAGGTCCCGTTCCCGTACATTCCCGTGGCTTCGGACTTCGACGTCCGCAACCCGATCGTGAAGGACCTCCGGGGCGTTTTCTTCTTCTTCGTCAGCTCGCTCGATACCAGCGGGGCCGCCGCGAAAGGAATCAAAGCCGACGTGCTTGTCCGATCGTCCAAGCGGAGCGGCCGGCAGACGGGCTTTTTTGCGATGGACCCGCTGCAGCAGTACACGCCGGCAGACCTTGCCGAGGCAGGGATACCTCTTGCGGCCATCGTCGAAGGCTCGTTTAAGAGCTACTTTGTGGGTAAACAACCGGCTTCCCTAGTGACGCAGAGTCCGGAGACGCGCATCATCGTCATCGGTGACGGCGATTTCATGAAGGATCAGTACCTGGGCGGCCGGGGGAATCTCACGTTCTTCTCGAACATCGTTGACTATCTCGCGGACGATGCAGGTCTGATCACGATCCGCTCGAAGAATGTCGCGTCGCCTCCGCTTGAACAGATCTCGGACCGGACGAAGCAACTCGTGAAATATGCTGATCTGATCGGAGCACCCGTGCTCATCATCGGGTACGGGCTTCTTCGATGGCGCCGCCGCGTTGCCTTCAAGAGGACAATGGAAGAACGGGCATGAGGGTGGCGTGACCGGTCGCAAGCGGACTGGAACATCCACTTTACCTGGGATCTCAGCAAAGACGTCATGAAACGAAACACGTACATTCTCATCGGGATTCTCGCCCTGTTGGTTGTCGCTGCATACCTTGTGATGCAGAAGCCGGGAGAGCGAAGCACGAGCGGCGATACGGAGGGCGGGCTCGTCACGCTTGACTCCCTCGCCGTGAACAAGATCGAGATCAAGTCTCCTACCGGGAAGGTGGTGCTCGAGAGGAAGGGGGTAGAATGGTATGTGGAGGAGCCTGTTTCCTATCGTGCTGATCAGTCGAATGTCGCCTCCCTCATCCACCAAGCCAAGAATCTTGAGGTGAAAAGCATCGTCTCCGACAAGCCGGCGAAGCAGTCGCTCTTTCAGGTCGATTCCACCGGGACTGCCGTCAGGATCTTTGAAAACGGTGCGGAGAAAGCGTCGTTCGTCATCGGGAAAGCCGGAAGCAGTTACTCGGAGACATACGCGCGGCGGACAAGTTCGAACGACGTTGCGCTCGTCAGCGGAGCGATGAGCTATATCTTCAACCGCGCGGTCAGAGAGTGGCGCGACCGGGCAATTCTGAATGTGCCGAAGGATCGCATCAAGGAGGTTACGTTCCAGTACGGCGATACCACATTTGTTCTCGCATTCAAAGATAGCACCTGGATGGTCGGGAGAGACTCGACACAAGATTGGGTGGTGAACGGTCTGCTTTCCACGCTCTCCAGCCTTCAGGCCGATGACTTCGTTGACACTCTTCTCTCTCCACCCCCCAAGATCAGCGCACAACTCTCGTACGGCGGCGCGCAGGTAAGTTTCTCGTACGTCAAGACCGGCGACAAGTATCTCGTTCGAAGTTCCTCCTCGCCCCAATGGTTTGAAATGCAGAGTTGGCGCGCGAACCAGGCTTTGAAACGCAAGAAGGACCTGGTCAAGTCCGGAAAGTAGAGCCTCGGTTCCTCATCTTCTCCAACGCGCAATCCGAGCGAAGGGTCGAATTCTCCTTGCTTGGGGTGGCAATTTTGGTTAATTTTCACCGCTTTCATGCGATATCCAAAGCGGTGATTGTATGAATCAAGAGGGTACGAATTATGCGAAAGGGTCTGCTGTCAGCTGTGCCGGTTCTCGGTTTCGTGTTCCTCATCGTTGGCTGCGCTGGATCCGGCTCTCGGGAGTTGTTGGGACGGATCGGCGGCGAGCCGTTAACACTACAGGAATTTGAGGACTCCTTCACCAAGCACAACGGGGGCGGGGAGAAGGCTACCGCCTCCTCGATGGAGGACCGTGAAAAATTCCTGGATCTGCTGGTGAAATTCAAGCTCAAGCTTCGCGAAGCATACGACAGCGGTCTCCTGGCCGACACGGCGCTTCAGAATGAGCTTGAGACGTACAGGCTCTCCGTTGCGACATCGTACATGTTCGAAAAGGATCTTGTCGGGCCTAGGATCCAGGCGATGTATGACAGGATGAAGGTAGAAACTCGCGCAAGCCACATTCTGATCCGAGTGGCCGAGAATGCAGCTCCGTCCGACACGTTGCAGGCTTACGAGAAAGCCCTGAAGATCATAGCGATGGTCCCGACTGTCCCCTTCGACAGCCTGGCTGTGCGGTATTCCGAAGACCCGACTGCTCCCGCAAACAAGGGGGACCTTGGATTCTTCATCTCGGGGCGCATGGTTCCGCAGTTTGAGGATGCGTGCTACAGCTTGAAAGTAGGCGAGTACACTCACGTGCCAGTCAAGACCCAGTATGGGTACCACGTTATCAAGGTGACCGGCCGTGAACCGAACGAAGGGTCGGTGCGGGTAAGCCATACCCTTCGTCGGTTCGGACCGAATGCCGCGGACTCAGCTGCGGTTGCAGATTCGACGTGGATTATCTACCGGCTGCTGAAGCAAGGAATGGATTTCGCGCTGGCAGCGCGTCGTTTCAGTCAGGATCGCAGCAGCAGTGATCTTGGCGGCGACATCGGTTACTACGAGCGGGGATCTGTGCCGTTGGCGATCGAAGAGCTCCTCTTCGCGACGCCGATCGATTCAATCACCCAGCCGTTCAGAGCTTCGTACGGCTATCATATCTTCAAGATAACCGGCCGGAAGGGAGTCCCGTCGTTTGAAGAGGTTGAAAAGGATCTGCGCCAGCGGTACCAACAAAGTCGGTACACGTCGGACTACCAAGACTATGTCCGCAGCCTGGAGAAGAAATACAACCTCGCCTTCGATGCGAAGGTGCACGACCAGCTGATCCATTCGTTCGACACGACCAAGACGTCCGTCACCGCCGGGTGGAGTGATACGCTTTCAGCCGAATTCAAGAATCGTGTTCTCTTCACGTATGCCGACCGCAAGGTCACCGTAAATGATTTCATCCGGCAGGTGAATGCAACCCACGAGTTCGGGTCGATCCCCCTGGCCCCGCGAAACATCGACTATTTCCTGGACCGTACCGCAGAGACGAAGATCGTCGAAGAGCATGCCCGGCATGTGCCTGAGCGACATCCCGAGTTTGCCCAGCTGATGGAGGAATATCAAGATGGGATCCTCCTGTACCGGATCGAGCAGGATGAGATCTGGAAGAAGATCGTGGTCAACGATTCACTGCTGCACATCTACTACGACCAGAACAAGGAAGAGTATCGCTGGCCCAAGAGAGTAGACTTTGCTGAGATCTATGTCACCAGCGATAGCGTCGCTCAACTGGCATACAAAGAGATCAGGGCCGGGAAGGATTTCGGCGAGGTGGTGGCCCAGTATACAATGCGGCCGGGGTATAAGGAAAAGAAGGGAGTTTGGGGATTTCAGCCGGATACGCTGAACGTCTGGTCGCGCTACGCGGCATCCTTGCCTGTCGACAGCATCTCTGCGCCCTTTCAGCACCCGACGGGCTGGTCCATCGTGAAGGTCCTGGCCAAAGACAGTGCGCGGGTGAAGACGTTTGACGAAGCGAAGCCCGAGCTCACGAGCGCATATCAGGAATATGCGTACAAGGCCCGTCAGCAGCAGTGGCTCTCCACGCTCGAGGCAAAATATCCCGTCGTGCTCAACAAACAGCTTCTCATGCACGCCTTCGTGAGGAAACGAGTTGCGACCGACTAAGCTCTCTGCGCTCTTGCTCGTTCTCCTTTGGTTTGCAGGATGCAGGAAGACCGAGCCGTCAGCAACACCGGTAGCGAGGCTGGACGACAGAACTCTGACGCTCGAGGAGATCAAGGGTCAGCTCGATTCCTCCCGAGGCATCTCGCCGGCGGAGCTGAACGAGTACGTTCGGCATTGGATCACGAACGAGATGTTGTACGACGAGGCGGTGCGGCGGGGCTTTGATCATAGCGAGAGCGTTGGTGCACGATTGAATGAAGTCCGTCGCCAGCTGGCGGTCAACGCCCTTCTCGACGAAGAAGTCTATACCAAAGGGGCGACGGACATCCGTCCCGAGGAGATCGCGCAGTACTACGGAGCTCACAACAGTGAGTTCCAGCTTACGAACGACGTCGCGCTGATGAGCTTCGTGCTGTTTCGGGACCGGGACGCGGCCAACAATTTTCGAAGCAGCGTTCTACGAGGAACAAGCTGGAAAGATGCGCTGGGGCAGCGATTGGCAGATCCGAAGCAAGCGCCCACGATCCTCGGCCACGTCGACTCGGCCTATCGCACACAGAACACGCTGCTGCCCGTTGAGCTCTGGCGCGTTGCTTCTGCTTCCGCGAGGGTTGAGCCTTCTTTTCCCGTTCGGACAAATGCGGGCTACTATGTGCTGATCGTCTGGAAGCTCAGCCGCCAGGGGCAGATAGCCGACCTTCCGTACGAGGAACGGGAAATCAGAGCTCGGCTAGTGATCGAGCGGCGTCAGCGGTTGCTGAACGAGTTGATCGAGAACCTTCGAACGAAACACTCTGTTGAAATATTGGTGACTTCGACTGAGGACACGAGTGCCCCCCGGCCCGGCCACTAGGAGATGCGTTATGAAGAGAACACGATGTGGGTATTGGGTTTTCGGAGCGGCGGTGCTGGCAGCGCTGATTCTCTGTGGGGCTCATCGCCTTGGTGCGCAGACCGTGGCCGATCGCATCGTGGCTGTGGTCGACAAGGAAATCATCACCGAATCGGATCTTGAGCAGCAACTGAATCTCGTCGCTTTGCAGAACCGGTTGGATCCGAAGCAACCCGAGTTGCGCAAACAGGTGCTCGAATCAATGGTTGCCGATAGGCTCATCCTCGCGCAGGCAATTCTGGACAGCGTCACGGTAACGGATGATGAGGTGACACGGGTTCTGGATCAGCAGTTTCAGAATTTTGTCCGTCAGGCGGGATCGGAGCAGAGATTAGAACAAGCGTACGGCAAGCCGATCGCACTGTTGAAGCGAGAGTACCGGCCGGTGGTGCAGAAGCAGCTCCTTATCCAGCGCGTTCGCCAGCAGCGCGAAGCTTCGATCCAGGTTGCACGGCGGGAGGTGGAGGAGTTCTTCGAGGCGTACAAGGACAGCCTTCCAAAGGTCCCGGAAGAGGTCGAACTGAGCCAGATCTTCGCGGTGCCGAAGCCCGACACAACGTTTGAGAAGCAGACGAGAGACAAACTCAATGCCATTCGCGATAGCATCCGGGCGGGCGGTGACTTCGCAGACTTCGCGAAGCGCTACTCTCAAGACGGGAGCGCGGCGGGCGGCGGGGACCTTGGATGGGCAAAGCGCGGACTTGTGTTCGTTCCGGAATTTGAAGCCGCGGTGTTTGCGCTGAAGGAAGGAGAGATCTCGCTTGCTATCAAGACGGAGTATGGCTATCACATCATCCAGCTCCTCGAGCGGCGGGGCGAGTCCGTGCATGCCCGCCACATCTTGCTCCGGGTTCAGAAGGGACCTGCAAGCGATTCGGCTGCCGTCGAGTTTCTCAGGGGCCTTCGGGAACGGGCCCTGCACGGTGAATCGTTTGCAGAGCTGGCACGAAAGTATTCCGAGGATGAGAACACAAAATCGGTCGGCGGCGACCTCGGCCGCGTTGCTGTCGACCAGCTTGAGTCGGATTTCGCGTCCGTGGTCAAGGACCTCAAAAAAGGTGAGATCAGCGAGCCCCATCGAATAGTATTGGGTCCGTCGTACGGCTATCAAATCGTCCTGCTGAGAGAGCGCACCCCGGGGCACGATGTGAGTCTCGCACGGGATTACCACCGCGTGGAACAAATGGCGCTCTTCGTCAAGCGCCAGCGCGAGTACGCTCAATGGCTTGACGAGATGAAGAAGAACATTTACGTGGACATCCGGCTCTAGTCAGCGGACGGTCGAGCGGTCATTCCTTCTCAAACCCAGACATGAACGACGTCCAAGCAGTCGCGAGACTCTCCGAGGCCTACCGTGACGTACGCACGGAGATCGCGAAAGTGATCGTTGGCCAAACAAGCGTGATCGAGCACCTCCTCGTCTCCCTTCTCGCACGCGGACACTGCCTTCTCATCGGCGTCCCCGGCCTCGCGAAGACGCTCCTCATCAAGACTTTGTCGGAGGCGCTCGACCTCAAGTTCAGCAGGATCCAGTTCACGCCGGATCTGATGCCGAGTGATATCACGGGAACTGAGATCATCGAGGAGAATGTCTCGACGGGGCAAAAGTCCTTCAAGTTTGTGCAGGGCCCGGTGTTCGCCAACATCATCCTGGCAGATGAGATCAACCGGACGCCACCCAAGACGCAAGCGGCTTTGCTCGAGTCGATGCAGGAACATCATGTCACAGCCGCGGGGCAAACGTACAAGCTTCGCGAGCCATTCTTCGTGCTGGCGACACAAAATCCGATCGAGCAGGAAGGCACCTACCCGCTTCCCGAAGCGCAGCTCGATCGTTTCATGTTCAACCTCTGGCTCGACTACCCATCGTTTGCAGAGGAGGAAATGATCGTGAAGACGACGACGAGCCCGTACCAGCCGGAGGTGAAACATGTGTTGACCGCTCAAGAGATCATAGAATTTCAGGATCTCGTTCGCCGTGTGCCCGTTGCAGACAACGTCATTCAGTTTGCGGTCACGCTTGTCAACCGCACCCGGCCTGCGTCGACGGTTGCGCCAGCGTACGTCAACAACTGGATCCGGTGGGGAGCAGGGCCCCGAGCGTCTCAGTATCTTATCCTGGGGGCAAAGACGCGCTCGATCCTGGATGGGCGGCATACGCCGGATATTGAAGATGTGAAGGCGCTTGCGGGGCCTGTGTTGCGACATCGCATCGTCACGAGTTTCAATGCCGAAGCGGAAGGCGTCTCAGCCATCCGAATCATCGAAAAGCTCGTCAATGATTCGTTATGACCGGCGCATGAGGGACGATGTGGTTCTGAAAGCCATGAGATTGCCACCTCATCATGGGGAACGATGTGACGGCGAAAATCGCCTGAGCGCGCACGCTGCGGGGTTCGCGTTCCTGCTGGTGTTCACTCTGATCGTCGGAGCGGCGTCATATTCCCAGACTCCCCCCTCCGAACGTCTCTGGATCACGTTCCGTGACCGCGGTTCAGTGGCCGGTCGTGACCTTTCCTCAATTGACCCAAGCACCCTCGGGATATCCGATCGAGCACTCTGGCGTCGGTCGAAGGTTCTTCCCCCGGAAAAGCTCATCGATGAGCTCGACCTTCCCGTAAACCCGTCGTATGTCAATGCGGTGCAGGTGACCGGCGCTCACATCCGTTCGGTCTCGAGCTGGTTCAACGCAGTCTCGGCGACGCTCACACCGAGCCAACAGGCTTCGGTTGCGTCTCTTCCCTTCGTGGCCTCGATTCGGCCTGTCGCGGTGTTCAAGCAGAATTACCCTGAGAGTCAGCCGCGCCTCGTTCAGCCGCTGTTGAAAAGGCGATCCGTCTCGGGTCTCGATTACGGCCCTTCGTTCGCGCAACTCAACGCGATCGGCGTGGTCACCGTGCACAACCGCGGCATCACAGGTGCGGGTGTGATCGTTGGCGTGATTGACGACGGCTTCAACTACCACCAGACACACCCGGCGTTAAAGAACATCAGGGTGATCGCTGAGTACGATTTTGTCCAGAGCGACTCTAACACATCTCGTGCACCCGGGGAATACCTCACCCAGGGGAATCACGGTGCTTCGGTGCTTTCAGAGATCGGCGGCTTTGACGACGGGAAGCTCATCGGTGTTGCGTACGGCGCATCCTTCATCCTCGCGAAGACGGAGATCGATGGTGTTGAGATCCAGATTGAAGAAGACCTCTATGTCGAAGGGCTGGAATGGATGGAGCGCCTGGGCGCGGATGTGGTTTCGAGTTCGGTGGGCTATATCGATTGGTACTCGTATGCGGACCTTGATGGGCAAACAGCGACGACGACGAAAGCGGCGCGCATCGCCGCGCGGAAGGGAGTGCTGCTTGTCACCGCGATGGGAAATGAGGGCAACTATCGCGATCCGCAAGCTCGAACCACGGGGACACTCATTGCGCCGGCCGATGCCGACAGTATTGTCGCCATTGGCGCCGTGACGATTGATGGAGCCCTCGCGAGTTTCAGCTCGACCGGCCCTACCGCCGACGGCCGCATCAAACCCGAGGTAGTGACTCCGGGGGTCAACGATGTCGCCGTCAGCGGCGACACGGGCTATACGTCGTACTTCGGCGGGACCTCCGCGGCAACTCCCCTGGCGGCCGGCGTTGCAGCGCTGATCTTGTCTGCGAACCCCAACCTGACGCCGATGGAAGTCCGTGCTCGGATGATCAACACGGCCCAACAGATCTCCGATGGGTCCTCAAGGACTGCATCGTATCCCAACGATTTCTATGGTTGGGGGATGGTCGATGCTGCTCGCGCGGTCGGCACAGGAGGTGGCGGACAGGTTCCCGAACAGTTTGTTCTCCACGCTAACTATCCGAATCCGTTCAACGGCACGACGACGATCACGGTCGATGCTCCGGCAGCACAGGAGATCGAGCTCACGATCTACAACATACTGGGGCAGCGTGTGCGAGTGCTCCATCGAGGAAACTCTGCACCAGGCGAGAATCAATTCGTCTGGTATGATGGATTGGATGACTTCGGCCGCCGGGTTGCGTCCGGCGTCTATGTTTATCGCCTTACAACACCTTCTTCGACTTTCTCTCGCACGATGCTGCTCATTAAGTAAACGGTATTCTTCATACGAAATTTGCGGCGAATGCCTGAGGTTCATCTTTCGGCAACGATGTATCTGTTCCTGTTCCCCCCGGCAGCCGTGCTTGCATTTGCCGGCTCCCTCTACGCGTATCGGTTCACGGTTCCACCCATCCCGCGGGCCTTGAAGGTCTTCCTCCTTACCCTGCGTGCTCTCGGCCTGTTCCTGGTCTTTTTTCTGATCGGCGAGCCGCTCCTTTCGCTTGTGCGTCGAGAGGTTGAGCAGCCGGTCGTCGCAGTGCTCGTGGACAATTCGAAGAGCATGACGATCAGAGACAGAACGGGCCCACGAAGGGAGCTTCTCTTCAGGACAATCGACTCCCCGGCGATGCGGAGCCTTGGTTCCATTGGATCTGCTCTCTATGAAACATTCGACATGAAGACGCACCTCCCATCGGCACCGACGATTGATTCCCTGACTCTGACGGGCGATGGGACGGACATCGCTGGGGCGCTCAGAGGGCTGAGGGAAACCGCGGCCCGAAGGAACCTGCAGTGCGTTCTTCTGTTGACCGATGGAAACTCAACGGTTGGGTCGAACCCCCTCTATGAAGCGGAAAACCTCGGCGTGCCTGTGTTCGCCGTCGGGGTCGGGGACACCGCCGAACAGCAAGATCTGCTGGTCCGCAGGGTGAATACGAACAACATTACGTATGTCGGCAACAGGGTGCCCGTCAATGTCACCGTCAAGAGCTCGGGCTTCGGCGGCGGGCGGGTCGACGTGACACTTCAGGGAGAGGGGAAGACTCTCGATCAGCGAATGCTGACGCTGCAACCCGGCACGCGTGAATACGCCGTGCCACTGACATTCGTGCCTGGTAAAGAAGGGATGCAAAAGTTCACGGTGGATGTCTCTCAACTTCCCGGCGAAATAAGCTACCTGAACAACCGCTCCTCGTTCTACACGAAGGTGCTGAAGAGCAAGATGCGCGTAGTGCTGATCGCCGGGGCTCCGAGCCCGGACGTTGCCTTTGTTCGTCGCGCCTTGGAAAGCGACAAGAACGTCGCGCTGAAGACGTTTATCGACCGAGGGAACGGAGAGTTCTACGAAGGGCCGCTGAATGCAAACGCGCTGAATGGATCTGAGTGTGTCATTCTCGTCGGGTTCCCCGGGGCCACGAGCTCGCCTGCCTCGATCCCACCCATTCTGAGTGCGGTCAACGGTGAAGCGGCGATACTCTTCATCCTCAGCCGGACCACCGATCTGCAGAAGGCGCGCCTACTCGAACCCGTGCTCCCGATGATTGTCCCGGTTGGCGCGGGTGAAGAGATTGAGAGCTTCATCACGATCCCGGACGCTGAGAGAAACAACCCGATCCTCAAGCTCTCTGCACCACCGGATGTATGGAGCAAGCTTCCGCCGGTGTTCACCCTCGCTGCGCCGTTCCGTGCGAAAATCGAGTCCGAGGTTCTGGGGCGGATGCGGATTCAGTCGATCACTACGAGTAGTCCGCTCCTGTTGAGCCGGAACGTTAACCGCAGGAAGTCGCTTGCAGTGCTGGGGTACGGCATTTGGAGGTGGAAGAGTTACTCGGAGGGTGTGCCGGGATCCGAAAACCTCCTGGAGGCATTTCTCTCGAATGGCGTCCGATGGCTCACGACGCGCGAAGATGAGCGGCCCGTCATCATCCGACCTGTGAAAGAGATGTTCGAAGGGCAGGATCCGATTGAGTTCACCGGTCAGGTGTACAACAACAGTTACGAGCCGATCGATGACGCTGAAGTCTCCGTGGTTGTGACGCGGGGGAACGAATCAAGCCAGGTGATGCTTGCACCGATCGGCAACGGCCTTTTTGAGGGTGCGCTCGACCCGCTTCCGGAGGGTGACTACACGTACACGGCGCGCGTAACATCCGGAGGTCGCCAATGGACAGAGGAACGCGGATCATTTTCAGTTGGAGGGCTCAACGGAGAATTCCAGGAGACAAGGATGAACCGGTTCCTCCTCCAACAGATCGCGGCAAGCACGGGAGGGCGATACTACGACGCGCCCTCGATTGCTGCTCTCCCCCATGATATTGCGGCTCTCCCGGGCTTCCGGCCGCGTGAAGCGGTTCGCTCCAGCGAGATCGAATTGTGGAACAGGAGCTGGATGCTCGCGCTGGTGATTCTCCTGTTTGCTTCCGAGTGGCTTCTGAGGAAGAGAAACGGGATGCTGTGACCGGAAAGAAGAGTAAGAAGGTAATTGATCGCACTATAAAAAAGAAGGGAAAAATGAAAGGACGCTCATCGCTCTGGATCATCGTTGCCCTCGGATTGCTCCACCTGTCGCCGCTATCGCTGCCTGCACAGGTCCGCGTCGACAGCCTCTATATGCCGAGCCTCGGGAGGACGATGAAGGTCTCCGTGCTGCTCCCATCAGAGTACGATTCGAGTTGGCATTATCCCGTTCTCTATCTCCTGCATGGCTATGGCGGAAACAGCGATGACTGGACCGCACGAACCGGGCTTCCGCTCTACGTTAAGGGCATGCCATTGATCGTCGTCATGCCCGACGCCGAGAACTCGTGGTACGTCAACTCGTACACGGAGCCGCGCGATAGGTTCGAGGATTACATCGTCAAGGATGTGCCCTACTACATCAGGAGGATGTACTCGGTCGACACCAGCCGACAAGCGATCGCCGGACTTTCCATGGGAGGATACGGGGCCTTGGTGTTGGCTCTCCGACATCCATCCGAATTTCATTTTGCCGGCTCGCTCAGCGGCGCTCTCAGTGTCCCTCGTGCCGTCAACGACACATCACGACGGCCGGAGGGAGCACTCGTGCCGAGCCTCAGGAAGGCGTTTGGTGACCGCCCAAATGAGTCTCGTAATGACCACGATGTCTTTTTCCTCTACCGGGAAGTGCCGAGAGACTCCTTTCCTTATCTCTATATGGCAATTGGCATTCAGGACGCGTATCGAAGGTTCCTCCCCGCGCACCGGGCGTTTACCGATATCCTGCGAAACTACGGGGCCTCGTATGAATACCACGAAGTGCCCGGAGGGCACGACTGGCAGTTCTGGGCCAGGGAAATCCAGCCGATGTTGAAACGGCTCCGGGAAGTTCTGAAGTTCTAGTCGTAGTCGATCATGCCAATAGACAATTCGAAGCCTGCCAGAATGCTGGCGAAGTCAATCTGTGGCTTTGCATTCTTGTTTCTCGTCGTCGGCTATTTTCGTCCGGCACCGTCAGGGGTCGGCAATGTTCCCCAAGTGGCAAAGCCGAAGGATGTTTCCGCTCAGTGGAAAGGGCTCATCGGAGAGTACGCGTCGAACGGCGATACCATCTGTGTTCTGGAAGAGAATGGACGGCTCACCCTCTTGATGAAGAGACTGGATCGGCGAATTCCTCTTCAAGAGCTCTCTGGAAATGTCTTCAACGTTGAGGAACGAACGACGTTGCCGGATACGACCATCGTCTTCAAACGCGAAGGCAGCGGTCGCGCTGCTTCATTTGTGGCGGGCAGGGCCACGTTCAAGCGCCTTGCGATCACCGCTGAGGACGGCTCGATCTTCCGCATCAAACCCCTGAAGCCCATCGGCCTCCTGAGGCGCGAGGCTCTGCGTGCCCGACCTCCGGAGGAAAGCGGCAGCTTCCTGAAGGCCGACCTTGTGGATGTCACGACGCTCGATTCGACGATCAAATTGGATATCCGGTACGCCACCAAGAACAACTTCATGGGAGAAGTCCTTTACTCAAAGGCAAAGGCGTTCCTGCAACGCTCGGCGGCAGAGGCTTTGGTGCGCGCAGACCGGTGGCTAGAACAACAGGGATACGGGCTGCTGATTCATGACGCCTACAGACCGTGGTACGTGACCAAAATGTTCTGGGACGCGACGCCGGAGGATGAAAAAACCTTTGTCGCCAATCCCTCCATTGGCTCTCGTCACAACCGCGGGTGCGCAGTGGACGTCTCCTTGTACGATCTCAATACGGGAAGGCCCGTCGATATGGTCAGCGGTTACGACGAGTTCTCCCATCGTGCCTCTCCGGACTACCCGGGAGGCACGTCGCTCCAACGGTGGGATAGAGAGTTGCTGCGCCGCGCGATGGAGCAGGAAGGATTCAACGTGTACGAATGGGAGTGGTGGCACTTCGATTACAAGGACTGGAGGGAATACCCCATCGGGAACCGGGCTTTCGAGGAGATACGTTGAGTGCGTCATGCTCCCGGGGTGGGCCGACGGAGGCAACGCTCCGGCATACACGCGGGGGGAGGTAGGACGTCCAGGTCAATCCATCGTAGAGTCCTCCCATTCCAGTGACCGTCGCACCTATCGCCATTCAGGTTGACTTCCTTACCCCTCTTTCTTAGCTTGCTGCATCTTCTCGGCACTGTCCGATTTCTTTCGAGCTCGTAGAAGCCTATGGCTGCTCAACACGATGACACGTGTAGGCGAATCACGCTGCCGGGATCCAGGCGCGCGATTATTCTCCGTCGTTTGAGCACGCCTGAAGACTACACAGAGTGCGTCAACTTGCAGGAGGAGACCTGGGGGGGAGGATTCTCGGAGCATGTGCCGGCGTCGATTTTGATGGTGAGTCAGAAACTCGGAGGCGTCACGGCCGGTGCGTTTAACGAGCATGGAGGAATGATCGGATTCGTCTTCGGACTGACGGGCGTGAACGAGGGACGCCTTGTCCACTGGTCGGACATGCTCGCGGTGCGAAAGGATGTTCGCGGCCTCGGACTTGGAAAAATTCTGAAATTGTACCAGCGCGATCTGCTGATCCCGCTCGGCGTCGAGGAAATCTATTGGACGTACGACCCGCTGGTCGCCCGGAACGCTCACTTGAATCTGGTCCGGTTCGGGGCCGAGGTTGCGGAGTATGTCGTCGAGATGTACCCGGATGATTCGCGCAGCGAACTTCATCGGGGCATCGGCATGGACCGGTTCGTCGTCGTTTGGCGGATCACATCGCAACGCGTGAACCGGATCCTCGCGGGCACACCGGACCAGCTACCGAATGCTCTGCTCGACGCACCGGTGGTGAATACCAAGCAGGGATCGGACGGTCGGCGCTCTCCCTCGGAGGGTGAACTGAAGAGCTGGCCCTCCGTGAAGGTCGAGATCCCTCTGGATATCCACGCGGTAAGAGACGAATCGCCGGACATTGCTCACGGGTGGCGAGCCTCAACGCGGAGGGCATTCCTGCACTATCTAGAGAACGGATATAAGGTGAGGGGATTTCACCGCGATGCTTCATCGGGAAGATGCTTCTATATTCTTGTCGGAGCGTGACGTGAAACTTAGGCTGAGACGGATTGATTTGAGGGAAATTCAGCTGCCGCTGAAAGAAGCGTTTGAAATCTCCTCGGGAAGCGTGAAGACGCGCAGGATCCTCCTGCTGAGACTCGAAAGCGTCGACGGTGAGGCTGCCTGGAGTGAGTGCGTTGCTGAGGATACGCCAAACTACTATCCGGACACGACGGACACGGCGCGCATCGCGATTCGTGAGTGGATTGCGCCGCTCGTGCTCGAGCGGGATTTTGACGGCCCGGGAGTCATCTACGATATGCTCGAGGAGCGCATTCGCGGGCACGCGATGGCGAAGGCGGCAGTGGAGATGGGCACCTGGGCGCTCACAGCGGAGATGCGGCAGGTCTCACTCTCGAAGCTCCTCGGCGGAACGCGAGAGAAGATACCCGTCGGTATTTCCATCGGCATCCAGAAATCTCCCGACGAACTTGCTGCGCGGGTTGAGCAATGCGTGAAGCAAGGGTACAGGAAAATCAAAATCAAGATCAAACCTGGAAAGGACATCGAATATGTCAGGGCAGTCCGGGAGGCTGTGGGACCCGGCGTGCCGCTGATGGTCGATGCGAACAACGCGTACACCCTTGACGATCTGCCCCGGCTCAAGGAGCTGGACGAATTCGGCCTGATGATGATCGAGCAGCCGCTCGCCTGGGATGACCTCATCCGCCATGCGCGACTTCAAAAAGAGCTGACAACTCCCATCTGTCTCGATGAATCCATCGCGAGCGTTGACCGGGCGGAGGACATGATCACGCTCGGAAGCGGGAGGATCATCAATATCAAACCGGGCAGAGTCGGCGGGTTCACTTCCTCCATTCGCATCCATGATCTCTGCCAACGCTGTGGTATCCCGGTGTGGTGCGGCGGCATGCTAGAATCAGGCGTCGGCCGCTCCTATAACGTCGCCCTCGCTTCCTTGCCAAACTTCACGCTACCGGGCGACATCTCACCGAGCGCGCGTTATTGGGAGCGTGACATCGTCACTCCCGAGTGGACCATGGGGAACGACGGTTCTATCCGCGTCCCCACAGAAAAGGAAGGCATGGGTGTAACGGTCGACATCGACATGGTCGACCGATTGACGGTTTGGTCTGACAGCATCTCAAAGAAGTAGATCTCGCCTGTGACATGGAGCGAACCCGCAGTCGCACACATTCTCCGGAATTTCATCCCCTCCTGCTTGAATATCCAGCAATAGTTGGATATTTTTAGTTTCCCTAACCCGCTGACGTCGACGCGCCTATCCTCCTATGCGAACGGCCATCAACGAAAAAAAGGCAATCGCTCTCAGCTCCGTTGGAGCAGCGGTGGTCCTGACCGCTACGAAGCTCACCGTCGGCCTGGCTACCAACAGTCTTGGCCTGCTTTCCGAGGCGGCTCACTCGGGCTTGGACTTCCTTGCCGCTCTCATCACGTACGTTGCCGTGAGTGTATCGGATAAACCGGCAGATGAAGATCACCGGTACGGCCACGGCAAGATGGAGAACATCTCCGCCCTGTTTGAGACCGTCCTTCTGCTCATTACGTGCGGATGGATCATCTGGGAGGCAATCCACCGCCTGGTCGGGGGCGGGGTGCACGTGGAAGCGAACGCATGGAGCTTCGCTGTCGTCGGCTTCTCCATTGTCATCGACTTTACTCGCTCCCGCGCGCTCAGGCGTGTTGCGAGGAAATACAACAGCCAAGCGTTGGAAGCCGACGCGCTCCACTTCTCAAGCGATATCTGGTCCTCCTTGACGGTCCTCGTCGGTCTTCTGTTTGTCTCCATCGGTTCTCCCAGCTTTGACTCGATCGCCGCGATCGGTGTTGCATTTCTCGTCCTCTTTGTGAGCTACCGGCTCGGCCGGCGGACGATCGATGCGCTTATGGATCGTGTCCCCGCCGGATTGGCCGATACGGTCGAGTCCACCGTCAGGGCAGTGGAGGGAGTTGAAGAGGTGCGCAGCGTCCGGCTTCGCACGTCGGGGGCAAAGCTCTTTATCGACATGACCGTTGCGATCAAGCGGACGATCACGTTTGAGCGCGCTCACAAAATCATGGATGAAATCGAGAAGTCAGTCGGCACCATCCAGCCGAATGCCGATCTCGTTGTGCACGCGGAGCCGTTGAGGAGCAAGGACGAGACGATCGTCGACAAGGTTTGGATGATCGTCCTCAACAAAGGCCTCCGGTCGCCCCATAACCTTGAGGTCTACCATTCCGGCGGTGAATACTTCATCGACTTCGACGTGGAGTACAAAACGGGGTATACCTTCCTTGAGGCACACAGGATGGCCTCGGAGATCGAGGAGCAAATCAAGAAGGAAGTCCCATCGGTTGAGAAGGTAACCATTCATCTGGAGGAATATCACCCCGGCGAAACGGAGCTGGTCGACGTGACGAAGGGTGAACAACAGCTCGTCGACAGGATCACATCGATGGCTCTTCAGGACGTGAGGATCCTGGCATGCAGCGATATCACGATTTTGAGGAGGTGGAGGAAGTATCACCTCATGCTCAGCTGTCAGATCGACAAATCCCGAACGCTCGCCGAGGTGCATGAGATCATCTCCGAACTTGAGGGACAATTGTACCAGCAGTTCCCTCCGCTGCACCGAATTACAGTCCACGCCGAGCCCGTGTAGCATTGAAGCAGGATGGTTAAGATGTCGTCAGTGCATTCTGCCGCGCGCTGATTGCTTGTCCCGACTTTTGTCCCTATCTTTTTCCAGACCACGATGCAGGTCCATCTCTCAAATGTCATCGCAGAAAAAGCTTCGCATCATCATTCTCGTCGCACTTCTCGTCGGATGGATAGTCGTTGTTTTCCTGCGGTCCGGAACCTCGTGGGGAGGATAAATGAATTGGCATTTTTTTGTCCCCGAGGCATATCCCGCCAGACCATCTGCGGCTGATGAGGCGGGTTCCGCTATCCGGAATCGTGCATCTGGGCGTGTGCCCTACCGGTGTCGATGAACGTCAGTCGGGGAATCTCCCGCTCTGACGTGGGAGCCTGGAGAGCGGGACAAGAGCGGCACTGGGGCCTTTGGCTGAAATTGACGTTTGACAACTCAAAATCTCAGGGAGTTCCTCATGACTGCTCAAACGGTTTCCAAGACCAGCGGCCGGCTGGTGTCACTTGATGTTTTTCGCGGCGCCACAGTCGCCGGTATGATGATGGTTAATAACCCCGGCTCGTGGTCTTGCATCTACCCGCCGTTCAGACACGCGGCGTGGAATGGCTGGACGTTCACCGACCTTATTTTCCCGTTCTTTCTCTGGATCGTCGGCATGGCTATGACCTTGTCGTTCTCCAAACGCGTGGAGCAAGGTGCCGATCGCGAACAGTTACTGCTGCACGCGTTGCGGCGCGCAGCGATCATCTTTGCCGTCGGTCTGTTTCTTAGTGGCTTCCCCTTTGGACTGCTCTTCGGCCACCATTTTAGCTGGGCAATGATTCGCATCCCCGGCGTCCTGCAGCGGATTGCAGTCTGCTACTTCACCGCGAGTTTGATCGTCCTCTATTCCAACATCACATGGCAGGTGCGCTGGACCGCGATCCTCCTTGTCGTCTACTGGCTGCTCGCTAAGCTTGTTCCGGTCCCTGGTTTCGGCGCGGGTGTGCTGGAGCCGAGGGGAAGTCTCGCGTGGTACATTGATTCGATCCTCCTCAGCGGCCATACGTGGTCAGGCGCGCCCGTTCCAGGATTTGATCCGGAGGGCATCCTCAGTACGCTCCCCGCGATCGCCACGACCATGTTTGGGGTGCTGACCGGTCATTTTCTGCGTTCAGAGAGGACGCCCGAGGAGAAAACCGCGTGGATGTTCATATACGGAAACGCTCTCCTGTTTGTCGGCCTCCTCATGGACAATTGGTTGCCGATCAACAAAAATCTCTGGACGACTTCGTACTCTGTGTTCATGGCCGGAATGGCGCTGAACATCTTCGCCTTCTGTTACTGGCTGATCGATGTGAAGGGGCACAAGAAATGGGCGAAACCGTTTCAGATTTATGGGCTGAATGCAATCACGATGTTCGCGCTCGCAGGTCTGATCGGCCGTCTGACAGCTATTATCAAGGTCACCGGACCAGAGGGGACACCAATCACATTTCAGTCGTTCTACTACAACCTCCTCTTCGCACCGGTTGGAGATCCGATGGTCGCCTCGTTCCTGCACTCGGTGGCATTCATGGTGGCATTGTATCTGATCGCGTACGCGATGTATCGCTTCAACGTAATCATCAAAGTGTAAGGATTTCCAGGCAGGTGTCATTTCCTGTGTTCGCTGATGAATTCGGATAGCGGCTCTGCCGCCTATCGACAGCAGAGGTTTGCGATCAGGCTTTCCCTTGGCATCGGCTTCCTGATGCTGATTGGCAAGACCTTCGCCTACGCCATCACAGATTCTGTGGCGATCCTCTCCGATGCCGCCGAGTCGGTGATTCACGTCTTTGCCGTCTCCTTTGCGGCGTTCAGTCTCTGGCTCAGCTTCAAACCGGCAGACCGCAGCCATTTGTACGGGCATGAGAAGATCAGCTTCTTCTCCGCGGGTATGGAGGGGATGATGATCGTGATCGCTGCCGGGTACATCATCTACGCGTCGGTCGCAAAGTGGATCGCCGGGCTCGCGCTCCAGAATCTCGAGACGGGAACGCTGATCACGGTAGGCGCTGCCGCGACGAACGCTGTGCTCGGCGGCTACCTGGTGTGGCAGGGCAGGCGAACGAGGTCGATTGTCCTGACTGCCAACGGGAAGCATGTTTTGACTGACTCGTGGACAAGCCTCGCCGTGATTGTGGGCCTGCTGATGGTGCTCTGGACCGGCTGGCTTCCCTTCGACCCGATCATCGCCATTGCAGCGGCGATGAATATCCTGTGGTCAGGGGGGAAACTCATCCGGCAGTCGGTCGGCGGGCTTATGGATGAGGCTGACCCGGTATTCGAGGAGCAGATCAGAGCAGCTCTGGACGCGCAGACGGAAAAGAGAGGACTTCGGTACCACGAGCTGCGTTACCGGCACAGCGGAACGTCGATGTGGGTGGAGTTCCACCTGTTATTCCCGAAAGGTGCGAAGATAGAAGCAGCTCACTGGGAGGCAACGGAGATCGAGGCCGCGCTCAAGAGTTCTCTTCCCACCACGCTCAATATCACGACACACCTTGAGCCTCTTGAGAAACATGATGAAACCCACGAGCAGGTGAAATCAACCGGCGGCTGAGGAAAACGCTCCCCCCGGATGGCGTTCTCCCCCGGTCAATTTGGCCCACGCGTCGCCGCTATTTCGTAGAAGAAACGACCAAGGTTACCGGTCGAATTCCAGGTTCATCGTGATAGTGACGTTCTCTCCCGCGATGAGCCCTCCCGTCTCAAGAGCCTTGCTCCATTTCAATCCATACTCGAAACGGTTGATCGAAGTCGTCGCACTCCAGGAAACCATCGTTGCGCCGTTGGGCAATTTCACCGACCCATTGTAGGTGGCATCGAACACGGCTTTCTTAGTAGTGTCTCGAATGGAGAGGTCCCCGGTTGTTTTGTACTTGTTCTCCCCGACTTTCTCGAACAATGTGCTCTTGAACTTGATTTGCGGGTATTTCTCCGCATTGAAAAAGTCGTCCGACTTCAAGTGACTATCCCGTCGCTCGTTGTCCGTGTTGATACTGCCGACCCTGATCGTCCCTTCGACCGCGGCATCGGCGAAGTCATCGTTCGAGGAGCTCAGGGCGATGTCGAAATCTTTGAATGAACCGGTGACCTCTGAGATTACCATATGCCGGACGGAGAATGTGATCCTTGAATGTGCTTTGTCGAGCCTCCAGTCTGGGCTCTGGGCAATGAGGTGGAGCGAGCCGGCCAGGATGACGACAAGCAAACCTGCGATTCTTTTCATGTGATCCCTTCTGTTTGGAGTGGGTGATAGGTGAAGGATTAAGCTAATTGATCTCTATTCCGATCCCGTCGTAGTCCCGGGCCACAACCCCTCCTTGACTCTCCTCAAGGCGGATGCCTGCTGCCCGCAGCCGCTCGCAAACCGCGAACCGTTCCCCTTCGTCGGGAACCCTGATTGAAAACTTCGCCAGGCCGACCGTATTGGCAGGAGCTGCCGTCCCACCGAAGCTGTCCCAGACATTGAGCCCGATATGGTGGTGATACCCGCCGGCTGAGACGAACAAGGCGCCCCGGAACGATCGCTGTGTCACATCAAATCCCAGAAGTTCATGGTAGAAGCGCTCGCCCTTCCGGAGATCGGAGACCTGAAGATGGATATGACCGATTCCGGTCTGCGGATGGATTCCGCTCCATGAGTCGTCTCCCTCCGGTAGCTCAGCAAGAAGACTCTCCAGGTCGAGTGCAAGCGTCACCATCTGAAGGTCGCCCTCCCTTCGAGGCCACCGGTCGCGCGGTGGGTCGGCATACAACTCAAGACCGTTTCCGTCAGGGTCGGCTAGGTACAATGCCTCGCTCACGCCGTGATCGGCAAAGCCCTGGAGCGGCCAGCGCTGCCCGTAGAGCCTCTTGAGAATTCTTGCCAGCTCCTTCCGATTCGGCAAGAGGATCGCCGTGTGGAAGAGGCCCGTCGAGTGACGCGGCCTTGGCTTCGCATCCCGGTTCTCGGTGAGCAGAACGATGGGATCTCCGGTGCGGGATGCCGACAGGGAGACCGTTGAGTCGGCTCCCTTCATCTCGATCAGGCCAAGGAGATCGCGGTAGAACGACAGCGAACGGTGCAAGTCAGCCACGCGGAGGTGAACGTATCCGATACGCGTGCTGTCAGGCAGGCGATGTCCCTTCACATCTATTCTTCGGGGGCTGAGGTCACTCAACGTATAGTCCAGGCTAAATTCTTACATTAGTTCAACGAGACTTTCAGAAGCGCGGCGCGTGAACTCTGATGAAAGGCGAGGCGATAGAGTTCGGCCTCAAAGAACGTTGAAAGCGGAAACGCGGCGACGATCTCAGCGGCTTCCCGTTCGGTCTCTGCGACCATGGTCACCCACAGTTTCGAGCGGTCGAGAGCAAGGCTGTACCCCGTGATCGTGCCCTCGCCGATGAGGTGATCGACGTGCTTGCGCTGCGCCGGAATGAGTGCCACGAATTCCTCGTTCAACTGTGCTGGCAGCGAGATGGCGGCCAAGTATTGGTTCATATGTCGCTTCCTTTCTCGTTTTCGAAATCGGACTCTCTCATGGCAATCCGGCCTTGAAGAGTTCGCCGGCTCACGAGTGACTCATGGATGTCTCGGCGGCATCACTTCAGCGAGACCATCGGTGATGGTACAGAGATCGGCGGCAAGACCTGTTCAATGCGTCCCCGATCCGACTCAAGCCACGGCGGAAGCATCAGCTTCGAGCCAAGGGATTCTTTGGGCTCATCCCGTGTGAACCCGGGTGGGTCCGTGGCAATCTCGAAAAGGATGCCACCCGGCTCTCGGTAATAGATCGAGCGAAAATACCGGCGATCAATGATCTCCGTGACGTTTAGGCCCGCCTCCGCTATCTTCTGTTGCCAGGCGAGCTGTGACAGGTCGTCGGGAGTCCTCCAGGCGATGTGATGGACTGAGCCGGCCGAGGTTCGGGCATAGGGCAGGTTTGCATTGACCAGGATGTCGACTGCCGCTCGGTCGTCGTTCTTCCCGATGACGTAACGAACACGATCCTCGCGCTCCCCAGAGAGACGAAAGCCCATCGTCCCGGTGAGCAGAGCGGCTGTCCGCTCGATCCTGTCGAGCCAAAGCGTAGCACCGTGGAACCTCCAGGCGGCAAACTCGGGGGGCACGGGGCTTTCGTTCCAGGCCGCTGCACGCCCATCTCCGTCCACGAAAACAAATTCAATCTGTAGGCCGTCCGGATCCCGAAAGGTGATCATCTCCTCTTCAAATCGACGGGATGGTCCCTCGAAGTGAATTCCATGTCTTGACAACCGCTCGACCCAGAAGTCAGTGCCACCTCGCGGAACCGAGAATGCAACGGCTGCGACTTCGCCGGCGCCCCGCTTCCCGCGTGCCGGATCAGGAAAGGGGGAGAAGGTCAAGATCGTGCCTGGCCGACCAATGTCGTCACCGTAGTAGAGATGGTAGACATCCGGAACATCGAAATTCACCGTTCTCTTAACGAGCCGCAAACCCAGCGCCTTGACGTAGAAGTCGAGATTCCGTTGTGGGTCGCTCGCCAGAATGGTAATGTGATGGATGCCGAGGATGCCTTCGTCTGATAGAACCACGTTTGACATGTTCTCCTGACCCTCCTTCAATCATCGTTGAGTAACCTTTCACCCCTCGACGACGATCAACCAGTCTTTGAAAGACCGACAGAGATGCTTAGAAGTTCACACTGACCGGCCACGGTTGCGAAATGGCGAACAGCAACAGCGCCGCGCCCACCAGTGCAAGATTCTTCATAAAGTTCATTCTCTCCCCCATCTGCATTTGTGGATCCTGGACCTTCCAGTAAGCATGCATCATGAACGTCACCGGCAGGAGGAAGAGAAGAAGGGCGAGCGCCCCGATCGTCGGGTAGAGACCGAACAGAACACTTAGGCCTCCAAGGAGCAGCAGGAGCCCGGTGACGATGACCGCCAGTTTTGGCGCCGGAACACCTTTCGACTGCGCGTAGCCGGAAAGCATCGCTACGTGTGCGAAATGATTGAGCCCGCTCATGAGAAAGTACCCGCCAAAAAGAATTCTGCCGAGAAGAAAAAGAATGGATTCCATACTGTAACGCCTCCTTGTGAAGTGGATGCAGTGAGTGGTGGTTGGTGGTTGTTGCGCCCAATGAATATTCTTTCGCAACGCTAGTCTCTCAAAGCGCCTGCCAGCGAGAGCGATTTTGTGACAAGCGATTTGAGTTGATTCTCGAGCTCCTTGTCAGCCAGGGTTCCATCGGGAAGAAAAGCATCTCGTGCCGATCGGATGAACACCTGTGGCTGCGGAACGGTGTAGACATTCACCGACGTGAGGATGTGGCGAAGCTGAAACTGGCCGCGGAGCGTCCCGAAGGGTCCACCGGATGCCCCGAAGATCGCCGCAACCTTATTGTCCAGGGAATTCTTGCCACGTGAGAGCCACTCGATGGCGTTCTTCAAGGCAGCGGAGATCGAGTAATTGTACTCGGGGGTCGCGATCAGAAGAAGGTCCGCGCTTTCAACGGCCTGCTTAAGCTTCCGAACAGGCTCAGGAAATCCCGCGGTCTGTACATCCTCATCGTAGATTGGAAGTGCAAGCTCCTTCAAGTCGATCTCATCCACCTGGGCACCGAGCTCCGCTGCGAACCGTTTGGCCACTTGAAGAGCCTTACGGTTCAGGGAATCGGTTCGAAGGCTGCCGGAGATTCCGAGTGCTTTCAGATGTCTGTAATTCATAGTTATGTTCTTGCAGTGTTGGTTTCAATTCCGAGGCTACGAGTTTCGAATGTTCTGTCGAGTGAAAATCAACTATCTGCTGAAAGGGACAGCCCGAGCTTCTTGAGGAGCTTGCCCAGCTCTTCTTGTTCATCCTCCGTGAGGACGGAGGCGAGCTTTGCGACATATTGCGCGTGCTGTACGAAGATCTCGTCAAACAGCTTTGTTCCCTTGTCGGTAAGCCGGACGAGGATCGAGCGTCGGTCCTCTTTGCTCGGCACGCGCTCGACGAGGCCCTCTTTCTCAAGGTTGTCGACCACCACGGTCATATTCCCGCCGCTGACGAGCTGCTTCTTGCACAACTGTCCGATCGTCATCGGGCCGAGATGACCGAGACACTCGAGCGCGCCGAACTGCGGCTCGGTGAGGCCGAAAGTCCGGATGTGCTCTTGCGTTAGCTTGCCGAATGTGGCTGTGGCTCGGGCAAGCTTCACCCACATCGTGAGGGCGAGATCAGCCTTCCTGCCGTATCGTTTTGTCGTCTTCGTGTTAATCTTTTTCCGGAGATATCCCGATGAGGCTCATCGGGAAGATTCCTTATACCCTTCAAATTCAAACTATTTAAATTCAAGAGAAGTTCCCGGAGGTTCCAGAGGTTCTGGAAGGGCCAGAAAGTCAAATAAAACTAAGGTGTTTGGAGGGACTCGAGGAATGAGCGGGCAGCGCGGAGCCGGTCGGAAGGGGTCGGTTCGGAGCCGATACGGGCTTTGAGGTTGAGCTGGGCTCCCTCCTGCTTCAGGTGGGCTCGGAACGCCCTCAGCCCGACCATTCTTGCCATAATCGCCTGGAAGGGGGCCACCTTGTCGTCCGCCGTTTCGTAGAAGGCTTTGTCATCAGCCGGTGGAAATGAAAGGGTCAGCTGACCCTCCTGCAGATCCACTTTGATGAATCCGATCCGCGCGGCGAGGATCTTCAGTTCAACCAGCGAGAAGAGCTGCTCGACCTCCTGGGGGTACTCGCCGTAGCGATCATCCAACTCGTCGCGCAGCGACTGCACCTCCTCCGGGGACTTGGCTCGATACAGCCGTCGGTAGAAGTCGAGACGCTCGGCATCGGATTCGATGTAGAAATCGGGAACGTATGCCTCAATGTCCGACTCGATCACGGTTTCTGCCATCCGCTCCTTGCCGATCGGTATTTCCTTCTCAAAGAGCGCCTGGAATTCCTGCTGCTTGAGTTCGACGACCGCCTCTTGCACGACGCGCTGATACATTTCGAATCCCATTTCCATGATGAACCCGGATTGCTCGGCGCCGAGCAGGTTCCCTGCGCCCCGGATCTCGAGATCGCGCATGGCGAGGTTAAACCCGGATCCGAGCTCGGTGAAATCCTGAATTGCCTGAAGCCGGCGGAGCGTCGCCCGCGGCAAGCTGGAGATCGGCGGCGTGAGAAGGTACGCGTACGCCTGTTCGTTCGCCCGGCCCACCCTGCCGCGCAGCTGGTAGAGCTCGGCCAGCCCGAACCGGTCCGCCCGGTTGACGATGATCGTGTTCACGCTCGCTATGTCGATGCCGGACTCGATGATCTTGGTGCAGATTAAGACGTCGAACTTCTTCTCCAGAAAATCCATCATGGTTTTCTCGAGCTCGTGCCCTTTCATCTGCCCATGGGCGACGTGAAAGCGAGCTTCGGGGAGCTTCCGCTCAAGCAGCACTTGGATCTCTTCGATATCATGAACGCGATCGTGGATGAAATAAACCTGTCCGCCGCGATGAAGCTCCTTGAAGATTGCTTCCCGGACAAGCTGCAGGTCATACTGTGCGATCTCGGTGATGATCGGCAGACGGTTGCGGGGTGGGGTGTTGATGATCGAGAGATCGCGCGCTCCCATGAGAGAGAACTGGAGCGTGCGCGGTATGGGTGTCGCCGTTAACGTCACGGTGTCGACGGTCGCGCGGAGCTGCCTGAGCTTCTCCTTCGCCGAGACGCCGAACCGGTGCTCCTCGTCGATGACCAGCAGACCGAGGTCTTTGAACTCGACATCCTTAGAGAGGAGCCGGTGTGTGCCAATGATGACATCGACTCTGCCCAGCTTGAGGTCGGTCAGGGTCTGGGACTGCTCGTTCTTCGTTCTGAAGCGGGAGAGCAATTCGATACGCACCGAATAGCGGCCGAGCCGGTCGAGGAACGTGTTGAGATGCTGCTGAGCGAGGATGGTCGTGGGGACAAGCACGGCGGCCTGTTTCCCGTTCATGACCGCCTTGAAGGCCGCCCGCACCGCTACTTCCGTCTTCCCGAATCCGACGTCGCCGCAGATCAATCGGTCCATCGGAGACGGCTGTTCCATGTCGCTCTTGACGTCAAGCGTGGCCTTCGCCTGATCGGGGGTGTCCTCGTACATGAAGGAGGCCTCCAGCTCCTTTTGCCAGTGGGTATCGGGAGCGAACGAGAATCCCCCCTCGTGCTTGCGGCGCGCGTACAAGCTGATCAACTCGCGGGCGATGTCCTTGATGCGGCGACGAGCGCGGGATTTGAGGCGCTCCCAATCCGGCGCCCCGAGTTTCGTTAGCTTAGGGATATGCCCCTCCTGTGAGGCATATTTCTGCACGCGGTTCACGAAGTTCAGGTTGACGTACAGGACGTCGTTCTCGGCATAGAGGACCTTCATCACCTCCTGCTCCGCGCCCCGGACCCGGAGCTTCTGCAAGCCGGCAAACTTGCCGATGCCGTAGTCGATATGGACGACGAAGTCGCCGCGGCGGAGCTGCTGGGCCTCCTTCACGCTGAAGCCCTTAAACTTCCGCTTCCTCGGAAGCCCGCGTCGCTTGAGCCGGCCGAAGATCTCGTGTTCCGTAAAAAGCGCAAGTCCGGCGGGAGGATACACGAAACCCGCGTGGACTGCTTCATTCATCAACTGGTAGCTGATCTGGATGCTGTGTGGGAGGAGGGGGCGGGCTTGTTCGAGGCTGTCGCGAGGAGACTCCGGCGATGTCAGTTCCTCTTCGACCAGCTCTTTGATTCTGTCCGCCTCTTCCTTCGTGTCGCAGGCAACGTAGACCTGCTGGTCTTCAGAGGCGAGGTCCGCCATGTGACGGAGAAGCACCTTGATGCTCCCGTTGGTCGGCGGTTGAGGGGAGCTGAGAAAATCCAGCCACGTGGTCGAAGTTTCATCATCGCGCGCAGCGGCAGATCCCTGTTCGTTCGCCGGCCGAGCGCCCAGCCCGGAGAGCGTCGAATGAACAATACAGACAAGCCGCTTCGATTGCCTGTCGAGTGTTCCCCAATCCAGTATGTTCGCTCTGCCTTCACGAAAAAGCTCCTCGATCTCCTTTTGGATAAGCATTGGCTCGTCGACAAGAATCAAGGCGTCAGAGCGAAGGTAGTCGAAGAGTGAGTCGGCTGCCGGCTGATCCTCTTCCGATCGTGGGTCAAGGCTCGCGATGATCGTTGCGGAATGAAGCTCGCGGATAGATCGCTGCGAGAGTACATCGAACTCGCGAATGGACTCAATCGAGTCCCCCCAGAATTCGATCCGAAGCGGGTTGTCTCCCACGTAGGGGAACACGTCGAGGATCCCGCCGCGGACCGAGAAGTCTCCGTACTCCTCCACGAAGTCCTTTCTCTCAAAACCGAGCTCCGCCAGCGTTTGCAGCAGAGCCTCGAAAGGATACTCCTTCCCTGCATCAAGCTGAAGGGTTCTCTTTCGGAAATCTTGGGGGGAGGGAATACGGCCCGCCAATGCCTCTGCCGACGTCACGGCAATGACCGCATCCGAATTCGAAAGCGATCGCAGGGTTTCCACCTGGGCGATTGGAGCGGTAAGATCGAGCAAGGCCGCTTGGTGGCTTGGCGCATGCGCGTACAGCCGCACTTGATCCTCACGAGCCAGAAGGGCGCAGTCGTCGCGGATTTGCTCAGCCCGATCCTTGTCAGGCACGACGAGAAGAATCTGCCTCGGCCTCTGCTCGTAGACAAACGCAGCAACGAAAGCCATCAGCGAACCGCTTATGCCTCGTACGAACAGTGGCTGGCCGGCACCAAGCGTCTCGAGCTCTCGAGCCAACCGTTGGAACGGCTCGGACTCGAAGATTCTCTTTCTTACCACTTCAATCATGCTGACACCGCTCTTGGGCATTCAAGTCCCATAATCGCAAATCGACAATTTGCGGCGCCTCCGTTCCGCCACCAAACACCTCACCCCGACCATCGCGGGCGTACCGGACAGTCAGGGGAACAAAGAATAGCGAAAAGTGTCACCAGGTGCAATTCGGATCGTATGCAGAGCTTGCAATAGCAGACGAATTGAACTATTATCTGCATCAATCCATCTCAATGGAGATTTCACCATGCCAGATTTCACTCCGTTTGCGTACTCTCCTCTCCCGGTCGAGGAGCAACTCAAGAGAGCGAGCGACTTTTTTGAGCTCTGTGATCGCCGGCGATCCATACGGGAGTTTTCCAGCAGACCGGTTCCCCGGGAATTGCTAGAAGTCATACTCAAGACTGCGGGAACCGCGCCGTCAGCAGCGAACAAACAGCCGTGGCGGTTCATCGTCGTGACCGATACCGCGTTGAAGCGTGAGATTCGCGTCGCCGCTGAAGCAGAAGAGAGAGAAAGCTACGAGCATCGGATGCCTCAGGAATGGCTGGATGATCTTGCGATGCTCGGGACGGACTGGCACAAAGAATTTCTTGAGATCGCGCCGGCGCTGATCGTTCTCTTCTCCGTCAACTATACTAAGGACGGTGATCGGAGTCGAAAGAATTATTATGTGAAGGAGTCCATCGGCATCGCCGCAGGATTTCTTCTGGCCGCCATCCATAACGCCGGACTCGTCGCGCTGACACACACGCCAAGTCCGATGGATTTCCTTCAACGGATCTTGAACCGGCCGGAGAACGAAAAACCGTTCCTGCTGATCCCCGTTGGCTACCCCAAGGAGGGAGCAACGGTGCCGGATATCAAGAGAAAGCAACTCGAGGAGTTTGTCATCTGGAGGTAAGGAGGGTTACTCGCCGGTTTCATTTGAGCTGAAAATTCTCTACATTAAGAAAGCCTCAGGCTGGCAACCCTTTGAATTGAGGGAGGCGCTAGCGACCCGAGGCATTTTTTTTCTTGGGAGGCAGTCGATCGGGTACCCGGCGGTAAGAAGAAATGCAGACACGAGATGACATCCGTAACATTGCAATCATCGCGCATGTCGATCATGGGAAGACCACGCTCGTCGACTTCATGTTCCGTCAGACAGGGACCTTTCGGGCGAACCAGCAGGTTGTTACGCGCGTGATGGACTCCAATGAGTTAGAGCGGGAACGCGGGATCACCATTCTTGCGAAGAACACTGCGGTCTTCTACAAGCCCAAGAAAGGCAAGGTCGTCAAAATCAACATCGTCGACACGCCGGGGCACGCTGATTTTGCCGGCGAGGTGGAGCGAACGCTGAAGATGGTCGACGGCGTCCTGCTCCTCGTTGATGCGGCAGAAGGCCCGCTGCCGGGCACGAAATTCGTGCTGAAGAAATCCCTCGAGCTGGATCTCCAGCCGATCGTCGTCATCAACAAGATCGACCGGAAGGACGCCCGTCCCCACCAGGTGCTGGATGAGGTCTTCGAGTTGTTCCTCTCACTCGGTGCGAGTGACCGCCAGCTTGACTTTCCCACCATCTACTCCATCGCAAAACAGGGGATCGCAAAGAGAGAGATGGAAGACTCGAGTGACAATCTTGAGCCGCTGTTCGAGGCCATCATCAGCCGCGTTCCAGCTCCGCCGGGAGATAGCGTTTCACCATTCCAAATGCTGGTAACAACCATCGACTATAACGACTACTTGGGAAGGCTTGGCATCGGTCGGGTGAATCGAGGAACGATCAGCCTCGGGTCGCCGATGAAAGTCGTGCATCGCGACGGGAGCCTTGATGATGCCAGGGTTACGAAGATCTACACGTTCGAAGGGCTCAAGCGCGTTGAGGTGGAGGAGGCGAGCGCCGGTGAGATCATCGCCCTGGCCGGCATGGAGGATGTCGATATCGGCGAGACGATTGCGGACGCCCAAGATCCCGCTCCCCTGCGGTTTGTGTCCATCGAGGAACCGACTCTCTCGATGAACTTTGTGGTCAACAACTCCCCCTTTGCAGGTCAGGAGGGGAAATACGTCACGACCCGCCACCTGGCAGATCGGTTAGCCAAGGAGCTGCGGTCGAACGTCAGCCTGCGGGTCGAGCTCACGGACTCGCCCGATGTCTTCAAAGTGAGTGGTCGAGGTGAGCTTCATCTGGCGATCCTGATCGAGACGATGCGGCGCGAGGGCTTTGAATTTCAGGTCTCCCGCCCGGAGGTGATCTACAAGCACATTGATGATGTCCTGTGCGAACCGATGGAGCATGTCATTATCGACGTCCCCGATGAATTTGTCGGTGCGGTTATGGAGAATTTGGGAAACCGAAGGGGAGAGATGAAGAATTTGCTTCAGGTTCAGGGAAACACGCGGCTGGATTTTCTCGTCCCCGCCCGAGGCCTCCTCGGATTCCGGGGGGAGTTCATGACTCAGACGAAAGGCACCGGCATCCTCCACCACAACTTTCACGGGTACGAGCCGTTCAAGGGCGAGATTGCCCATCGAACCCGCGGGGCGCTCATCGCGCTCGAGGATGGCACCGCGGTCGCCTACGCTCTCTGGAAACTGCAGGAGCGCTCCAGGCTCTTCCTGCAGCCGGGGACGCGCGTGTACGCAGGCATGATCGTCGGTGAAAACTCGCGTGAGCACGACATGGTCGTGAACGTCTGCAAGACGAAACACCTCACGAACATGAGGGCTTCCGGCTCCGACGAAGCGATCCGTCTCGAGCCACCTCAGATCCCCACCCTCGAGCAAGCCATTGAATGGATCGGTGACGATGAGTATGTCGAGGTGACGCCACAGTCAATCCGTCTGAGGAAGAAGTATCTCGACCATAATGAGCGTAACAGGATGTCGAGAAAGAAGGTCGAAATCGAAGAAGTGTAGTTTGAGAAACAGAATTCAGGAATCAGAAGACGGGAGTCAGAATCGAGGGGAGTGCTGAATGGCGAGCGATGATCCAGGAACATGTCGTTCCCGGCCTCGACGTTCCTTGTTCTGATTCCCGGCACACCCTCTACGCCGGCTATCACCTTGTTTTCCTCCCGCACAAACTGGGACTTCCGATCGAGTGAGCTCTTCGCCCTCCTGGGGGAAAAGCGCGGCCGGGGGGAGGAGATCATCGATCTCACGGAAGCGAACCCGACACGCTGCGGATTCGAGTACGACGAGCGATCAATCCTCCAGGCTCTTGCCACACAGGGGTCGCTCACGTACGCACCGGATCCGAAAGGCCTCCTCTCTGCGCGTATGGCCGTGGCGGAGTTCTATCGACGGCAGGGGATCACGATTGATCCCGAGTGTGTCTTCTTGACGGCCAGCACCAGCGAGGCATATGCGTTCCTGTTTCGGCTGCTCTGCGACGTTGGGGACTCCGTTCTGGTTCCAAAACCGAGCTATCCCCTCTTCGACTATCTGTGCGAGTTGAACGATGTTATGCCCGCGCATTATCACCTGGCGTATGACGGCGAGTGGCATCTTGACGTCTCAAGTCTGGAACAGGCGTTCTCTCGCGGAACACGCGCTGTCGTGGTTGTTCACCCGAACAACCCGACGGGCTCGTTTCTGAAAATCCCCGAACGAGAGACCGTCGCGACGTTTGCCGGCCGACGGAACCTCCCACTGATCATCGACGAAGTATTCAACTCATTCGCGTTCGGCGCTGACGATCGACGTGCGCCAAGCTTTGCGGCCAACGAGCGGACGCTGACGTTTGTGCTGAACGGCTTGTCAAAGCTCCTCGGCCTGCCTCAGATGAAGCTCGCATGGGTGGTAGTCTCAGGTCCGACCGCGGAGCGCGATGACGCGATCAAACGGCTTGAGATCATCGCGGACACATTTCTGACGGTCGCTACTCCCGTTCAGGTTGCCCTTCCGAGCCTGCTGAGAGATACTATGGCGGTGACGAAGCAGATTGGCAGTCGCGTACAGAACAACTACCGGCAGGTCGGGGAGATGGTCGTGGGATCTTCTGTGAGTGCGTTTCAGTGCGAAGGAGGGTGGAGTGCGCTACTTCGCCTGCCGAGCACCATGCCGGACGAGAAATGGGCACTCGAGCTGCTGCAGAATCAGAATGTTCTGGCTCACCCGGGCCACCTGTTTGACATCGACCAACGATCGTGCATCGTTCTAAGCCTCCTTCCGAAGCCCGGGGTCGTTCGACAAGGTTTGCAACGAATAGCGCAAGTGGCTGGCATGTAATGGTTTGCAATGACGCCAAGAGTTGTGTACATTGAGCCGAATTGAGATGGACGCTTAGCTCAGCTGGTTCAGAGCGCCGCCCTTACAAGGCGGAGGTCGAAGGTTCGAACCCTTCAGCGTCCACAAGAACTCAAGCTCGGTCACCCAGGGGAGTTGTTCTCCAGGGGGGTGGTTCTTTGGAGGACGCGAGCACGGTTCCACCACGCCCTCCGGTCTCAGCCTCCATTCCCCAGTACGATCATTCTTCCCAAAGAGACCGTTTGGCACGCGTCTTCCGCGCGCCCTTATTTTGCGCTATCGAAACCGTATTGCACTTGCAGGGTTAACCGCTTATAATTATTAAGCCCGATGAAATCGATCGTGCAAATCGACGATAACAAGGACAACCGGCTGGCTCTGTTCGGGCGCAATCTGAAGGAAGCCGGATCCGGGTCACCGACCGGGCGGCTCCGTATAGTGGTCACCCAGTACCATGGAGAACGTTCATCCGTCGTTTCCATCCGTTAGTCTCTCGGCGGTTCCGGAGATTCTGTCAAGAAACGGTTGGGGGGACCTCTCTCAAAGCAAGTAACGAGGATTCTGGGACCACCTTGGTAGTTCGTCTAGGGCTCCCACACGGCTGACAATGGCGGGCTGGTACCAGGACGGCTAGTAGGGCTTTCCCGGACCGGGGTGAGGGTGGGGACAGGATGTCGTAACAGGCGATCATGGAACAGCTACGAACAGTTCTCGTCGTCGACAACAACAAGGATTTCCTCGAAGACTTTCAATCCTTGGTGAAGGGGTCGTTCAGTGTGCTGAAAGCTGAAAGGGGGTCCGACGCGTTCGACATTCTGGCAGCGAAGAAAGTGGACGTGATGTTCCTGGACCTGACGTTGAGTGAGGGGGAGAACGGTCTGGAGGTGCTCAAACAGGTCAAGGATTCAATGCCGGATTTGCCGGTCATTATCATGACGTCGTACGCGTCCGTGGAGAGCGCGGTGGAAGCGATGCGGATCGGCGCCTATCACTACACGACCAAGCCGCCGAAAGTTGAGGAGCTCACGGCGATCGTGGAAAAAGCTCTGGCTGAGCGGGAGCTGAAAAGGGATTACGAACTCCTGCGAGAAGAGGTCGAGCGCGTGTCCGGTAGGATCGTCGGCGGGAGTCCGGTGATGCAGCGGCTGTTCGAGGCAATTCAACGCGTCGCGATGACCGACGTCACTGTGCTGATCACAGGGGAATCGGGGACGGGGAAGGAGCTCGTGGCACGTGAGATCCACGCTGCCAGCAAGAGAAACCAACGGGTGTTCGTCACAGTGAACTGCGCGTCGCTCGTCAAGGAATTGATTGAGAGCGAGCTGTTCGGGCATCAAAAAGGCTCGTTCACAGGCGCGACACAGACGAAGCTGGGAAAGTTTGAGCTTGCAGACGGTGGGACGATCTTCCTGGATGAAATTGCCGAGATCGACATCCATTTGCAGGTGAAGTTGCTGCGTGCACTGCAGGAGAAAGAAATTGATCGGATCGGCGGCACGAGCCCGATCCCGATCAACGTTCGCGTCGTGGCCGCGACCAATCGCGATCTGGACGTGATGACGGATCGGGGGGAATTTCGGCAGGACCTGTTCTATCGTCTGAATGTCTATCCCATTCATCTCCCTCCCCTCCGCGAGCATAAGGAGGATATCCCGATGCTCGTGGAGCACTTCCTGCGACGGTTTGGCAAGACTCTCAGCAAACCCGCACGGAGCGTGGGCCCGATGGTGATGGAATTGTTGCTTCAGCATGACTGGCCGGGCAACGTACGGGAGCTAGAAAATGTCCTGCAGCGGGCGATCCTTATTTCGCCGACGGGCTCCATCGAGCCCGAGCACCTCCCGAAGGAAATTTTCGAATCGACATCGCCGGTTGTGATAGGACAGTCGCTGCCCGACATCGAAAGGGAGGCGCGCGACTCAGCCGCTCGTGTTGCCATCTACAGGGCGCTCGAGCAAACCAATTGGAGTGTCAAGGAGAGCGCAAAGCTGCTGGGTGTTCCGGAGAAGACACTCTACGACAAGTGCTCGCGACTTGGACTCAAGCTGAAAGGTGCGCGATCCGGCAGGACCGCGGACGAAGAAGCTCGCGATCCTGGAAATTCATAGAATTTTGCGTCTGTACCGTTCTCGTACAGGTATTGCTCAAGATTTGAGCCACTAGTGGGAAACTGTCAAAGTCTCACCTGTTCTCGTCACTATTTTGTTCCTGGTATTTCAGAATCCATTCAAGACGAATTCTGACGCTGTCAGAATTTTACCCCCCTTTTTTTGCTCCCAAAGGCATTTTTCCGAAAGAATCTCAGCGATTTGATGCCGATCAACGTAATGGCATTAGATTTGAGTAACTTATCCTTGCTTCTTGGTAGGGTTCCAGCCCGAACCGATCGAGTTTCCTATGAAAGTCTCACTTACTAGATGAGCATCTTTCTAGATCTCATACAGTCACTCTTCATCAGGGGCTCCATGGTCGCCGTGGCTCTCACACTCACGGTGATGATGAACAACGCGCTCTATCAGAAATCCCAGCTCAACGCCGCGAAGGGGCAAGTGACGGTTGTCGGTGAGGCGATATACAATGACGTTCTTCTGGCAGGCTACAATGTCGACCGAGGGCACGTATTCAGCCATGCCTATGCACAGGATTTCCAGTTCAAAGGTGACATCGACACTAATGGCGTGACTGACCAAGTCCGTTACTATGGTGTGTACAACGGTGGCACCGGGTACTGGTCGCTCTATCGAGCGCTCAATAGCGGAGCGCCGCTTCTGATGGGGAAGAGATTCAGTTCCATCACGTTTCAGTACTATGACGCAGATGGCAAGATTACAGCAGATCCCAATAAAATCATAGCGGTTCGCGTTAATCTGGTCAAGAATGTCGAAGGTGCAACGGAAGGCCTCATGCAGGTAGTCAAGAACTTCAAAATCTATCCATTGAACGTGTAGTCTTGAAAGGAAAGCGCTATGGGGAGCTCAAAAGTCGTCTTGGTCGGGGCAACCTCCCTGATTGTGGGGATCTACGCACTCTCTATCAAGAGGGTGGAGACCGACTACGTAGGGACGTGCGCAAGACGCGTGCAGACGGTTCAGTCTGACAGGCTTACTGAAGCCGGGCTGCGGTTAGCGGTGGATGCAATAGCGAATACGAACGGATCGCTGAAGAAACTGACCAAGATAGGGCAGAAGGTGCTCGGCGGAACTGTCAACTACGATATTTCCAATGGGACATCGAAGTCAGCCGATCTCACGGTCACGGTCAGCATCGGCGGCGTTACCAAGAGGGCAATTGCTCACGTCGAGAAGCTGAAGGGCAACGACAAGATCCTAAATGGTCTGAAGTCGATCCACCGGGGTCATTGGATTGTGAAAGATTACTATCTCCAGAAAGGATAAGCAGGAGAAGGAGCTGTCAAGCCGTGGTTTTGTCACTTCGAGTTAACGAATATCGAGTCTGTCCAGAGTGCGGGAATTTTTCCCCTGCAAAGGAACAGCAGCGCTATTGCGCTTGGTGCGGAGCCAAGCTGGTCCGGGAGTGTCAGCAATGTGGAAAACCGATTCTGTATCCTCACGGTAGGTTTTGTCATCATTGCGGCAGCCGGTACAGATTCGCATCGGCGCGCCATGGATTAGAACAACGCCTGTTGAATACGTCGGAGTCTGCTATCAAGGTGTGGATGAGGCATGAGGGGCGCAGGATTGAATCCAAATTCCCCCTCAGCGACCCGCTTGTTCGTCGAAGAGCATAGGTGACTGCCTTGATTACTTGCCCCACCCCACAAGCACACACCGAGATCGCTCGGCTCAGCGTCGTTGAATCGCGAGGAGTCAAGGACACTTTTCGAATTTTCTAAACATATCTGTTGGATTGAACCATGGGTAACAGGAACGAGAACTCTAACCGCTATCGGCTCTGCCCGAAGTGCGGCAACTTTTCTCATGTGCTTGAGGAACAATTCTACTGTATTTTGTGCGGGACGAAGCTTATCGAGCAATGCGGGCAATGTGCGAAACCCATTTTGCATCCGCAGGGGCGCTATTGTCACCACTGCGGCACAAGCTACCGGGTCACGAACGTTGAGGCGAGTCAGCGAGAGATCAAGTCTCATTGACCTATGTGACGAATGCCTCAACTGAGCGCATCTGAATATCGCATCCAGGCAACCGATCAGACGGGCCGGCCGATCCAGCGGTTCATCACGTCGACGTCGCGCTTTTCCGCCCGGGAGAGGGCCAAGGCGCTTGCGAAGACCTACGGGTGGACTCGGATTTCTGTCCAGCGGAAGAAAACGTACGCTTACAGGGTTCTGCGAGGGACGACCCCCATTGACGGCGTGCAGTGTGCCTATGCGGCTAAGGAGGTCGTCTCGGCGCTCGAGAAGCTGGGATTCAATGTGCAGAGCGTCAAGCGGTACTATGACATTCGCTTTGCAGCCTCCCCGGAAGAGATCATTACGTTCATCGGTACGAGCGCCAAGCTTCTGGAACAGAACCTGCCGTACAACGAGATCCTCCATATTATGGCAGGCAACGCGAGGGACAAGAATCTCAAGAGCGCTCTCAAGGGGATCATCAAGGACTTGAAGGACGGGGTCGATTCTCAGGATGCCTTCCTGCGGCAGGGCAAGGTGCTCGGCCAAGACACGGCGCTGATGCTCGGCATTGCGTCGAAGAGCGGAGACATGAAGGCGATCTTCGAGAGCGTCGCCCGGTTTGTCGAGCGGCAGGCAGACTTCAAGAAGGGGCTCTTGAGCTCGATGATCCTCCCGGCAGTCACAGTCCTGGCCCTCATCGGCGCGCTGGCATTCTATATTCTGTATCTTCTGCCGAAGATGGTGAACCTCTTGAAGCCGGTCTCCGGTACGATGCCGCCGTTGACGACGTTCACGCTTGAAGTGAGCGATATGCTCCAGGAAAACTTCTGGCTGCTCGTCCTCTTCACGGCCGGTTGCCTGGCCGGCTTCTACGCATGGTTGGTGACGGCAAACGGCAGGGTGGTGTTTGACCGCATCATCATGAAGGTCCCCTATATCGGTCGCATTCTGAGGAACACGAGTGTGGAGCTATTTTGCCGGGTGTTGGGTATCATGTACACGAGTGGTGAAAACATCGATGCCATTCAGCACGCGGCAGAGGCAAGTCGTAATCGCTTCCTGGAGAAACAGATCAAGAATGTCTCGATCCCGACGATGCTGAAGTACGGCACGGAGTTCTGGAAATCCTTGGACATGACATCTGTCTTTCCAGAGATGGTCGTCTCACGCTTCCGCACGGCATCGGAAACCGGGAGTGTCAAGGTGACAGCGGTACAGCTTGCCGACTACTATGAAATGGAAAATCGGTATGCGATGAAGAATCTTGTGAACGTCATCGAGGTGGGAGTTTCACTCGTAATCATGGTGTCGATGGTGTTCCTCACTCTGCTTTCGTCGGAAACCGCCACGGTTAAGATTGAGCCGCAGCAGAATCAGCAGCAGATGATAGGCACGCAGCCAGATTCGATCGTTGTGAATCCTAAGGAAGACTAATGCCGGTCACGACGCCGACACAGAAGACAAAGAAAGAACTCGGCGACCTGCTGATCGACAAGGAGATCATCTCCGCCGAGCAGCTGCTTCGAGCGCTTGAAATCCTCAGCAGGGAGAGCCACGAGAAACGCAGGAAACTTCCCCAGGTTCTGGTGGAGGACATCCACATTGACCGGGACCTCGTCTACGACGAGATCGCGGACTACTATGCCTTCAAGAAACTCCAGATTGTCCCGGAGAATATCGATGACGAGGCGTTGGCATTCATCCGGAGAGAGCTCAACAACTTGCTGCCCGCGATCCGAACGATGGCACTCGAATACCGCGCCCTTCCCTATGCAACCGATCCGGAGCGCCCCGAGCGACTGCAGGTTATCACGCCCGACCCGACGCACCGAGAGGTCTACTCCATCGCGAGATCGTTCTCGTTCCCGAAGTTTGAGATTTGCTACGTCAAGCTGAGGCAGTGGGAGGATCTCTGGCAGCGAGTCAACATCGGCCGCTCGACCTACGCGAGCCTGGAATCGGATGCGCGGGAATTGGCGGGGGAGATTGAGGAAGATGTCGAGATGTACGAACAGGATCTCGAGGAGGAGATCAACCGGAGCGGGTTGGTGGACCTTGTGGAAAACATCTTCATCGACGCTGTTCGAGTCGGAGCAAGCGATATCCACGTTATCCCACGCGGGGAGAAACGGACGGAGTTTCATTTTCGGATCGATGGCAAGCTGGCCCTCTGGTATGTAAACACGGAGGCGCGCGCCGAGGCCGTTTCTGCGGTCGTGAAGGACCGTGCGATGAATCTGGACCGGTTCGAGCGAAATATGGCGCAGGACGGGTTCGCTCAGTTCTTGATCGACAAGAAGATCGTTCGCTTCCGCGTGTCGGTCATACCGACGATCGGCAAAGAGCTCAAAAGCAAGTATGAGTCCATCGTCATTCGCGTGCTGCAAGAGCCTACCTTCAGCACAAACTTGGAGGACATCGGGTTCGACGCGTACTCTGAGGCGGCTTTCCGGAAGGCGATCACAAAACCCTACGGCCTGATCATCGTCACCGGTCCAACCGGAAGTGGGAAAAGCACCACGCTCTTCTCGGCCCTACGCACGATCATCGACCCTTCGCTCAACGTTATCACTGTTGAGGATCCCGTCGAGTACTTTATTGAGGGGGCGAGGCAGGTGAAGTTGAACCCCAAGCTGGACTTTGACGGAGCGCTTCGGGCCATCCTTCGTCATGACCCGGATATCGTCATGGTGGGCGAGATCCGAGACAAGAAGACAGCCGAGATCGGCATCAAGCTGGCGAATACAGGTCACTTGACATTTTCGACGCTTCACACGAACGATGCGGCGAGTGCCGTCTCGCGGCTTTACAAGATGGGCGTTGAACCATTTCTGATCGCGTATTCGATCAATATCATACTCGCTCAGCGCCTGGTCCGTAAACTGTGCGACCGGTGCAAGGCTCCCATCAAAGAGCCGGACGTCGTGGCCTTGACGAAACTCGGTCTGACGCCGGAGGAGATCAACACGGGAACATTCTATCGGCCGGTCGGCTGCATTGCTTGCATCAAAGGCTTCAAGGGCCGGACGGCGATCTATGAGGCCCTTCCCTTCACAAGAACAATCAGGCAGATGATCTTGCGCGCCGGAGGTATCGTGGATGATGAGGCGCTCCGGCAGGAGGCTCTGAAGAGGGGAATGCAGACGCTGCGAATGTCGGGCCTTCAGCTTCTCAAGAAGGGCGTAACAACACCCGAGGAGATTGCAGGCGTCACCATGGAAGACGAAGAATAGTCTGACACCATCCATTATGTGGAGAAACGTATGAACGGAACAAGTCACGAACGGGAGCTTCGATCGATCCTCGTCGTCGATGATGATGACTCCTTCCGGATCGCGATGAAGCAAGTCTTGTCCCCCTCCGGGAGGTACCGAGTCAAATCGTGCGATTCCGGCGAGAGTGCACTCGAGGCTCTTCAGCAGGAGAAATTCGATGTCGTTGTGCTTGACTTCATGATGTCTGGTATCTCGGGGCTCAACGTTCTGCAATGGATGCATGAACAGAAGATCGACAGCCCGGTGGTCATGTTGACGGCGGCGGGATCCGAGAGCATTGCCGTGGAAGCGATGAAACTCGGTGCCTACGACTACGTTCGCAAGGAACACATCGAGATTGACCATATCACGATTCTGATCGACGGCGTGTACGAGCGCTACCTCTTCAGAAAAGAGAAGGACCGACGGGAAGCGATCGAGCGAGAGCGGGAGAAAAGTCTTGTTGCGATTGAAACGTTCCACAGCACACTCGCGTCCATCGCGCAGATCGTGAACAATTCGCTCTCGATGGTTTCCCTGAATATCCAGGAGCATGAGCAAGAGCTCAAGCCCTTCGTGACCGACGAGGGGCAGATGAGGTTAACTCAAGCATTTGCCGAGATGAAGCAGGAATACAGCGTCATCTCCTCGGCGGTGAAGTCCATGCTCAATATGGCGAACGTTCTGCACGGAAACTTCACTGACTCGAATTACACGGCCCGGCTCAAGGAAGCTGTCAGCGAGAACCTGAGGAGCCTGCAGCGGCAAGGGGTGCCGCAACAGTCTCCGAAAAAGCCGTGATGAATGGCCACAAGGCATAGACCTTCTGTCCGTTCCAGCAGAAAAAAAGGGGGGGGTAAGTCGCCATGAATATAGGGCAAACGATGATCACATCGGGAATGTTCGTGCTGCTCGTGATGTCCGTTATCAGCGCGAACAGAATGCTGATCGAGGATGCCGAAATCACCTACCAGGCTGAGGCGTTCGAGCTATCGGCGAGCATTGCTGAAGACTTGATGGCGGAGGCGTCCGCGAAGCTGTTCGATGAAAAAGACAATGGCACCGGCGAGCAGGATTATTGGGTGTTCAGTAGTAGTTGCGGGCCTGACGCGGCTGAGGCTGATAGCGTGAGCCCGCTGCCTGACGTGAGTCCACTCCCTGATCGGCCTCCGTTCAAATCAGTGACGGGCTTCAACGATTTTGATGACTACAACGGGTACACCAGAATCGTGGACGCGGACAGCAGCATCAGCGGGTTCAAAGTGAGGGTCTTGGTTTATTATATCAACCCAGCCTATCCGGACTACCCCTCATCCTGGTCGAGCTATTTCAAGAAAATGGAAGTCGGGGTCAGCCATCCGAAATATATCGTGGATAAAGAGGGCAAGGCGTTTGACAAAGATGGCAAACCTGTAGAGATTGTTTATACGACCATAATGTCTTATTGATAGCATCGCGGCTGGTGGATGGACCAGGGGAAACGAAAAAGGCCCGTCCATCTGCAAGTAGAGTGTGTCCGGCACTCTCGTTTGGGTTAGCCAAGCGGAGCTCCGGCGGAAAGGGTATTTCGCAGGCAACTTCTGCGCAAACAGGCACGGGATGCAGTGGGGTGCGCGAGGGTTGTCCTGAGAGCGCCAAAGGGTGATAGCAAGCAGGTTCCCTCCGAAACCTCCTCTCCTCGAAGAGTTTACAGAGTATTTCGCACTCGCTCATTGAGTAACTTTCTTTTGAGTGAATTTTTGTGCACTTTTGGCCGGGCGGTCACACGCCGGTCTGAACCGAACCGTGCGCCTCGCGTCGAGATGCGCTCGGTACAGAACTCCAAAAGCCTGAATGAGAGATTTTGCTGGTCGAGTCAGCAGAGAAGCTGAGGCGTAGAATCGGGTGGCAGCAAAAAGGGCAAATACGGTCCAGAACCTAGCAAAACTCAAGGCCAGTAAAGAGGCCGCGAAACAGTGCCTTTTGGCCGCCGACAAGTTTCTGAAGGAGTCGCAATTTGAGCTAGCGAGACAACAACTGGAGAGAGCAAAGGAGCTTGACCCCTCGAACATCTACATTTTCGCGTTTCAGGATCGGATAGCTCATTTCGAGGAAAAGAGGAGAAAAGAAGCCGCGAGCAAGCCCCCACCGAGTCCGCCGGTCCAAGCTCCCCGGCAACCTGTTGCAGCACCTCCGCCTCCGCCCGAGAGTTCACGACAGCCTGACGCTCCTGTTGAGCAGAGGCAGAAAATGGAGGCTGAGGTGTTGGCGATTATGAAACAACGGCAGCGTGAGGAGGAAGCGCGTGTTGCTGCACAGGAGCAAAAGCGCCGGGAGGTCGAAGCTCGCTTGGCGGCTGTAGAGCAACGACGAAAGGAGTTGTCAGCAAGGCTCGCGGCCGAAGACGAGGCTCGCCGAAAAGCTGAGGCGCGGATTCAGGAGGATTCGCGGAAGCGGGATTTGGAAGCGCGCGTGGTGGCTGAGGAACGCCTGCGGAGAGAGTTGAAGGAGCGGGCGGTGGAGGAGGAACGCAAACGCAAGGAACTTGAAGAACGTGTCGCAAAAGGGGTGTTAAAGGCGAAGCCTGGCCAGGAAGGGCAGGGGATAGAGCTCGAGGCACGGGTAGCAGCCGAGGCGCAACCCCGCAGAGAACTCGAAGCGCAGCTGTCTTCGGAGGAGCAAAGACGGAGGGAGGAAAAAGCACGAATTGAGGAGGGACGAAAGAGGAGAGAATCTGTGAGCCGTGCTGTGGACGAAGAGCGCAGGCGGAGGGACCTCGAAGCGTGGTTAGCTGAAGAGAGGAAACGAAGGGCTCGGGATGTACTGGCGCAGGCGCCTGAACCGGGCGAAGTCCCGGTTCAGGCTGGCGAGGAGCAACAGAAGCAAACGGGCGCGGAGCAGGAGAAGATCATCGAGATGCGGCGCCAGATCGAAGAGCTTTCGAGGGCGCTGAAGCAGGAGAAGAGAGCTCGTGAAGAGATCAGCCAGGGCAACCTTCAGAACGCCGTGAAGCAGCTCCGCGCAGCACTCGAGGCTGCATGGGTGAACGGAGCTCCGGTGGAGAAAGCCGCCGAGAAGCTGCACGGGCTTGCAGTCTCGCTCTCGATCCCAATCGAGGCCGAACAGTCTGTGCTGCGCGAGGTGAAACTTGAGATGTACAGCCGAGCGGTCAAAGAGGTCATTGCAAAGCGGAGATTGTTGCGAAGTTCCTCCTCCACGCTGGAATGGCTGCGAAGGGTGTATCAGGTCAGCATGGCGGAGTATCTCGAATATGAGTCAAAGTTCCTGCTCGATCTGGTCGCGGACCAGTATAGAGGAACGATTCTGCTCGTTTCAAAGAGCATCGGGACGAATGAAGACATCACACCACGACTTAAGTCGGCTGGATACGTGGTTGTCCAAGCATCGACGCCGGAGAGCGCTCTTGAAAAGATCGAGAAGGTCAATCCGAACTTGATCTTGTGCGACACGGAGTTTCCGGAGAGCTTCAGCGGGATAAAATTCTTGCACTTCGTTCGGGCAAATTCCAAATTCAGCTTCATTCCCTTCATCCTTATCGGCGAGCCTGCGGAGGTAGCCCAGCTCATTTCGTCGGAATTGAAGCCGAACGAAGGCGTCATTCGGCGACCGGTCAAGTATGAAGAGCTCATGGCGATGATAAACGAGAAACTCACTTATTTCAGAGAATATGTCTCCGCGCTTTCCTAACACTGACGGCCCTGCCATCAGTCTGCGCATAATACAACCGGAGATCTGCATGATGAGGAGAGCCTTATGAGCAAAGTAGTACTACTCGTCGAAGACGACGAAGACGCCACGGACCTTGTTACTTTCGTCCTCGCCCGCAGCAGGATGGATGTCGAGCTCGAAACCGCTGAGAACGGGGAGGAGGCGATCGAAAAAGCCCTCCGCCGGCCGCCTGACCTGATCCTGATGGATATGCAAATGCCGGTGATGGACGGATGGCACGCGGTTCCCGTGCTCAAAGCCGATGATCGGACGAAGAATATCCCGATCATCGCGTTTACCGCTCAGGCGAAAGCGGAGGACAAGGTCCGGACGAAAGAAATCGGCTGTGCAGAACATTATTCCAAACCCATGGATCCTGAGGAGTTGTTGGCGTTGATCCGCCGGTACTTGAACGCATGATGTGAGCCGGGGGCATTTGCCGCTTTCTGGCCCCGGGCTCTCTTACTCACAGTGTTATCGGTGAAGATGGTATGCTGAAATCAAAACTGTACTGGAAGGTGCTCGCGAACTTCGGTCTGCTGCTCATCATTTTGACCGCGATGACCGTTCTGACGTTGATTATCCTGGCGCAGATCGAGAAGAGCTTCAATGTGGCTGCATCGAGTATCAAGGCGCTCCAGGATATCGAGCGGGTTCGCCAGTTTGTGAACGATGTCCCCGATGCGGCGCAGGAATACGCGTTCTCTCCGTCAGCGAGGGCAAAGGCGACGTACGAAAACGGCTGGAAAGATTTTGATGCTGCTCTCAATAACCTCCAGCGGGATCTTGCCGACAGCGCTTCCCTTCGGGACCTGAAGCAGCTTCGCGTACTTTACTTCGGTTGGATGGAGAACGTCGGCGACCGGCTGATCAGGCTTGGTGACGAGCGGCAAAAGAAGGGACGGGTTGAGGACGTCGATGCGCTTCTCAAGGAGGTTGCGCGGGTTAACACAGAGATCGGGTACATCCCGCAAGCCCGGCAGATTATTCGGGCCTTGTACCGGGATCGGCTGGCGAGACAGCCGAGCAACTTTGAAGCGGCGACGGCTCGGACGACTGATCTGGCGAAGTACATTGCCCTCGTCAACGTCCTCCTCGCCATTTTTGCTCTCGTCCTCGGTTTTGTGCTGACACGATCGATCACGAAGCCGATCCAGCTGCTGAAGGAAGGGACGCAAGATATCATGGCGGGAAGGTTTGAACCGATCGTCCTGCACCGATCGGACGAACTCGGGGATCTTGCCGCTGATTTCAACAGGATGTCTGCGCTCCTCGGGAACAACTACACTCGTTTGAATGCCTACTCGGAGCTGGTCACGACCCTGAATTCCTCGGCGTCCATCGATGAGGTCCAGGAAAAGAGCCTACAGATTTTGTGTAGGCATACGCGGGCGGCGGTGGGTGCGTTGTATATTCTGAACAGGGACGAGAGGGTCCTCGAACTCGCCAGCGGTTTTGCTCTCAAGAGCAATGAGCAAGTCAAGAAGAGACTCGCGCTGGGCGAGGGGATCCCAGGACAATGTGCTGCACAGGGGAAGACGCTGGAAATTGATGAGATCTCAACAAATTCGAGCTTCATGATTGACACGGGCTTGGTCGAGCTCGTGCCGAGCTACGTTACAGCTGTTCCCATCGCGTTCCGGGATGAGATCCTGGGTGTGCTCGTCCTGGGAGCGACACGAAAGTTCGGGGAGCTGGAGCGGGAGATCGTCAGCAATTCCGTTCCCCAGCTCGGCGTTGCGATCACGAACGCCAAGAACTATGATGCCACGCGCAAGCTCTCGATCGAGATTGCGAAACGGAATGAAGAGCTCAGCACCAAGAATGCTGAAATCGAAAAGGCATATAGAGTCAAATCGGATTTCCTTTCCAGCATGTCGCACGAGCTTCGCACGCCGCTCAACTCGATCATCGGTTTCAGCTCGGTGCTGCTCGGGTCGACAGCAGATCCGGTGACCAACGATCAGAGGATGGCTTTGGAAAAGATCCTGAAGAATGGACGGCACCTTCTTCAGCTTATCAATGACATCCTTGACCTCTCGAAACTTGAGTCTGGCAGGATGGCGTTGAGTGTTGAGAGCGAGGACATTAACTCTATCGTCTCGAATTGCTTGTTGATTGTGGAGCCGCTCATTCAATCCAAGAAGCTGACCCTGAAGCAGGAAATACAGCCCAATCTGCCAAAGTTGACGACAGACATCGTGAAAGTCCGACAGATCGTGGTCAACCTGCTAAGCAACGCCGCCAAGTTCACGGAGAAAGGCGGTATTTCGGTCAACGTGACGCAGCGACCCGACGGGATGATTGCCTTTGCCGTGAAGGACTCGGGCATCGGGATCGAGAAAAAGAACTTTGAAGTGGTCTTTGAGGAATTCAAGCAAGTTGACAGCAGCAGCACGCGGAAATACAAAGGAACCGGTCTTGGATTGCCGATTTCCCGGCGCTTGGCGCGGATGCTTGGTGGTGACCTAACGATCGAGAGTGAATACGGTCATGGCTCGACGTTCACGTTGGCCATACCGCCCACACTCCCTCCGCTAGCGGCGGAGAGTGCGATGAAGGTGCTGGGACGCCCCGAAATGCCCCAGGCGGGACAAGCCCCCAAGCAAGCATACGAGGCCGGAGTGGTCGCCGGGCAAGGTGTTCAAGTGCTTTGCATCGACGATGATCCTGATGTGATCGAGATACTGAGGAAATATCTCGTGCCCGAGGGATACTCCGTCGCCGGCGCGTTGTCAGGGGATGAAGGAATTGAGCTCGCCACGAAAGTCAAGCCGGCACTGATCACGCTCGATATCATGATGCCGAAGAAGGACGGCTGGCAAGTTCTTCGCGAGCTGAAACAAAATGCTGCAACGAGAGACATCCCCGTGATTATCCACTCCATCGTCGACAACAAACCCTTGGCGATGTCACTCGGTGCGGTGGACGTGATGACTAAGCCGACAGAACCAAAGCGACTTCTCGCGCTGGTGAAGAAATACTACCAGACGGGAGATCAGTTCATCCTGCTCGTCGATGACCATCTTGACTTTGCTCTTGCATGCAAGGATCTCTTGAAGCGGGATGGGTTCGAGGTGCGCATCGCGAGCAGCGGCCCGGAGGCGCTCGCCATCTTGAAGGACTCGACCCCCTCGTTGATCCTGCTCGATCTCATGATGCCGGGCATGGATGGATTTCGGGTGATCCAGGAACTTGATCGTAACCAGAAATGGAGACAGATCCCTGTCGTTGCGATGTCGCCGAAAGAATTGACCGAGGCCGAAGAGAAAGAACTCCGTTCGCGCACCGTAGATCTTCTGGTGAAAGACACATTCTCGACCGCGGACTTTTCTAAAACGATCAAACGAATTCTTGGGGTTGCACACTAAGGCTGCAAAGAACGAGGCATCCATGGAAGAACAGAAACCGAGAATACTTGTCGTCGACGACACGGAGGATAATCTCGAGCTGCTGGAATTCGCGCTGAAGAGGAAACCGATTCAACTGCTCCGTGCAACGAGCGGTAAGGAGTGTCTCACGGTGGCGGCAGTGGAGCAGCCGGACATCATCCTTCTTGATATCCTAATGCCTGAGATGGACGGATTTGAGACGCTGAAGCGCTTGCGGGCGGATAAGGCCACGGCAAAAATTCCGGTCATCTTCCTTACAGCGCAGCGAAAGGATCCGGACAGCATCGCGACGGGGTTGGCGTTGGGAGCCGAGCAGTACCTGACCAAGCCCATCGATACCGAAGAGCTCTTGGTTCGCACGAAGATGTTGATTCAACTGAAAAAGGCTGAGGCCGAACTCGAGCGAACCAAGGCTGATTTCATGGCCATGCTTGTGCACGACCTCCGAAGTCCGTTGATCGGGATCAAGAGCGTCATCGAGCTGCTGCAAGAGATGGGCAAAGGAGGCACGTTGGGATCCGATCACATTGAGTTGTTGAACTCTGCCCATTCGTCGGCGCGAAAGCTCCTGGAGCTCGTCAGCGATTTTCTCGATATCTCAAAGTACGAGGCCGGAGCGACATCATTCGAGAAGAGACCGGTTCCGGTCACAGATTTCATTGATCCTGTGCTTCGCCAGATGGAGCTGCAATTCAAACAGAAGAATATCAACGTGGTGAGGAACATCCCGGCGGAGCTGCCTCGTGTGCACGTCGACGCTGCGAAGACACAACAGGTGGTGATGAATCTTCTGAGCAACGCGCTGAAGTTTACCAAGAGCGGAGGAACCATCACGTTAGATGCAACGGTGGAGACTGCAGCCGGTGAGAAGCTGCCGTTGGAAACTGGCAAGAAATTCGTGCGCGTGAGCGTAACCGATACAGGCATCGGCATCCCAAAGGAGGAGTTGCCCTTTTTGTTCGAGCGCTACAAGCAGGCGTCGTCGGCGAAGGTCGTCAAGCAAAAGGGAACAGGCCTCGGACTCGCGATCTGTAAATTGATCGTTGAAGCGCAAAACGGAAGCGTGTGTGTCGAAAGTGAGGCAGGCAAGCAAACCACCTTCAGCTTCACCCTGCCGGCAGTTGAGGCGTAACCATCATTCATTTCATGGGGTTGATATGAACGAGAGAATTCTGGTTGTTGACGACGAGGAAAGCCTCCGGTTGTCGTTGAAGTTCAAGCTGAAAGCGGCGGGATTTGACGTCGACGTGGCAACCGATGGTGAGGATGCCGTCGAGAAGCTCAAGACGAAGCCGGCGGACGTGGTGCTCCTCGACATCAACCTGCCACGGATGAGCGGAATCGAGGCGCTCAACTACATTCGCCAGACCTATCCGAAGACCGAAGCGATCATGCTCACAGGCTTCGCGGATTTCAGCAGCGCCATCGAATGTCTGAAGATGGGCGCCCGGGACTATCTGGTGAAGCCGGTTGACACCACGGAGCTCGTGACGCGGGTGCGATCCTTGATGCGCTCACGATCGTCGGAGCGCGCGCTCGAACAAGTGCAGGAACAGTATTCATCCGTCCTGGTGAACGACCTGATCGATCCGTTGCGCAAGATCCAAGGGATGTTGGATCAGGCGTTGAAACTCTCCGCGGACGGTGATGCAAAGGAGCGTAAGAAACTGCTGACAAGTGTTCGAAAGCTGACGAACAGTATGGAACAAAAGCTGGAACAGCTGATCGAACTGACCAAGGAGGCAGCGAAGAACATGGCAGTCGCGCAATCGGAGCTGAATCCGATCGCGCTCGCTGAACAGCTGAAAGCAATTCGAGGAGATCTGGAATAGCGCAGGAGAGTTCTAAGCGGGGCAGATGAATCAGCGGTTCAGAAAGGTTTCGATCATCGTGCTGGAGGGATCATATGGCAGACAAGGATCCAAAAGGGACTATCCGCTACAAGTACAAGTTCGCGTTCGACGACGGCGCGGAGAAGCAATTCGAGATCGCTCTTGATGCAGAGACGCTGGAGCTGATCCAAACGAACGACCAGCCGAAGCCAGAGTGGACAAAGCTCAAGTTCTCTCAATGTGAGAATTGCCCTCTTCCGGAGAGCGTCGGGTATTGTCCCATTGCTGTCAACCTCTCGAAGCTTGTCGACGCCTTTCAGGCTCATGACTCGTACGAAGCGGCCCTCGTGACCGTCGAGACGGCCCAACGCACGTATCTTAGGAAGACGACGCTCCAGAAGGGACTCAGTGCGATCATCGGAATCTACATGTCGACCAGCAATTGCCCTGTGATGGATAATCTCCGTCCGATGACGCGCTTTCATCTTCCCTTCGCAAACTCCATTGAAACCTTCTTCCGTTCCATCTCGTCTTACCTCACGGCTCAATTTCTTCTGATGAAGCGGGGGAAGGAGCCCGACTGGGAACTGAATGGTCTTCGTCACATTTACAAAGCCGTGAACCGGGTCAATGAGGGAATGTCTCAGCGACTGTTGGACGCTTCACAGAAAGATGCCAACGTGAACGCCGTGGTGATCCTGCACTCATTCGGTGACGGCATCTCCTACTTCATCGACAGCGACCTGGCAGAGATTGAGCCGATGTTCAAGGTGTTCCTCAAGGACAGCGTGGAGCCCGCCGAGCACGATGACGTAAGAAAGCCCCCCCCCGCAGATCCCTCGTAGTGTGGCCGAACCGGTACCTTCCATCATCCCGATTTTCCACCACCTTTTCAACGCTCATTTTGCTGAGGGCGGCAACGAAAAGCCGTCCCAGACATCTGAAACGGCTCTTCTCGACCTGTGCCCGAAGTCGGAACTTCACACAAGTCAAAACTCTGTACCGCGTATTTGAAATGGCTCTAAGTTCCCGCGACTGAGAAAACGAAACTGTTCGCATTCCAAATGACTCGGCAACTCTGCTAGACATTCAAGTCTGGGACTGGCTGCTTTCGGAATTTGCAGCTTTCCATTGCACATTTGATGTGGAGTCAGAACAGCCACTCATACGGGTCTGTAGCCCTAAAGGGATCCTCGAGCACCATGTAAATGAGTACATCGTGATTGCTCTACAGCTCAGCTGACCATCAAATCCCAATAGCTTCGGTAACACGTCAAGTTCAAACATCACGCACGGACTTTCCAGCGCTCTTGAGTGGCGCAGAATCAACTGCGAGATCGCAACGCACCCTTCATGCAATTCGCATTATTGATACTCTCTTGGGACACCCTTCACTCGCCGTCCCGCGAACTGTAGTACAGACAATCCCCCTTCGCGATCAGGCTTAAGGGCTCTCGACTGTCTCAAAAGGAGCCGCATTCAAATATACGGCGTTTACGGCATTGTGCATGACGTGATATACCTTCACTATTCTACATAGGTTCCGACTCATTGATCTTCAAATAAGGAATCTGCGACAGGAATAGCCAGAGTCGAGGGAACCCGACGCTTGGCGGAGATTCTTGGAAGGATCTTGTACGTATTTCTACGTACAACCTATTGTCGGTACTTGCCGGACTTGACAATGGTCCCAAATTTCTTTTTTTTGACTTATCGTTGAGGATGGCATGCACCGCTCAACGCCCTTCGAGTCTGAAGAATCGGCAGATGCTTTACATGCCATCTCCTAGTACACCCGCCAAAAAGCACCGCGCCTGGGGAGACATAAATGAATAGATACTTGCGACGCCTTCTCTGGGTCAACCTCCTTGCCCTTTCTTCTCTCGTTTCTCAAACAATCATCCGAGACTCGATCAAGCTGGTTCCCAGACCCGCCAACCCCGCGGTCTCGGCCAGCATTCGTGGGACTGCTCCTCACCTGGCGTCAGATGACCAGACTGATTTGATTCTTGTGCGTGTCGGCGGGCTGGTTCAAGTGTGGAGTCTCTTCCCTGTCAACCCCGGGAGCATCGGAGATTCGATGGAAGTGCTCCTCAACGGGGAAAGAATTTTCTTTGGAAACATGTGTGACGCACACTACTACAACAGACTTCTGTACAGTGCAAATGTTGCGGCCGCAACTGTTCTACGCTTTGAGTGCAAGTATTACGTCTATGACGCCAGAAGCCAAACGATGGTCCTTAAGGGTCCATTTCCGCAGATCACGAGTTCTGCGGTGGGAGCGAAAAATACAGTGGTTGGTGTGGTTTTCCAAGTGGACTCGTTGCACTGGAACATCGATGGGGGTAAGGTCACGATCTTGAATGTGGACTATTCACAGCCGGACTCCTCCTCCGTGGCCGATTTCCGTCCGCCGTCCGGGCCTCCACTGCGACCAACTCCGATCATCGCTCCGACGGACGGACAGCTTGTTGGCTATCTCTTCTATGATTGCGCCGCTACAGATTCGGTGTGGTATCGTTCGAACGGTGATTCACTGATGGTGGATCCGGAAATCCTCTATGGGTTTGATTTTCCGGAGGTGGTCTTCGGAACCGTGCATGCCGGCGATACGCTTCGGTTCTCGCTGGTCTCAGGCGCCCGAGGTACCATTGGACAGACGATGTATCCTGACGTGGACTATTTCCCGGATTTTGTGGAATATGACTTCGAATTCGAGGATTGGTATGACGATGACTTAGGGGATATATTTGCCTATACCTATATTGTCCCTGCGCAGTACCGGATTTGGTTTGATAGAGATGTCGCGGCACCTGGAGACACAGTGCGGATGTTCATCAAACCACTCGGGACACCTGAGGATCCGAACGTGGGTATGGATGTGAACATCCTCGAAGGACGAAGGGTAGCGGTGTTGCAGGACACATTGGGAAATGTTTACGGGAAGGATGTTTTTGGCGAGCCAAACGGTGGGCTGTTGAGGTCATTGAGAATAGTGATTGATTCATCAGCGGGAAAGAGACCGTTCGAGAAAAGAATCATTGTGCAGGCTCTTGGCGATTGGGGGGATGCCTTGTATAGCGGAAGAGGAGAGTTGCGCATTGAAAAACCCAGAGACATTTTGTTGGGTGAGACAAAGTACTACCAAGCGAGGCCGGATCCGAACAACAGCGCGGGACTTATTTTTGTGGAAATGAGTGAAACAAGTGGATGGGTCGCCGGTGGTCAAGCTGCGCAGTTCACTGTGACGGCAGAGCAGCCCGTATCTAAGCTGGGTGTGTACTATGAATTCAAAGACAACGATGGACTTCCTCTCGCAGGAGATATGATACGGATCATTGGAAGATACTGGAAGCAGGATACAACGTACAAAGTGAGATTGACAGCGACATCGGGTGTGCGTTCGGGAAGCATTGTGATCGAGGTGAAGAAGCCGGATGTGTTGGGAGATCCTAATCTGACTGATAATGTGCGGCATACACGAATCATAGATGTCAAGGGCGACACATTGTGGCTTGACGAAGAAATCTTTCGCTATGCAGGTGAGTGGGGAATACCCCCGCAGCTGATCAAAGGACAAATTGACAAAGAAACCCTACCGCACTTCGCTTTCAATTGGCGATATGAACCCTTTAAGGACATAGAGTTCCATTCCAGCCCTGGAAAGGCCAAACTCTTTTTCAAGGAAGATATACCTTTTGTAGTGACAGAGTCGTCAATGGGAACCGGCGATCTCCCTACGTTGCACAGGAATGAAGTGCCATTTCCTTATGTCAATTCACCTGTGAAGAGGAGTGAGTACGTGACTAAGAACTGGGATGCAGTATACGTGCAACACCACACTGGCGACGAACTTGACAAGATTATTGGTAGTCGAGACCTGACAAAGCATTGGGCGGAACTTTACTCCGCGATCAGATCAAACAACAATATTAGTGATGCCGATGCACGCAATGAAGCACATAACAAGCTAAAGGGAGAAATTCAGGATCCTGACAATGAAGAATTTGGTGAGGATTTTGATGATCTTGCTCAAACACGGATAGTTACGTCGTACGGGTTGGTTCAGATGATGTACACTACGGCAGTATCCACAACATTCAAGGAGACTGGTTCCTGGTATGGAGTACCGGGGTCTGTTTTTATGGACAGATATGCGGGTACCCTGCCGTCAGAGAAACTAAACGAATATGAGTATTCTTTTCCACGATACGTTGATTGGACGCTCCAACATTTGAGGAAAACCCTCGGCGTTGGTCAAGAAGAAGGGCTACCTGATCACAACTGGAGCGACGGTTATGAAAGCATCTGGGTATATACGATGCAAAAACATAATGCGGGTGAAACTGATACACGAGGCACTCCACTCTATGGTTTAGACGTATTGAGAAGAGCGGGTCAATACTGGCCATCAAAAAATCAGTGAGGCTGTCATGAAAACTAGCAAAATCCTGTTCATAACACTACTCTCTGCAGCATTCTTCTCCGACGGTTTAGGTCAATTGGTTTCCGAAAGAAAGTATGATCCAACTAAAGCGGTTCTAAATGCTTTGCAGAATGCTATCCAATCGAAATACGGAAATAACTATGAAATAGGCTATCATATTATCGATTCTCTCATTGCCAATGCACGGTCAAAGAGGTTTGCCGATCCTTATGGCACTTTGGCTGGCTGCGTCCTATTCTCCGCGTGGCATACCTGGAACAGCAACGATAGTGTAGTAACCGGGATGTATAAGAACGGACAGATTATTTGGGATGATTATCCGGGGACAAAAGCGGTCTTCGGAAGCAAGCTTCTGACTACAAAGGATATCAATAACGACGGAGAAGTTGATATTCTAGAAGTCGAATACGATGATGAACTCACTTACAGAGAAGGACCGGGTGTTTCCTATCTCTGGATATTGAGTTGGAACGGTACAAGAGGTAAAATAATCAACGATATTGATCCTGCCACTCGCCAGTCGACTTTAGTCTCTACGGGGGGACTATACAAGCTCGCCGACATTAATCGCAATGGTGTACAAGTAATACTGGGTGAAATTGATGATGTATGGCAAAGACATTTCCCCAAATTGAATCCTGCGACCCTGCCGAATATTACTTATAGTTGGGATGGAAACAAATACGGTTTTTTCCCCTACGCCCATCAGATAAGCGCAAATGAGTTTTTTCCGGCTGACCTGATGGGCATCTCGTTAGGATGTCGCGTTACGAAAAGCGGAATCGGGTATGTCTACACGTACACATGTACTAATCAGCTCACGAGCAAGCAAAGTGTTGAGGACATCTATGTCGGTGGACTTAGAGATACGTCTTCTCTCTTTGCACCTGAAGGCTGGAATGCTTCCAATCCAAGATACTTTGACGGGAGGTTGTTTTACAATGCCACATTTGAAACATATGGAACAATAGGTCCTGGGCATATTCTCAGTGGTTTTGGTACTGTCAGCGTATCGCCTCCGACAATTGTGAAGTACTACGTTCAGGGCTTTCGTCCTTTTTCCCAACAAGCAACTGACGAGGAATACCGCGCCGATATTATAACGAATTCCGTATCTGGATTTACCCTTGGGACCCGGGACACATCGCTACGCATTAATCCGGTTGATTTCTTGGACACCATTACGAATTACGCGAACCAATCTCGCTCTTTAAGCTGGATCAAAGATCAGTCAACTGCGAACAGGTATGTGGGTTACTTTGGCGTGGCAAAAACTAGCTTGCAGCAAAACAACGTTGCGTCAACACGAGCTGCTCTCCAACAAGTGTTGCAGGATGTCAATGTCGACAGCTCATCAACGCTCACGAGCGAGGCGTATGCGCTTATGCGCTACAACACGGAGTATCTGCTTGATCAATTGACAGCGCAGTCTCAGGAACCGCCCTTCGTAGTCCAGGTCGACTCACTCAGCGCAAGCCTCGCAACAGCGCACGCCAATGGCTGGATCGGGGACAGGGGGTTCACCAACTCCCTTAACAAACAGCTGACCGACGCGCGCAAGAACCTGGGGAAGGGAAATCTCACAAGAGCGAGCGCCCAGCTGCAGAACTTCGTCAACCGGCTCCAGAAGGTCTATCATCATACCCTCGAAGAGCAACAGAAAGGGAAACGCAGGCCGAAGAACTTCGTCACGGAGGAAGGCTTCACGTTTCTTGCCGGCAAAACAACTGAGCTTCTGACGAAGCTGGGATCGCTCGGAGAGATCCTGAGCGTCCCGGGTCAGTTCACAACGATTCAGGCTGCCGTCAATGCGGCTAAGCCGGGAGCCACGATCGAAGTAGATGCTGGGACCTACAAGGAGCTTGTGGAGATCCAGAAGAAGGACTCCCTGACCCTGCTGGCATCTGAAGAGGTGACCATCCAAGGCGTCCGCATCGCCCGGTCCAACGTCATCACGGTCAAGGGCTTCATCATCGATGCAGCCGGGACCAAGAAGGACGCCGTGGAGATCGAGGGGCAGGAGAATACCGACATAACGATCGAGGCGAACGAGATCGTGAACTCCTCCAAAGACGGCATCAGCGCAGGGAAACACAACGTTCGGACCCGCATCGTCAACAACGTCATCGCCGGCAACGAGAAGAACGGCATCGACTTCGCCGCCGGCACCGATGGCGCACAGTATGTCCTCAACAATACCATCGTGAAGAACGGTTGGAACGGCGTTGAAGCCGCCTCACAGAAGAACCTCTCTCTCGTCAACAATATCATCTCCTTCAACGGGACAGCCAAGGGAGATGGGGAGGGGCGCTACGGAGTCAAGAGGGAGGGCAAAGCAGGCGCAGGGAAGATCGTCTTGCTCAACAATCTGATCATTGGGAACGATGGAAAGGTGAACAAGCAGAACTCGAAGGACATTGCGAATTATGACCAGGTATTGGATGGAGCGGACAACGGTAACATCACGACGACAGGGACGGAAGGGTTAGGAGTCAGCGGCTCGTCAGTGCAGTCGTTCGGCGACGTGCTGCTGGAGGATTACCGGCTGACCGAGATTTCCGTTGCGATCGACAAAGGGACCGTCAGCTTCGCCGCTCCAGATGCGGACTCAGGCAAGCTGCCGGAGGAGGACAAGGATGGTAATCCTCGTCCACAAAGGACAAGCACTGATCTCGGGGCGTTTGAGCTCGAGTGAGACCCGAGAAGTCAGCCGGTCGACAACGCTATGATAAGCTACTATTCAACGGCGTGGAGACAGATAGGGCTGACGGCGGGTGGCCAGGTGACGAAGGAGCTGCTGCCTGCGAGTCTGACGTCCAGAATGACGCTTGGCGGAACATCGCAGGACAAAACCCAGAACATTGGCACCAACAATCTGGTAGAGTTTGTCACGCAATAGATCAAAAGCAAAGGAAAGAACCATGCGAATCATTCTTGTCGCCCTTGTGATGATAGCACAGAGTGTCTACAGTCAGCAAAGCGTCCAAAGGAAACAGATATTTGCACACGATGAAAAGGGGAGGCTTGTCCGATCAAAAGAATACTGGAAGTCACAGCTCGAGGAACGAAAGAAGCTAAGAGAGCACCGCAAGGCTTTCACCCAGATTCTGACCAAGTCGGTCGGAGTTTCTGTGGAAGAGGTGAAAGCCTATCCGGTTCCGCTCGGCTCGGAAGGAAATGTTATCGAGTTGAACGTCTCGAATTCCTTGTCATCGGCAATCTCTAAGCTCTCAGTTCAAGCGGCTGGTATCCCAACTTGGATGCGATTGACCCCAAGTGCCCTATCGTTTTCTCAGGTCGGTCCGGGCGAGCAGTGTCTGGCGAGGTTTTCTCTTGCCCTTGATAGGACGGCGCCGCTGGATGCCAGCCAAACCATCTCCTTTCTCGTGAGTTCGGAAGGTGGACAGAGGTGGTCCAGGCAGATGAAGATCAAGGTTGCACCTCCTCAGAATTTTGAACTCTATCAGAACTTTCCCAATCCCTTCAATCCATCCACAACCATCGCGTATCAGATTACAACAGAAAGCAGGGTCAGCCTGAAGATATTCAACGTGCTCGGTCAGGAGGTCGCGACGGTGGTCGATGGTGACCGCCTCGCGGGATATCATCAGGAAATGTGGGACGCAACGCGTTACTCGTGCGGTATGTATGTCTACCAGCTGATTGCGACCGACGAGAAAGGTCACAAACAGATTACGCGTAAACGCATGATGCTTCTGAAGTAAGAGCGAGTGAATGATTCGTTTGCGTCATCCGAACACGATTCGCACGAATGCAAAGAGGCAATCCCGGTATCGAGGATTGCCTCTTTATTTCTACAGCGCCACCAAGTGCTGCTCAAGCCATCGCTTGAGTGTCGCGTATCGGAAATATGTTGAATAAGTCTGACCTTCAAAACGTCACAATTCGCGCGGATTCCATCAATTTGTGCGATAGATTTTTATCAACGAATCTCTGAGACGCGACACCAGCAATTGGACTCGCTTCTGACGCATATTGAGCATGTCGCTGGTACAGGAAGCGCTCGATCTTCATTGACAAAGATCCTTTTTGAAATCGCTCACTGCATAAGGAGAGGCACAGGACAGAACGTGCTGACACTCGTAGGACTCTCCCGCGATTCCTTCAATCTCCGAACTGAAGTGCAGCCAATTCCCCCCCTCCCGGCGGCATCAAGCGCCCGCACGTGAATTTAGTAGTTCTATGTGGACACGTGCGGTTTCACCCCCGCCTCACTTGAATCGATGTTAGCGGGGGGGCGCTTCATGCCGCCTCGCCAAAAGATTCCAGTAGCAATAACGCCTCAACTCAGTCGCTGTGCTTCACCCCGTTTCGTCTCGCTCGTCCGTTGATAGATAGTTTGGTTTTCGCTCGCCTCCACTTCGTTCCGCTCCCCGCCTGACCCAATGAATCTCGAAAGACAGGCGCTCTTTCGTTTCGGCGTAATTGCCACCTCCTTTGAACAACGGCGGCGGCGCGTTTTGTGCGTCCCGCTCCGCGGGATCACAGTTTTTGCAGCCACCTCGAACCCATCGAACCAAAAACTACCACACGTGTCGAGGGCCAACATATTCCCCAGGCGGGGCCAGAAGGATTCCCCACCTGTTGCGTTGGTTGAGCGAGAGTATAGTGACTCCAAAGTTGGGAGTCAAGCGGTCGTCAATCAGGGTGCTCT